>UMKZ01051678.1_pt1 | contig 14476 bp, 15 predicted proteins | sample 1966441 | NCBI WGS metagenome assembly UMKZ01 (sample SAMEA4836189, study PRJEB28245) | human gut metagenome | biome: gut microbiome; material: fecal sample | place: Denmark | collected 2008
TTTATTTACAGACGATTAAATATTAATTTAACGCAGTATTGTGTAGTGAAAACTTCGTAAAAACCGCATCTTCATCATGTACTGAAAGTAAATCGATAAGCTTAATAAGCCCTGAAGTATTCACCCAGTCATCTGCATCAACTAATCTAAAATATTTACCAGTAGCAATCTTAAGAGCTGCATTTACACAAGATCCATAATGACCATTATCTTTATCAATTACTCTAAAAGTATCAGGATACTTATTCTGATACTCATGCGCAATGGCAGAGGAATTATCCTTGCTACCATCATTCACTACTAGCACTTCTAAATGCTTCATTTGTTCCTCAGGTACAATCAAAGAATCAAGACATCTACGAAGATAGTCTTGCATATTGTACGTAGGAATTACTATTGTTAATATCTTTTCCATTTCGATTATTGTTATTCAAATTTTCAAAATCAGCAGGCTTCATGCCGACAGCCGAAAAGTAGCTTATAATAAAAGCCGAGGGCAATCTGCCTGCTGTGTATCAAATATTATTATTTGTCGCTATGAACTTCTTCAAATCTTCAATCTTTTCTAAATCAAAAGTAGAACTATCTGTTCGATATTCAACCTTCAGCATTACATATTTTGTGAAACCTTTTTTATGGACGATATTCACTTTACGCTTCACATGAAGAATCCTATTTGTATCTGCATCAAGGTCATCCACATTAGAATACAAGGAACTTGCTTCATCAATACATTTAACACCATTTGCATGTATTCCACCCTCAATCTTAGTATGCACGACATAAGGAAGTAATTCTTTCGGGATTATCAAAAAACAGCGCATCGAAGAACGTACACTGATGATTTTTGCTTCATTAAAAGAGCCTTCACCATTCTCGAATTCGAAAAGTTCATCTTTCCCATACAAATCTATATACGTGCCAAGATATACGCCCATTGACAGAATGACAAAATTATTATCTATCCCTAGTTTTCTCCAAGCCGACATCAGATCTATAAATCTGATGGTATAAGTAGCCACAGGTTTGTTCAACAAGAAGAAGCTATTATAAAATTGACTTTCTTGCATCAACATATAGGAAATTAGCGCTTCTTCTAGGTTAGCACTAAGACGATCCATATACAGGGCTATATCTTCCTTAGAAATTTCCCAAGTCTGCCCACTATAATATTCATCGACTGCTATATCTACAGATAATGCAGAATCTTCTCTTACTGGCAAATACAATTTTTGAGAATGAATTTCTTGTATTAAGCTTTTCTTAATATAGATGACTTTCGCTTGGTCTGTTTGAGGATGTTCTTCTATATTTTTTATCTTCGTTTCTAGTTCTCTCAAGTACCTGCCTAAAGTTCCTAAAGCCCTATTCTTCTGCTTTTCAGAATAACCTACATTAGACAATGCCTTTCGAAATTCAATATCACTTAAGAAATGCTTCAGAATATTTACATACTTAATTTGCTCTTGTAATGTAGCTATATCGGAATCGTCCTTAATATACGGCATTTGATAAGGCTCACAATAAGAAACATTATAGTTCAATTCACTCAGTCTGACCATAAGAAGAGCAAAGTACGCATTGAATTTGCCTGCTACATAAGAATCAGAATTCACATCATTCATCAGACCAGACATCATATATTTTTTAGTCAATAATAAAGGATGCTCCATCAATTCATATATTCGGCTCATATCATCAATAATCTGACTAAATGTGTTGTCTAGCAAACTGTAACTGGCAGGCATGGTCTGAGTAAAATTCAAAATTTTCCTTACCAAGGAACTTTTCTGCTTATACAGCATGTATGCACCAATACCAAGATGCATCTGTTTTAGTAAATTCTTTTGCCTTTGGAATAGAGGATTATTACGAATCTCCACATTGTCCTCGATGTAAAACCTAAAGTATTGATCTGCATAAGTCCAATAAGACATAAACCAATCTTCTTTATCAGCATCTATAACATTTAAGACATATCGCCAAATATAAGATAGAAAATCTTCCGACAAAGGAACATAATGAGTTGGATTGTACCAAACACTTATCAGCCAGGTATCATGAGCAAAGAAATTGTCTTCTTGCTTGCATATCATGCCAAATATCTGGTTCATTAGTTCTATATATGTTTCTGTAAATACCAATCCCCTTTGATATGTTTCTTTCAAGTCCATTTGTTTTCTAACATAACTAAACATACCATCAACAAGCATGTCTGTAGCCTTGCGATAAGATTTTGCATCCTCAATTGACGCTGCATATTTAGCTATATCGAAAATTTCCAAAAGATAGGACTCTTGTAAAACAACATTATCTTCTTCCATGATTCAGTAATGTATTAATATGCTCCAACAAATCATCAGCATGATAATATATTAATATCAATCTAACCAATGATATTGTAGAAATGAGTAAGGATAACGATACAAGGGCATGAATCAAGACCCAACCTATAACTAACCAATAACATCCATCTATAATCTGCAAGACAAATATCGAAGCAAAAGCGAAAGCTATGGATATTACGATTAACCATTGAAATCGCTTAAACAATGGTTCACTAGTAAACATTTTTGTAATTCTCGGACTCCCATACTGTTCATCTATCTTCTGGATAGCTTGCAATAGCAAAGGATAAGCCATACCTACAATGACGGAAAACACTGCAAACATAAGGCTCAATGCATTATTAGAAAATTCAAATGGTTGCATCATATCACTTACACATGCTATTATTAACTACGACTCCACCACCTTTATGGGAAACACCAGTAACATCAAGTTTTATATGTTGCTCATATATGGAATGAAGATGCATATTTTCTTTATACAGAGCCTTGTTTTCTTTTAAAAGACTATCGTTTTGAAGCGATAAACTTCTGATTGAGTTTTTTAACTCATCTTGCTTTGCAAGAGAATAATTTTGAATTCCCAAACATATGGCTAACGACACCATTAATACTGGACAAACAAAATTTAAAATGATTGTTCGTGTATCCATATTTTTACATACTATTCTATTTCCCTTAGGACCTCTCCATCACCTTCTCAATAATAGGAGCCATATCGTAATATTTATATTCCGCAAGGCGACCACCGAAGATGACATTCTCTTCCTTGTCTGCCAGACCTTTGTACTTGGCATATAACTCAGAGTTGTGCTTGTCATTCACAGGATAATATGGTTCCATTCCATCCTTCCATTCTGTGGAATACTCTTTCGAAATGACAGTCTTTGGGCATTCATACACATCCTGACCAAACATCTCGAAGTGCTTGTGCTCAATAACACGAGTGTAAGGAACTTCACGCTCTGTATAGTTCACAACTGCATTGCCCTGATAATTTGGTTTATCAATAATCTCTGTCTCAAATCGTACTGTACGATAGTTTAGCTTGCCAAACTGATAATTATAGAATTCATCTATCTTGCCAGTGAACACTATCTTGTCAGCGATACCCTCCCAATAAGAGCGGTTTTCAAAGAAATCTACATTCGTTTTCGTCTCTACTCCTTCAAGCAAGCCATCAATGAGTTTGTTATAACCACCAACAGGGATACCCTGGTACTTATCATTGAAGTAGTTATTATCGAAGATGAGACGAACTGGTAAACGCTTGATAATGAAAGCAGGAAGCTCTGTACACTTTCTACCCCACTGCTTCTCCGTATAGCCCTTGATAAGTTTTTCGTAAATGTCTTTTCCTATCAATATTTGAGCCTGCTCCTCCAGGTTACGAGGTTCAGTTACACCATCAGCTTTCATACGAGCTACAGCTTCCGCTTTCTGCTCATCAATCTTAGCCTGCGCCTCCTCAGGAGTGGTTACGCCCCACATCTGATAGAAGGTGTTCATATTGAAAGGCAAATTATAAAGTTTGCCTTTATAGTTAGCCACTGGCGAATTGGTATAGCGGTTGAACTCTACAATAGAGTTCACGAAATCCCACACTTTCTTATTGGAGGTATGGAAGATGTGTGCGCCATACTTATGCACGTTGATACCTTCGATATTCTCACAATAGATGTTACCACCTAAGTGAGAACGCTTATCTATCACCAAGCACTTCTTACCCTGCTTATGAGCAAGATGTGCGAAAATGGCTCCGAAAAGACCGGAGCCAACTATTAAGTAATCATAATGATTTTCCATATAATAATTATCGTTTTATTTTTGACAATATTTGAACTAGCATTTCGTCCTTGCAGATACATAGGATAATGAAGTAAGCTAAGACTCCACAGCAACCTTGCAGAAGCAAGATGGTGAGCGTAGGCAGTTGTAAGAGACTTAAACCATATAAGGCGAAAGCCATCACTATGCAACCTAACGCATAAGTGAGATGTGATTTCTTAAAATATATGATAGGTATATACTTGCGACCTATCAAATACATTGAAACAGTCGTAGCTACCTCCGCTCCCAAATAAGCTATAGACGTACCTATATAAGAGAAAAACGGAATCAAACACAGGTTGAGTATCAAGTCTGCAACCGCTCCTATACCGCAACACAAAGTTACGATATTGATTTTCCCTTTAGGAAACAATACCTGAATGCCAAAGACATTAGAAATTGCAACCATTAATATAATCGGTGCAATAATCTGTGATGGCAATATAGAATGATCGAACTTAACTCCACATAAAGCTGTGATAAGACTTGGCGCACAGAAGATGAGACCAATCGTCACCGGAAGTGCTATCGCCAAAGTGAAATCGTAAGACTTTTGAATCAAACGATTGAATTCATCTTCCTTGTTCTCCGCAATGAGGTGAGATGCTCGTGGCATCATAACAGAACCAAGACAAGCAGACATCGTCAACAACATTTGCATCACCTTGGTGGCTGCAGCAAAATATCCTACCGCCAAAGCATTCTTCAAGAATCCCAATAATACCGTATTCAGTTGGAGATAAATACTGGTTACCACTGAGAACGAGAATACCTTCAAGACTGGCTTGATATGTCGCTTGATATGAAGTTCTGAGAAGATGATGTTCTCACGATGGATATACTTACGAAGACGGAAGAAGTTGAAGATATTACCACCTAAGACTCCAAAGACGGTATAACAACCATAGTAGAGCAAATCTGTCTTACTCTTCACAAAGATGAATAAGAGAACGACAGAAACCGTCTTGATGATAAGTCCTCGTATGGTGATATATTTAAAATCCTCTATTCCCTGATAAAACCATTCACAGCCGATAGCCGTAAAAAAGATGATAAGGCTCAGAATCAAGAACAATGGTATGTTGACTTGAATCTGCGGAACAGTCAAACAAAGGATGGCGACTATAGCGTATCCCACCAATGTCAGCATCGAATGCAGCAACAGGATCTCCATCGCCGTTCGATTCATCTGTACCACATCACTTCTATCTCTTGCTATCTCTCGGATGGCATACATCGGTATGCCTAAGCAAGTGAACAAGGAAATATAACTGATAATGGACTGGAAGAAATTGATCTGTCCGATACCATCAGCCTCTATAACTCGGCAAACATAAGGAAAGGTTATCAATGGGAACAGCATCTGAGTTCCCGTATTGATAAGGTTGAGTATATAATTAACTTTTACTGATTGTGCCATGTAAACAATTTACTGATTGAATTTTATTCTTTATCCAAATTACAAGCATCGCCAAGATGATGGTTCCAAATAACCTTATAAAGAAAGCAAGGAATGCATCCGCATTACTCGTTACAAAATCTCCCAAGCCTAGATAGGTCAGATACACCAACACATAGTTGAAAGGATCGGAGAAGAGATAAAGTTCATAACTATAACGAGAGAATGTCTTGTAAAGCCAGAGATTGGTAATACATTTGAATGTGCCAAAATATTTGGTAAACTGGATCATGATGATAGAGCCATATACGCCCATCACTACTGTATATATATAATGTGCTGCTTTCATAAAAACAGTATCACCATTACCATATTTCAAAAAGGCAATGAACAAGAGGCTATAAACTACAATGTTGAGCAGTAAAGACTTGCCCCCCCACATCGTCGCATCAAGCTTGCGTAAATGCTTAAAGCCAAATGCAAAATACACCAAATGTTTGAATGCAGCCAATATGCCCAAGAACTCAATGCCCTTATTGGTAAAATACGTTGCTACTATAGAGACACCTACCAAACTAGGCAGGAACCACCATTTATCCGTTAGATGCTTCTGATGCAAGCCATAATACATAAGAAATATCCAAAACAGGCTAGCCACGAACCAAAGATGTGAGTTACCCATCAAAAGGAATTGCCCTAGGACTATATCCTCTAATACGTTGGCGGACTCTGTATAATAACCACTCATATACTTTAGAGGCACGGACAAGAGCAACGTGGTAAACAAGAAAGGCACAAGAAGCCTTCTTGCCTTGTTACTCACAAATGCCTTCAAGCCCGCTACCTTATGAATGGTCAAACTAAAGCAAGCTCCACTCAGCATCATAAATAATGGCATGTGGAACGTATAAATAAAGCTTACCATCATACAGAGCAGTTTCTCTCCAACGGAATAGTCCGTAGGCGAGATATCTCTGAAATAATCTATACCACCATAAGGTGTCATCAAATTGGTATAAGTACAGTGCCCTATGATAACCAATAACATGGTTAATGTTCGAGCATCATCTATCCATAAAATATGTTTGTTTTGCATTGGAAATTACTTGTAATCTACTAAATGAGTTGGTTATCGTATAAATCATAATTTTGGAGAGACATATTTTCTGTTACTCGCTGAGTATTGTCTCATACCATTCACATATATAACCTCGGGAATGTATTCACCTTTAGCCTTCATATCTTCTTGCGCATCTCCTTTGCCTCTGGTATCGTATCGCCGTAAATGTCTTGAAACTTCTCTGGGAGCATCATGATAGAAGTTATCACACTTGTATTGGAAGACGGCTGTTTCTGAAAGAACAGCGAAACCATGGGCAAAGCCCTTTGGAATGAAGAACTGGACATGATTGTCTTCTGTCAACTCTACAGCCACATGCTTACCATAAGTTGGCGAGCCCTTGCGGATATCTACTGCTACATCGAGGACTCTACCTTTTACGCAGCGTACCAGCTTGCTTTGAGTATATGGTGGGTACTGGAAGTGCAGCCCTCGCATCACGCCATAGCTGCTCATAGACTCGTTGTCCTGGCAGAAGTGAACATTGTGTCCCAGGATTGGGGCAACCTTCTCTTCAAACTCTCGCTCGCTGAAGCTCTCGAAGAAGTAGCCACGAGCATCACGGAAGAGGCGTGACTCTATAATGAGTATGCCTTCAATATCTGTTTTGATTATATTCATTGTTTTAACTTATGTTCTTTTAAAAAAGAATTTCTAAAATCATCCCGTCCTTCTTTACCATTAAAGAAGTTTTTTCTACCTCTCCGTCTCTCCTGCAAGGAGAGCTCCACTTTTCTCCCCAAGCCTCTCTTTCCTCAGGAACGAGAGGATGTAACCGCCCTCCGGTGCTCAGAACCGCTACGCTATAAGGTTGGCGGACCATCAAAGGTCTTCGCCAAGTTGTGCGGAATGGGACCGCCTTATCCATTGTAAAGCAAAGAGTATATCTTTGTCTTTATCAAAATATGAACATCTTCATTTATCATTAAAAACTCGAATCATTCATTTTCTATCCATTCATACCCTAAAACGCTAACCAAATCACTTTTTCGAGGGCGCCACTTTCCATTCCATTGAACTCGCAATGTTTTTGTTTGTGGCTTTATTCCATCACATACCATTTTAAAACTTATATCCAATAAGCCTGATTGATATTCTGCATCAACTCCAAAACTCCTACCGACAAACATTGATAATTGAGGAGGAAGTTCAGCCCCATCAGCAGGAGCTTTTGGCGTAACCTTCATCATTGACAGCCACTCTGTTGATAGCTCGCCATATTTAGACAAACAAACAGTATCATTACCCTTGTCTAACATTATAGCGAAAGGCTCCTTCAGTATATCTTCAGAAATTAAACTTTTAGAAGACTCTCTGAAAACGATTCTATCTACATAAACACGTAAATTGTTGGCTGTAGATTTTCCTTCATTAGTCAGTCTTAACTTGGCTCGATAGGAATCAACAATATCCGAATTACCATCGTGCACTAGATTCTCTGTCAAATCATCATATGATGTTTCAAGTTTCAAAGATGGTGTGTACCTATAAGCCATCCAGTCTTCCTTAAACAATGCTACAATGACAACTGCTATTGAACCTACTACCTGCAATACTCGTAAGAACCAGTCCCAAAAGCTATGTTGACAAACTTGCAGCAAAGGCTTTGGACAAATACTTGAAAACAAGCAATATGGAACACAAAATCCGATAAAGGCACCCAGAAGTAACGATGGCAGGATAAACTGGAATATAACTCTCTTCATAACCTACATTAATGAATACGTATTATAAGATGAATTTTGACCATCATATATCATTACGACATTGCCATTGACATTACCAGTAAAGTAAGAGGTTGTACCATAATCAAATCCACTGAATGAACTTCCATTCATATTAACGGTGGTAAAAGAATTGGTGCCCATATCATACAAGCTTGCCAAAGAACCAGTTACAACACTTTTACGTTGAAAATCAAACACATGGATATTATCAACGCTACCTGAACTTGTAAACACACAAAGCTTACCTGCCCCAAAATCATAAACAGATCGATAGTCCTGATTTACCGCCCTACCTATTATAAAGGCAAGGCATGCACGCTTATTTGAATCCATATTTAGCTGACTCCATCTAATAATTTTACAATTCTAGCTTTTATATTCTCATACGTACAACTTAAACGATTTTTTGCCATTGATGTCAAACGAGAAGTATGAGACATCGCATCACGAATCGGTTTATATTCAGCAGAATCTCGAAGTAAATTTGCCTTTGCTATTTTATCATGCTCTGTATCAGCTAAGCCAGCCAAGCTACCCATGTCACAAAATGATAAATCACTTTGTTTTTCTCGTATTTCAAATGAAATATTTGCTTTATCTTTAGCATCTTCTGCCTGCTTCTTCCATTTTACGATGTCATTTTCCAACTTTTCAGGAATAGCAATTTTCTTCTCAATGACGTAATTTCTTAAAAGATTTTCTGCAATAAAGCATTCACCATAAGATTCAAAGTTAAATGCCGCATCATTACTTAACTCATCAATCCATTTTTCAACTTTCGTTTTTTCACCCTTTTTGCTTTTTTTATTCTTTATAAAATCTTCTGAAACCGCATTAAACAACTCCATTGATTTTCTTGTTTTCAATGGTAATGTTTCTGTATTCTCAGAATCTCCATCCTGCTTCAACTCCAGACGCCAATTATCCCAATCATTAAGAATAGTTTTAAGAAGTTTACTTAATTCATCTAACAATCCTTTAAATTTTGGATCGTCAGGAACAATTCCTTCTCTACTACTAGTGAAACGATCTGAAGAATCATCTAATTTGTCATAATGTATTTGACCATACAAATAGCTTTCAACAATTCTTGCTGTTGGAATATGCTTTAAAATATCTTTTTCTCGAAGCCTTCCATTTACATACAAATCTATAGTAGCTTTTTCATCAGTCCCCCTTACCTTTAACATAGACGGTTTATCTACAGAAGCTATAAAACCATGAATACCATCATAATCTATATTTATGTCTTTGCTATGCCGTAAACTTTCTTGTTTATTAAGGTAATCTTTGACAAAAGGATCTTTTGTATTGTTAATTGTCCACAACAATTGAGTATGCCCCAACAAATCCTGTAGTTCATTTAATGTTATTCTTTCCCCATTAAGAATTATATTAAAAAACTTATCAAGCAATGAAAATCTAAAGTATAATGCTATCAATTTGCGAATATACTCTACTCTATTTTTTATACCTTCATTCAGACCATCGAATATAATAATCGTACCAGACGTTGTATCAATGGTATGATTCTTTAATAATTCTGAAGTTGGCTGAATCAATTGATAGTCATTAGCAGAGACATCTTCTTTTATAGCTTTATCTAGTCCTTTGTTATCTATAATACCTCCAACAATATTCTGACCTTGTTTTTTGGAGATAACAGTGATACGTTGAGCACATGACAAAAGAGCAAGTTTTCCAATACCTTTTCTCCCAATAAATGGTCTTCCCAATGACGTTTTATTCGCTCCTTCTTTTCTTTTTGAATATCCAATTTTCAAAAATTTATTTTGAAAATCATTACTATCCATACCTAAACCGTCATCTTTGATTATAAAACAATTTTGACTGCGATCAATATTGATGTAAACGTTATGTGCATCAGCATCCCAAGCATTTGAAATTGCTTCTCCAACAACAGTAATAAAACTGCGGTACAGATTTCGACCTAAGTGGTTTAATACACTTAAAGAAATATTAAAAGAATAAGTATCCATAGGCTTAATAATGTTTATTAAGATGTTCTAATATACTTTGTGCCACAACTTCACCCAATACTGGTGGAACAGCGTTCCCTATATATCGTGAAGCTTTCACTAAAGAAACATGCTCTTCATCCTCAAAAAACTTATATGACATAGGAAAAGTTTGAAACAATGCTGCCTCACGAGCAGAAATAGCTCTATCCTGTTCCGGATGTCCAAATCTTCCATTGCCATATCCTATGCATTGGGTTGTCATGGTTGGACTCGGTTCATTCCACCTCATTCGTCCATATACACTGCCAAAGCTCTTACCACTACTTGCCTTATGACATTGTAATCTAAGAGACTCCGGCCAGTCTCTCCATCCACCTCCTTCAGGTGTCGCTCTTATGCGTTGAAGATTTAATGGACTCAAAGCAGAAGCCCTATGCAAAGGATCAGTCTTATTTGTTTCACCAGCAGCAATAGGTGGTAAATCTCCAATAGTATCCCACACCGTTTTATAGTTTTTCGGAGCATCAACTGTCGGAGGAATCAGATTAATATCCCCAAACCTAGAGGCCAATAAAACAAGTCTTTTTCGAGTTTGTGGGATACCGTATTTCGGACAATATACAATACTAACAGATACATGGTATTTACTATCTTCCAACAATTGGATAAAATCACCTAAAACATTCTTTAATTTAAAAGATTGTATAGCAGGGACATTCTCCATTGTTATAATATCAGGTTTTACTTCCGTAACCAACCGTCCAAACTCATAAAGCAAATCATATTTATCTGCATCTTTCTCTTTATTTTTAAACGCATAAGAAGAAAATGGTTGGCATGGAGCACAACCTGCTAGTATACGTACTGCACCATCTTCATACAAAGGCTTAATATCCCTTTTTGTGACATTCTTAATGTCACGATAAAAGAATGGTGCATCATTGTTATACTCATAAGCGAAGCGACAGGTCTTATCCAAGTCGAAACCACCCTGAATATGAAATCCTTTCGATTTCATACCATAGCTTAATCCACCAATACCACAGAATAAATCTACCACATCTATTTCTGTATATGGTTTTCTTTTTCGCCCCCTACGCATTGCTTTACGATTTTAATAGAACTAATCAATCTAGTCATATTGGTTTCCCTATCTTTTGGGGTATAACCTAACTTAGCACATAAGTTTTCTATTTTTGCACAAAATAAATCTGCATTAAGTTTTGTCATGGAAACATTACCATCTTCATCTACAATTGAAGTTTGCCATGTCACTGTATCATTCAATGGCTTTTCTGGTCTAAAATTAGAGACATTGATGATCTTATGATCAGCTTTTGTAATCCAAGCAGCTCCAATTTCCGCCATAGTTCCAAAAGAACCCTTAATATGCTCACTTGTAATAAAGATGACATATATCTTCTGATCAGAGTAACTATTAACAAAGAAATCTCTTAGATAGTCAAATATAGGCACATCTTCAGGTATTCTTGACACTGAATCATCACAATTTGAATAAATTATCTCTTTTGCAGGAACACCATTAAATAATAAAAAATTATAAACCAGATCTGACAAAGATTTATCTGCACTTGTCTGACTAATCAATAATTTCTTTTTGGCAGAATCAACTTTCTTTTTTATACCAAAATCAGGAATATTATCATTGATTGCCTGTTCTACAACTTCATGCACTTCTTGTGCAGTATATTGAGAATTCTGTTTAATTTTATCAGAAATAGCATTGCCAGTTTTTCTCCTAAAATTATCAATAGCTCTTTTAAGAGTCTCCTCTTTTTTCTTCTGCTCATTCAATTGTTTTTTTTGAACAGAAGCATTTTTAAGTGCTGCATAAGTAGCCCTTTTATTAATGATTGCAGGCAACAATATCTTTCGAACATACTCTATAACTGCTTCATACCTTAAGTCATCGCTTTTATACCCCTGTCTATTACTTAAGGCCATATCTGGCAATTCAGAAAGTTCAAACAAATCAACATACAACTGACCTACAATGAAGGATTCAATCAGGGAGTTTTTACCAACTTTTGGCAATATATTAAACTCACCCATTTTCTTGTGAGCATACAAAGATATAAAATTATCGGGGAAATCAGACGTATCTTTCTTTCTACCTCTAGTTGTCTCATAGGCTCCAATCCAGCCATTTATTATAAGTTCGTATGTTTTTAATTCACCTTGCGAATTTTTCATCGTAAGTGGAATCTTATGACTATCTCTAACATCTATAAGAAAATCTTTCTTTTCCGCATAAGAGACTTTAACTTTTTTTGCTAATTCCTTAAATCCATCACCCAGAGTAATAATAGAGCATAAGCTCTTGGCAAAAACCTCATCTAAGCGTTCTATAATGTCATCCTTGCCATTAGTATTTACTATATGGATTCTAAAATCCGTGTCTATCAAAGGAAATATGTTAACTATATTTCTTTTTATTGCATCATTGGTTTTATGAAGATGATATTCTGGATTCTTCATAATAATGGCAGTACCATGATTTTCAACCTTTTTGAAGACAACATTCTGTTCACTTATTGCTTGAAGCGTCCCTCCTTCTTGGGGGTGACGAGATAAAACAAAACCCGATTTTTCACCATCTGAAATGGTCAAAATATCGACATTCTCCGATACCGAGAGTGCAGCAAGCTTACCAATTCCTTTGCGACCCATTTTTTGCCTTCCAAGTTCTGTCAAAGAATCTGTTGCATTGGTTCTCGAAAGTTTTGCTACACCCAAATATTTTGCAATACCACCTTTACTATATGACATACCATGACCATCATCTTCAACACGAATGGCATTAGGTTCAGAGATTATATAGACATTGTGGGCATCAGCATCATAAGCATTGGCTATCAACTCTGCTAACACATAGTAAATATTGGTATACAAATTAGGACCCAATAGCTCTAATATTCTTGGATCTATCTCTATTTTATACTTTTTCGTTTCCATACTTCGATACTCAAACATTTTAATATCACTTCACTTCATACATCTTAACTCCAGTAAATATCACAGCCAGCAAAGGCTTTATCATCAACCATAAAATTATAATATGAACATAGAGCAAAAAGCCATAGCCATACCATTGGTGACTTCCACATAGATATACTAGTGATACGATTATAGGTATAAGCACTGTGAGATTTCCAGCATCATAATAACGACTCAAGATATATCTCGCCTCATCCCACTTTCTTGTGTAGCTGCGTTTGATAATCTCAACTCGCTTATTTTCAAAAAACACTTGAATACCATACAGCAACAAGCTAGCTACTAAGAGTGCGACAAAAGTACCAGAACTATTTCTGAAAAGTTCCAGCGAAAGTATATCCCTGAAAATAAAGTCATTCAAATATGTCTTCGTTAATTCTAAGAACAATACAATCACGATTGAAGCAAATATGGATCGGATCAATATGGATATCCAATTACCCTCAAAGCTTACCTTATGTTTAAAAGCAGAATCAGAGAAATGCCGAGGAAGCTTTTCCACTTCTTCCTCTAATGATATAGCCAAATCATCTTTGCGCAAATTTTTCATCATACTATACTTCTCCACTAAAGGTTTCAGCTTCTCATTTCCAAACTCCGATAAGGAATTATAATAGATCATCACAAGTTCATACTCTGAAAGTTGAGCCCTCAATATGGAAGTATAGTGATATTTTTCCTCTGTAGTAATCAAATCTGAACCATCTATAAACTTCAATATTCGATAAAAATATCTAAAATAATGGTCAAGAAGACCATCCATTATCTTCTCGAAGGCACTTATACCATTATCTTTGATACTATCTCTAAGCGTTTTACCTTCAACCTTACGTTCCCTGAAGAGATACCGAAAGATAATACGACCCTTTATATTTTCAGAATTTTGAGATAACTTGCCATCCCCTGATTCTGTTCCATATAAATTAACCAATAAACTATCAACATGATCAGCATCATTATCTTCTTTCTCCAAAGTCAAACCCTCAATTATATCCTCAAATGTTTGACTCATATTAACAATACTCTGTTAATAATTACGTAATCGTTTGAAA
>UMKZ01008791.1_pt1 | contig 14456 bp, 8 predicted proteins | sample 1966441 | NCBI WGS metagenome assembly UMKZ01 (sample SAMEA4836189, study PRJEB28245) | human gut metagenome | biome: gut microbiome; material: fecal sample | place: Denmark | collected 2008
AACTTTTCTTTGAATTAGGACTTGACTTTTTAGCAGGTTTACAGCGCTATAGACAAAGAAGAGTTACTTTCCACAGTAGGCGGCGATGGCCTGTGCGACAAACGCTGCCGTGCCCTCACCGCCAGCCTTGTCAATGTTTTTACGGAAGCGGTCATCGGCTACATACATCTCACCTAAGCCCGCCAGGATCTCCAGCGTGCAGGTGTAAAAATGGTCGGTGATGAATTGCTGCAAATCACGAATGGCCGCCTGCGCTTCCGGTGAGGTAGGAGCAAGATGCTTCAGCCCACCCAGCTTTGCAAAGTACCTCATCAAATCGGCAGGGTTGCCGGTAGACCCGCCTTTTTCATGCTGCTGATATTCCTGATAGGCGATGGTATTGCCCCATTTTCCTTTGACCTCTGCGGTGTACTTCTCCTGCTCGGCCTTATCAAATGCGTCAAATTTCATAGGTGTTACTCCTGTTTCTAAGGTTTCACGGGCGAGGGTGATGAGCCGTCCCAACCGCGCCTGTCGCAGCTCCAGCAGCTTGATCTGATCTGCGAGAGCGGCGGCCTGGTCGAATTTCGGGTCATCCAGAATGCTCTTGATGTCTTTGAGCGGAAATTCCAGCTCCCGAAATAGTAGAATGGATTGCAGCCGTGCCAAGGCTGTATCATCATACAGCCGGTAGCCCGATTCTGTGAGGGCTGTGGGCGGCAGCAACCCGATGGCATCATAGTGGTGCAGTGTCCGGACACTGACACCGGCCAGTTTGCTGACTTCGTGAATGGTCATCATGGGTATCCCTCCTCCGTGTGAGCTTACTATACACTATGACGTAACGGAAGAGTCAAGAGAAAAATTCTCTATTTGCGAAAAAACTATGCGCTGTGATCGCTGCAAAAATCGTGCAAATCTATCATTTTCTTGCTTCCTGTGTCAAAATGTGCTATTATTATAAACAACGCTGTCAAGTGTTGGAATAGGCCTTGGCAGTATGGCTGCAATAGACCGAATGCTCTGCCAAGCGGCAGAGCATTTTTTGTATATCGGCATGGAGGAAATATTTATGTCTGTGAGTTATAAAAAAATCTGGAAACTGCTCATCGATAAGGACATGAAGAAAAAAGACCTGTGTGAAAAGGCGGGTATCAGCCCAGCATCCGTCACTAAAATGGGACGGAATGGGCATGTCACCACGGAGATACTCGTGAAGATTTGTACAGCGCTGGATTGCCAGATTGAGGATATCGTGGAAATCGTGCCGGATAAAAAGTGAATTTTGGCAATTGCTGTTTTACGATATTGGAACTGAATCATTACAAAGCTCCAATTATTGAGGTGGGTAAATGCAAATTATCGATAATATCAATCATATTGTCAAGAATGACCTACAAGAAAACATTCGGGCAGGAAGTAATCTGTCTATTGCTGCGGCATGTTTTTCGATTTATGCATACCAAGAGTTGAAGAAACAGCTTGAGGGCATTGATGAGCTGCGCTTCATTTTTACCTCACCAACTTTTGTAACTGAAAAAGCATCTAAAGCACAGCGGGAGTTCTATATCCCTCGTATTTCAAGAGAGCGTAGTTTGTATGGTACAGAGTTTGAAGTAAAACTCCGCAATGAGCTGACGCAAAAGGCGGTTGCAAGAGAATGCGCAGACTGGATCAAACACAAAGCTGTTTTCAAATCGAATGTCACGCAGGAACAGATGATGGGCTTTATGACAGTCGATGGGAGCACCTATATGCCAATCAACGGTTTTACCACTGTTGACCTCGGCTGTGAGCGCGGTAACAACGCTTATTATCCGGTACAGAAAACTGAAAGCTATGAGAATGCTAATTATTTTCTTAAACTTTTTGAACAACTTTGGAATGATAAAAATAGACTACAAGAAGTTACAGATGTTGTGATTGAAAATATTTCTGCGGCGTATCGAGAAAACGCGCCTGAATACATTTACTTTGTTGCGCTTTATAATATTTTCAACGAATTCCTTGATGATATATCTGAAGATGAATTGCCTAACGAGGCGACGGGCTTTAAGGAAAGCAAAATCTGGGGAATGCTTTATAACTTCCAGCGCGACGCTGTTCTTGCCATCATCAGCAAGCTTGAGAAATTCAATGGCTGCATTCTGGCAGATAGCGTAGGTCTTGGTAAAACCTTCACTGCGCTTGCCGTCATCAAGTATTACGAGAACCGCAACAAATCTGTGCTTGTTCTCTGCCCCAAAAAGCTCTCTGAGAACTGGAATACATACAAGGGCAACTATATCAACAATCCCATTGCGACAGATCGACTGAGATATGATGTCCTCTATCATACCGACCTTTCCCGTGAGCATGGGCAGTCGAACGGAATTGACCTTGACCGCCTGAATTGGGGCAACTATGACCTCGTTGTCATTGATGAGAGCCACAACTTCCGCAACGGCGGCGAGGTGTCCGGCGAGGATGCAAAGGAAAACCGTTATCTGAAATTACTCAATAAAGTCGTTCGCGCCGGTGTGAAAACGAAGGTGCTGATGCTCTCGGCAACGCCGGTCAACAACAAGTTTATCGACCTCAAGAATCAGATTGCACTTGCCTATGAGGGCGACGCTTCGCAGATGAGCAAAAAGCTTGATACGACCAAAAGTATTGACGAAATCTTCCGTCAGGCACAGAAGGCTTTCAACGCATGGAGCAAGCTTCCTGCCGACGAACGCACGACGGATGAGCTTTTGCGGACGCTGGATTTTGATTTCTTTGAATTGCTGGACAGCGTGACGATTGCACGGTCAAGAAAGCACATTGAAAAGTATTACAACACTTCTGACATCGGAAAATTTCCGGAGCGTCTGCCGCCGATTTCGCTGCGTCCCTGCCTGACAGACCTGAGCGACGCTATCAACTATAACGATATTTATAATTTGCTCATGTCGTTGAGCCTGACGATCTATACGCCGTCGAATTATATCATGCCGTCGAAGCTGGCAAAATACATCGACATGACGCACCACAAGGGAAACAGCCTTACCCAGCAAGGACGTGAAGAAGGCATTCGGCGTCTTATGAGTATCAACCTTCTCAAGCGGCTGGAAAGCTCGGTTGCTTCTTTCCGCCTGACGATTGACCGCATTAAAAAACTGATCGACGATACGATTGGGACGATTAAAAATTATCAGTTCGGAGACTGTGTTCTGAATCTGACGGAGATTTCCGGCGCAGAAGATTTTGATTACGACGATCAGAACACTGATTTCTTCTCCGTCGGCAAGAAAGTCAAAATTGATCTTGCTGATATGGATTATGTTTCATGGATGCGCGAACTGGAAAAGGACGCGGAGAATCTGGAACTCCTGTCTCTCATGATTGCCGACATCACGCCGGAGCATGACACGAAGCTGCAAACATTGTTCGACTTGATCCGGAAGAAAATCGAGCATCCGATCAATCCCGGTAATAAGAAGATCATTATTTTCACCGCATTCTCTGATACAGCAGACTATCTCTTCGCAAATGTCAGCAGATTTGCAAAAGAGAATTTCGGGCTGGAAACGGCGGAGATCACCGGCACAGTTGACGGTAAGACTACCATTCCAAAGCTCCGAGCCGATCTCAACACTGTGCTGACCTGCTTCTCGCCTGTTTCAAAAGGCAAGTCGGTACTCCTGCCCGGAAGCACCGACGAGCTTGATATTCTGATTGCAACTGACTGTATTTCCGAAGGTCAGAACTTGCAGGACTGCGACTACCTCATCAACTACGACATTCATTGGAACCCTGTTCGCATTATCCAGCGGTTCGGACGAATTGACCGTATCGGCAGTAAAAATGACCATATCCAGCTTGTAAACTTCTGGCCGGATATGGACCTTGATGAATACATCAACCTGAAAAGCCGCGTGGAAACCCGCATGAAGATTTCGGTCATGACCTCCACCGGTGACGATGACCTGATCAATGCCGAGGAAAAAGGCGACCTTGAATATCGTCGTGCGCAGCTCAAGCGGCTGCAAGAAGAAGTTGTGGACATTGAGGATATGACGAGCGGTATTTCTATCATGGATTTGGGACTCAATGAGTTCCGGCTTGATCTGCTCGAATACATGAAGCAGCACGAGGACATCGAAACCGCACCAAAGGGTCTGCACACCGTTGTTGGGCAGACGGAGAATTCTCCTGCCGGTGTGATTTTCGTCCTCAGAAATATCAATGACAGCGTGAACATTGACAATCGGAACCGGATTCACCCCTTCTACATGGTCTACATCAGCGAAGAGGGCGAAATTGTCTGCGATTACCTCAACCCGAAGAAATTGCTCGACACGATGCGTCTGCTCTGCCGTGGCAAGGGAGAGCCTTGTGCGGAGCTTTGTAAGCAATTCAATGATGAGACGGATGACGGACGCAAAATGGGTGAAATCTCTGAGCTACTGAGCGAGGCGATCAATTCCATCATTGACGCAAAAGAAGAAAACGATATTGACAGTCTGTTCACGAGTGGCGGCACATCTGCGCTGCTCAGTGCGGTTTCGGGACTGGATGATTTTGAGCTGATTTGCTTCTTAGTCGTGAAATAAGGAGGGCTTGCGATGCTTGGGTTTCCTGCATTTACGGAGTTTGGCAAAAGAATACCGAAGCAGAAGTTCTATGAGAACCTTGATGTTTCTCCTGCCTTACACCGTATGTTTGTTGATCAGATCAAGTTGGTCTACTGGCGAAACAAGCTGGCAGCGTCTACGCTGAATATCGTGGCGGGTGAGTCTGTAACCGAAATCGAAGTGTTTGAGGTGCGCCTGAACGATCCTCAGCTTGATGAAGCGGTGCTAAAACAAATCGACAAGGAAATCCCGTACCATATCCTCTTTATTCTGACCTGTGACGGCAAGGCTCAGGCGTGGATCGGCTACAAGGAGGCTGCTGCGTCCGGCAGCAACGCCTTCAAGGTAGGACGCTATTATCACACCGACTGGATGCCGGAGGATGAACTGCATCTTAGTATCGACGGCTTGAATATGGATGCCGTCTATGAAAGCCTTGTCCGCCAGATTGCCGGGGACAAGCTGCTAACGGATTCCGGCGAGAGCCTGAAAGAGTCTGTCGAGCGGGATGAAAAGAAGAAGCAGCTTGAAAAGCAGATTTCTACGCTGGAAAACAAGATGAAGAAAGAGAAGCAGCTTAACCGGCGGATGGAAATGAACGCAGAAATGAAGGGGTTAAGAAAGGAGATTGACTTCCTCAAATGAAAATTAAAAAGATTGAGTTGAATAACTTCAAGAGATTTACTCACTTGATTGTTGAAGATATACCTGAAACAACAAAGTTAGTGGTCTTGGTTGGACCGAATGGCTCTGGGAAAACATCATTTATGGAGTCAATGAATCATTACTACAAATATGCTGGATATGGCAATATTGGCGACTATCACTATCTAAGTAAAACAGGAAACACGGAGGATTTTAACCATAGCCAATGGTATGCACGTGCATCAAAGATTGTGAGCATTGACTTTCATGACGCGAGTCTGCCAAAGGATATCGGCAACAGCAACGATATTAAGGGGCATTTTTATTTTCGAAGCGCCTATAGAAATGAGCCGGAGTTTCAGATAGATTCTATGCGGAGGCTACACGATCCAACCGAGTCAATTCATTTGGAGTCGCTTATTCAGAATGATCAAACGGTCTCCACAAACTATCAGCGGCTTATTGTCAATACCATCTCTGGCGTATACGACAACGGAAACGATGCCAAAACTGTAGCCGCTCTGCGCGAAGAATTGATTGGGAAAATCCGCACGGCTATTGAACGTGTATTTGAAGATCTGGAGTTTTCATCACTTGGAAATCCTCTGCAAAATGGAGATTTTTATTTTACCAAAGGGATCACTAGGGATTTTAGTTATCGCAATCTCTCGGCAGGAGAAAAATCTGCCTTTGATTTAATACTGGATATGGTTGTTCAGTCTAAATATTATCCTGATGCTATTTACTGTATTGACGAACCGGAAACGCATATGCACACCAAATTGCAAGGTAGAGTCTTGCGGGAGCTGTATTTGCTCATTCCGGGTCAGTCACAGCTTTGGCTTTCAACACATTCGATTGGAATGCTTCAAGAGGCAGAGGAAATCGAAAAGGAGCATCCGGGAGCAGTTGCCTTCTTGGATTTCGGTGGAAGAGACTTTGATACAGATCAAGTGATCCGCCCTGCAAAAATCGGGAGAGCGGTTATGGACAAGTTTTACGAACTTGCTTTTGGTGACTTTGCAAAACTGATGCTGCCTAAAACAATCGTGTTCTGTGAAGGTGACCCTAATGGTAAAACACGCAAGGATTTTGATAAGATTATTTATAGTACTATTTTCGCAGATACGCATCCAGAGGCTTTCTTTATTTCGGGCGGCTCGTGTAACGATATAGAAAATATTGAAAAGACGCATGGAGAAATAATAAGTACTCTACTCCAAAATTCCCAAATCATTAAAATTGTTGACCGGGATGATCGTAGTCCGCAGGAAGTTGCCGACCTTGCCAAATCTGGTATAAGGGTTTTGAAAAGGCGTAATCTTGAATCCTATGTGCTCGATGATGCCGTGATTAAGAAATTATGCGATAAAGTTGGAAAACCAGAAGAATATACCTCCTGTATACAAGAAAAGCAACAAGCACTCACGGACTCTGTTTCCAGAGGCAATGCACCGGATGATTTCAAAAAAGCAAGTAGTGGGATATATATCTCTCTTAAACGCCACCTTTCGCTAACACAATGTGGGAACAACCCTGACCCATTTATGCGCGATACCCTTTCACCTTTGATTACGCCAGATATGGATGTATATAAGGAATTGGAAGCAGAAATATTTGGAACCAATTCTGATGGAGGAACGACCTAATGAACCACATGAAATTTGAATCGCCGGATATGACGGCGCTGAACATAGACCGCATTGCTGCCCTGTTTCCGAACTGCGCCACGGAGATGCTGGATGAGGAACGCAGCACGCCGGAGAAGAAGGCGTACAAACGGGCGGTCAATTTTGAGCTGCTGAAACAGATGCTCTCGCCGGACGTGGTGGACGGCGACGAGGCATACGAGTTCACATGGGTGGGCAAGAAGGCAGCAATCGTGGAAGCCAATAAGCCGATTCGGAAGACCCTGCGCCCTGTGCTGAAAGATGAGACTATTCCGACTGGAGCCGATAGTGAGGGGAAACCATATTGCAGCAGCGGTAGTAAGGACTGGGACACCACCGAAAACCTCTACATCGAGGGCGACAATCTGGAAGTCCTCAAGCTCTTGCAGGAGAGCTATCTTGGCAAGGTCAAGATGATCTATATCGACCCGCCGTACAACACCGGCAACGACTTCATCTATGCCGATGATTTCATGCGCTCGCAGGAAGAAGAAAACGAGCAGATGGGAATGTACGATGAGGACGAAAACCGCCTGTTCAAGAATACCGACACCAACGGACGGTTCCATTCCGACTGGTGCAGCATGATTTACTCCCGGCTGATGTTGGCGAGAAATCTGCTGACGGACGATGGCGTTGTATTTATAAGCATTGATGATAATGAGCAGGAGAACCTCAAAAAGTGTTGTGACGAAGTGTTTGGAGAATCCAATTTTGTCGGGAAAATTGCAGTCGTCAACAATCTTAAAGGTAGAAATGATAGGAAAGACATTGCAACATGTCACGAATACATACTGATATATGGAAAATCAGAGTTCGCAGCTAACGGTATGCCGTTGACCGATGAACAAAAAGCTCAATTTGACAAGGTTGATGAAAACGGTAGCGCGTACCAATTGCGCGATTTGAGAAAAAGAGGTCGGCCTGATCGCAGAGAAGATAGGCCCAATATGTATTTTCCAATTTACTACAATTTAGAGACAAAGAAATGCTCTTTAGTGGAGGAGCCTAATGCCGTTGCAATATACCCCATTCGCGGTGATGGTAGTGATGGTCGTTGGCGATGGGGTAAAGAACGTGTAGCTGCAAATTTAGCAATTCTTGAACCACGCTACTCCTCAATTGCGAAACGTTGGGGCATAGAACACAGAGTTTATCTGAACCCATCTTTGAATCCAGTCAATTTGGATGAAGAGGATACCGAGGATACGGAGAGAAGCTCTAAAAGCAAATCCTTCTGGATAGGTGGCGAATTATCGAATGATGTCGGGAGAAGACAGTTAAAGACTATTTTTGGTGCAGCGTATTTTGATTATCCAAAGTCTATTGACTATATTTTGAACACAATCTATATGGGTTCTGATTCTGATTCAATCATTCTCGACTTTTTCTCCGGCTCCGCCACCACCGCCCATGCAGTCATGCAGCTCAACGCTGAGGACGGCGGACACCGCAAATTCATCATGGTGCAACTGCCGGAAAAGTGCGATGAAGCAAGCGAAGCCTACAAAGCAGGCTACAAGAACATCTGTGAAATCGGTAAGGAGCGCATCCGCCGCGCCGGAGACAAGATCAAGTCCGAAAGTCCCACGACCACGCAGGACCTCGATATCGGTTTCCGTGTCCTCAAGCTGGACGATACCAACATGAAGGATGTCTACTATGCGCCGGATGACTACGATCAGGGGATGCTCGCGGCGCTGGAATCCAATATCAAAGATGACCGCACCGACCTCGACCTGCTGTTCGGCTGCCTGATTGACTGGGGGCTGCCGCTGTCCCTGCCGTACAAGTCAGAGCAAATCGACGGCTGCACCGTCCACACCTACAACGACGGCGACCTGATCGCCTGCTTTGACGCGAATATTCCCGAAAGCGTGGTCAAGGAGATCGCACAGCGTAAACCGCTCCGTGCTGTCTTCCGCGATTCTGGTTTTGCGTCCAGCCCGGAGAAGATCAACGTATTCGAAATTTTCAAGCTCTATATGCCGGAGGACGCTGGCGACATTTCCAGGCGCGTGAGGGTGATCTGATGAACGCCGACTTGTTAGTCTATCAAGCAAAGGCATTTTATAACGCATATATAGCACTTGACCAACTAAGCCGGGATGATTCAGATACGCTGCTTTTGCTTTTTGCCCCTTTAGTTGTAAACGGCGCATTTTCTGTCGAATTAGCACTCAAGGCAATTTTAGCTAAAAACCAAATTGAATATGGAAAAGAGCACAACTTGCTAATTCTTTTTCAGATGCTTCCGAAATCCTTTCAACAGGAACTGTGGGCATACTTAATCGAAAAGGCACCGGAGTATGCGGGCTCCGAAAAAGGACTCGATGAGCTTATTTTGCTCTCAAACGCCTTTGTTGACTGGCGCTACGCATTTGAGGGAAAACCTGTACCTGCGATAGAATCTCGCTTTTTAGCGGCTTTTGCAAATGCAGCGGTTCATACAATGTTTTCTTACTATAATGCGGATTTACTTCCTGCGACTAAAGCGGAATCAAACAATGAGATTGAGCAGAGGTTTCATGAAAACCGTGAAAAATGTAAGGAAATCAATTTGAAAATGATCCAAAAGAAAACCAAGGAGCATCAGTTATGAAACTCCAATTCAAACACCAAAAATTTCAGGCAGATGCGGCAAAAGCGGTCGTTGACGTCTTTGCCGGACAGCCGTACCTTACGCCGACCTATATGATGGATCGTGGTCTTGAAGATGGTGAGCAGCAAGCAATCGCAACGATGGACGATTTTACCGGCTGGCGGAATGAACGCATCGTGCCGGAGCTTTCCGACAAGCTGATTTTAGAGCATCTGCAGAAGGTACAGCGCACAAATCAGATCAAGCCATCGGATAAGCTGGAAGGTCGCTACAATCTGACCATTGAGATGGAAACAGGTGTTGGTAAGACTTATACCTACATCAAGACCATGTATGAGCTGAACAAGCACTATGGTTGGAGCAAGTTCATCGTGGTCGTGCCGAGCATTGCCATCCGCGAGGGCGTCTATAAGTCTTTTCAGGTGACGCAGGAACATTTCGCGGAGGAATACGGTAAGAAGATCCGGTTCTTCATCTACAACTCTGCACAGCTTACGGAAATTGACCGCTTTGCGTCGGACAGCTCCATCAATGTCATGATCATCAACTCTCAGGCATTCAACGCCAGAGGTAAGGATGCGCGACGCATTTACATGAAGCTGGACGAGTTCCGCTCCCGCCGCCCAATCGACATTATCGCAAAGACAAACCCGATTTTGATCATTGACGAGCCGCAGTCGGTCGAGGGCAAGCAGACAAAGGAACGCCTGAAAGAGTTTAATCCGCTGCTGACGCTGCGCTACTCCGCCACTCATAAGGCGGACAGCATTTATAACATGGTCTATCGCCTTGACGCGATGGAAGCGTACAATAAGCGGCTGGTCAAGAAAATCGCCGTCAAGGGAATCACGGAATCCGGCAGCACGGCAACCGAGGGATTTGTCTATCTGGAAAGCATCAATCTTTCCAAAGCTGATCCGACAGCAACCATTCAGTTTGACTGCATAGGGGCAAAGGGACTTCGCAAGAAAACCGCCACGGTCGGTATCGGTTACAACCTCTATGACTATTCTGGCAATCTGGACGAGTACAAAGTTGGCTTTGTGGTCAAGGCTATCGATGGACGCGATAACTCCGTGGAGTTCCTAAATGGTATCAAAATCTTTGCCGGTGACGTGATCGGCAAGGTCAGTGAAGACCAGCTTCGCCGCATTCAGATCCGCGAAACGATTCTTTCTCACTTGGAACGGGAACGTCAGCTTTTCCATAAGGGCATTAAGGTTCTGTCCCTATTCTTCATCGACGAAGTTGCAAAGTACAAGCAATATGATGAGGCTGGGCATCCGTTCAATGGCATCTATGCGGATATGTTTGAAGAAGAGTACAACGATATTCTCAGCTCCATGCAGCGGGAAATCGGAGACGAGGACTACATACGGTATCTGGATGCGATTTCCGCCCACGATACCCATGCCGGTTACTTCTCCGTTGACAAAAAGGGTAAGATGACCGACAGCAAGCTCTCCGACAAAAAGGAAGGCACATCCGACGATATTGACGCCTATGACCTGATCATGAAGAACAAGGAACTGCTTCTGGATCGTGATCCGAAAAAGTCCCCTGTGCGTTTTATTTTCTCGCACTCCGCGCTGCGTGAAGGCTGGGACAACCCGAACGTGTTCCAGATTTGTACGCTGAAACAGAGCAGCAGCGAGGTTCGCAAACGTCAGGAAGTCGGTCGTGGATTGCGCCTCTGTGTCAATCAGGACGGCGAACGCATGGACGCCAACGTGCTTGGAAATGATGTGCAGTCCATCAATGTTCTGACCGTTATCGCCAGTGAGAGCTATGACAGCTTCGCAAAGGGCTTGCAGACTGAGCTTGCCGATGCAGTTGCCGGACGTCCTGTGGCGGTTACTGCCGACCTCTTCAAGGGCAAGGTCATTGTGGATGCCAGAGGCAACGAACAGGTTGTGGACGGCGATACGGCGCAGGCGATTTATTTTGATTTGATTGTCAACGGCTATATCGACAAGAAGGGCGTACTGACTGATAAATATTATGCTGACAAAGCAAACGGTACGATTCAGGTTGCGGAGGAAGTGGCAGATAGCCGAGATTCTGTGATCAATATTCTTGATTCCGTCTATGATAGCCGCGTCATGCAGCCGGAGAACGCCCGCGACAAGAATGTCGAGCTGCAAGTTGATCCTGATAAGCTCGCCATGCCGGAGTTCAAGGCTCTTTGGAAACGCATCAGCCCAAAATCAGTATATGTGGTTGATTTTGATACGGATGAACTTGTGAAGAAAGCCATCACATCGCTCAACCAGAACCTTCATGTGCCGAAGATATTCTTCAAGGTTGAAACCGGTGCAATGGACGAGATTAAGTCGAAGGATTCTCTCCTTGACGGAAGCGCGTTCTCGAAGTCAAAGTCATCTACTTATGACAGCAGCAAGCAAATCCGTGCCAACAGCAGTGTGAAGTATGATCTGATTGGCAAGCTGGTCGGAGAGACCGGTTTGACACGAAAAGCAGTCGTTGCAATTCTGACCGGCATTGAGAAATCCGTTTTTGAGCAGTTCAAATTCAATCCAGAAGAGTTCATTATCAAAGCAGCCGCTTTGATCAATGACGAAAAGGCAACTGCAATCATTCAACACATCACCTACAATGTGCTGGACGAGCATTACGATACGGATATCTTTACCGAACCGACCATCAAGGGCAAGCTCGGAACGAACGCGATGAAGGCCCAGCGACATCTATACGACCATATCGTGTATGATTCTACAAACGAACGAGATTTTGCGACCGATCTGGACACGAACGCAAATGTTGCAGTTTATGTGAAGCTGCCGGACAGCTTCTATATTGCAACACCGGTGGGGCATTATAATCCAGACTGGGCGATTGCTTTCTATGAAGGTACCGTCAAACACATCTATTTTGTTGCCGAAACAAAAGGCTCTATGTCCTCTATGCAGCTCCGGCTCATTGAGGAATCCAAAATCCACTGCGCAAGAGAACATTTCAAAGCAATAAGTAACGGAAATGTGGTTTATGATGTCGTGGACAGCTATCAGACGCTTCTTGAACGAGTGATGAAATAACTCGCAACTTATGAGTTGAGAGTTGAATTGATGGGGAGATGCCTATGGACGCACGAAAGCACTTGATCATCATAAAAGGTAAAGACCAGACAGACTCGGTTGCGAGCTTTCAGTTCCATGGCGGGAAGTGCGAGGTCGTCTATACCAGTGCGCCCAATAAGACATACAGCTTCCAGAACGGCAATGTGGAGATATTGTCCCTGCAAAAGAAACTTGACCCTGCGCAGGTAATTGTCACCGCAAATGGGCAAACAATCAGCGAAATTGACGAGCTTCTCGACTTCGGTGGATATTATCGTATTGTACGCAACGGAAAGAAAGATTTATTGTTCCGTAGGAGTAAAGTGCAGTTCCAGCAGAATTGCCTGACGGACGGTAAAAATCAAGAAACATTCCAATATTTCAAGGAGACTGCCGCGGCAATTAGCCTCGAGGTGGAAGGCATCAACATTCTAAGCATGCAGTATGACAAGATCCAGCAGGTCAGCGAGGATACCGTGTTGGCAAGCTATCTTGCACCGCAGAAAGACGTCAAGATGCCCCAGATGCCGGAGGCAGTGATCTATCCGTTTGGCCTGAACCAGAGTCAAAAGCTGGCGGTAGAACGGGCGCTTTCCTCCAAAATCAGTATCATTCAGGGGCCTCCGGGTACTGGAAAGACACAGACGATCCTAAATATCATTGCCAATGTGGTTCGGAGCGGGAAAACCGTGGCGGTCGTATCTAACAACAACTCTGCAACGCACAATGTGGCGGAAAAGCTGGAAAAGAAGAATGTTGACTTTCTGACTGCGTTTCTCGGGAGCCTTGCCAACAAAGAGAAGTTTCTGGATGCACAGACAGGCACCTATCCGAATATGAGCGATTGGGAGATGCCGCCGGAGGAACGGCAGCAGTTAGATCAGGAAACAACTACGCTGTCCAAAGAGCTGAATGAAATGCTCAACGCCAAGAACCGCATTGCGGAAATTGAGCAGGAATTTTTGCAGCTGAATCCGGAACAGCACTATTTCGAGGAATATTACGCGACATATAGCGACGCACCGACAGAGAGCCTGGACAAGTTGTCCTCGCAGAAGATCCTCGCGCTTTGGATGGAATTTGAACAGCACGCAGAACATGAGAGCCGCTTAGGACTTTTGCAAAAACTTTCCATCATGTTCCGATTCAATCGCAATGCGCTCAAACTGTTTCTCCGCTCCCCGGAACTGGTCATTCCCTATCTGCAAAGTCAGTTCTATGCCATAAAGAGGCGGGAACTGGAAGTCGAAAAGCAGGAACTGAACCGCAAACTGGAACACTACGCTTTTGATGCAAAGATGGACGAGCTCACAGAAAAGTCCCTGCGGCTGTTCCGGGCGGAGCTGGCAACACGGTATCATTGGCGGAATAATAGACGATGCTTTGAAAAGAATGATTTCCGCCGGAATTCCGAAGAGTTTACCCGCGAGTATCCGGTGGTGCTTAGCACGACCTATTCCATCAAAGGAACGCTGAGCATCGATCATATCTACGATTACTTGATCGTGGATGAAGCCTCACAGGTCGATTTAGCCACAGGGGTGCTGGCATTTTCCTGTGCGCGGAATATCGTGATTGTCGGGGACTTGAAGCAGCTCCCCAATGTGCTGACGGAGGATGACATTCGCACCAGCGATGCCATTTGGCAGAAGTATTCCTTGGATGAGCGTTATCGCTTTTCTACCCACAGTTTGCTGTCCTCTGCATTGGAAATATGGCAGGATGCACCTGTTACGCTGCTGCGGGAACACTACCGCTGCCACCCCAAAATCATCAACTTCTGCAATCAGAAGTTCTACCATGGACAGCTGATCGTTATGACAAAAGACCATGATGAGCCGGATGTATTGACCATGTACCGGACGATTGCCGGTAATCACGCCCG
>UMKZ01007926.1_pt1 | contig 14408 bp, 10 predicted proteins | sample 1966441 | NCBI WGS metagenome assembly UMKZ01 (sample SAMEA4836189, study PRJEB28245) | human gut metagenome | biome: gut microbiome; material: fecal sample | place: Denmark | collected 2008
ATGCCACTAAAGGAGTGATAGGAATTCTTCCTGCCAGACTAACGGAATCAGCGTCTCCGTCGTTAGCGTAGAGCACGCCCAGAGTACTTACCACAAGCTCCTTGGCACCTACACCCGACAGAAGTCCGATGCCCATCTTCCAGTCGAATCCTAACGGCTCGATGACCGGTTCTATTGCTTGTCCCAACTGACCGATGTAAGAGTTCTCCTGCTGCTCGGCAACTGTGTTGTATGCGTCATGGTTAGGATAATATCCCAGGAACCAAATTATTATAGACGCTACCATGATAATTCCACCCATCTTCTTCAGATACTGCGCACCTTTCTCCCACGTGTGTCGTAATACAGATTTAGGAGTCGGCATACGGTATGGCGGAAGTTCCATTACGAAAGGAGCGTCGTCACCTTTCACTATGAACTTACTCAGAATACGCGCCATCAGTATCGCTAATAAGATGCCCACCGCATATATAGACAGCAGGATGAGGCTTTCCTTGCCTGGGAAGAACGCTCCGATAAGCACCAAGTAGATAGGCAAGCGAGCGCTGCACGACATCAACGGGTTGATAAGCATGGTTACAAGGCGCGACTTGCGGCTTTCTATGATACGCGATGCCATTATAGCCGGCACGTTACATCCAAATCCCATGATAAGCGGAATGAACGATTTGCCGTGCAATCCCATCTTATGCATAATTTTATCCATGATGAACGCCGCGCGGGCCATGTAGCCCGAATCCTCCATCAGTGAAATGAAGATATACAGCAGCAATATGTTGGGCAAGAACACAATGACTCCTCCCACACCGCCTATTATACCATCTACCACCAAGTCTTTCAGCGCACCGTTAGGCATGTATGTCTGTACCAGATTTCCAATCTGTGCCACCGTCCACTCTATCCAGTCTTGAGGATAAGCTCCGAGTATAAACGTGCACTCGAACATGATGTACAGAAACAAGAAGAAGATAGGGTATCCCCATACTTTGTGCGTCACTATGCTATCCACTATACGGGTAAACACCTCAGGGTCGTCGTTCTTCTCTACGAACGTCTCCTTCAGCGCACCGCTGATGAATGCGTATTTAGCGTCGGTAATGCTTTGCTCGCTGTCCTCGCCGGTATCAAGCTTTATCTTTTCCGCCTCTTTGTTTCGGGTGCTGATTATCTCTTTACCGTTGGGCAGCTGCGATACCATGTTCTCTATGTCCTTATCGTTCTCCAGCAATTTGATGGCCAAGAATCGGGTAGAATACTTGTAACGGATGTTTTCGTTCTTGCAGATAAGCGATTTTACTGCGTCGATGCTCTTTTCTATTACAGGACCGTGGTTTATATGGATATGACGGATATAGTTCTTACCGTCGAACTTGTTGACCTCTTCGTCGTGGCTGCCGAATTTATGGTCGGGCACGTATTTGTCGTGCCACTCTTTATACTCTCTGATGGCCTCGTTCTGAATGTTCTTCTTCTGCCCCATAAAGTCGATACCCTCATACAAGGCGATGATTACATGGAACAGATTCTCTATACCCTCTCCGCTACGGCTCACGGTAGGCACGATAGGCACACCCAGCAGATTGCCCAATTTATGATAGTCGAGTGTGTTTCCGCTCTTCTCAAGCGCGTCGAACATGTTTAGCGCAATCACCATACGCACGTTCATGTCGATAAGCTGAGTGGTAAGATATAAGTTGCGCTCCAAGTTTCCGGCGTCTACCACATTGATTATAACGTCTGGAGTCTTGTCTATGATATGCTTTCTTACATAAAGTTCCTCTGGGCTATAAGCCGACAACGAGTAAGTACCCGGCAAATCTACCAAGTTGAACTGATATCCCTGATAGCTGAATGTGCCCACCTTGGCATCCACCGTCACACCGCTATAGTTACCTACATGCTCGTGTCCGCCCGAAGCCACATTAAACAAAGACGTTTTTCCGCAGTTAGGATTACCCACCAGCGCCACGTTGATGGTGCGTCGTTTGCCTTGCGCTATCTCTTTCATTTTCTCCTCGCTTACGGGAGTGTCTACCGCTATAGGGTCAAGATACGTAGTCTCACCCTGAGAGTTATTGCGTGCTTCTTCTTCGCTCACCACCTCTATCATGGCAGCCTCGTTACGTCGAAGCGAAATCTCGTATCCCATGATTTTGTATTTCACGGGGTCTTTCAACGGAGCATTGAGCAGGACTTCTACGGTTTTTCCTTTGATGAAGCCCATCTCTATAATTCTGCGCCGGAACCCACCGTGTCCCATCACTTTGATGATGACACCTTTTTCTCCGGTTTTTAATTCGGATAGTCTCATTTTGTCTAAATCTGATTTTGGCACAAAGATATACGAAAGCGATTTTTTGTGCAAAGTATTTAGATTGTTTTTAAATTATGTTATATCAGTATACTTTCATATTGCTTTTGCCGATTACGCTTTTGTACTCTCAGCTTCTAGGGTACACGAAGCTGAGGCTTGAATAATAATAATAGTTCTATTCCTTGCGATTTAAAAGTTGAAAGGTTTGAAGAAAAACTATATTCTTAGCTTAGGTTTATATATACTTAGGCTAAGAATATATAAACTTAGGTTGAGTTTTTATATACTTAACCTAAGTATAGAGAATTGGATGAGAAAACGCTGGGTTTTTGTTGCGAAAGGGCACAAAAAGCGTTGCGAAGTAGTGCAGCGTTTTTAAGGCTAAGAATTGTTATTTCTGACTTTATTACTTTTTCTTATTGTTTTCTTCTTCTGTCTTGGTTAGTTTCCTTATCTTAGTAGTCAAATTAGATAATTCCATTAAGAATATGTGTATTGGTTTTAATTTAACTTCAGAACAACATTGGAAGATACTTCTAACCTGTCTTAAAAGGCTAACGCTCCATTGTGTAATAGACAGTCAACTGACACAGGCTTGTCGTATCTTAGTGTTAGACTTGCTTCCTGCATGTCTTCTACTTCTGATGACATTCAGTTCAAACTGGGTGAACATGTCGTTGTTACAGAAGGTAAATTTAAAAGTGATTATGGAGAGTCCATAAAATAACATAAGATTATACGCAAGAAACTTTCGAATCGAATCAATTGGACACACTAGTAATGGAATACGTAAAACAATACGGATTAAAAAACTTATATATTGTATTAATATAACTTCACTATAATATGGCTTACAAAGAAATTTCAGGCAACATATTTAATACGAAAGCAATGGCTATTGTAAACACGGTGAATTGTGTGGGTGCTATGGGCAAAGGAATCGCACTTGATTTTAAATTGAGATTTCCTGAAATGTTTAAGGAGTATCAAAGAATTTGTTTTCAACATCTTCTTAAGCCAGGACAGATCTTGCCATACACAAAATCTACACCTATTATATTGAACTTTGCGGTTAAAGATGATTGGAAAGATCCTTCTAAAATAGAATGGGTAGAAGAAACCTTGCAGAAATTTGTAGATAACTACAAAAAACTTGGTATTAGCTCAGTTGCTTTTCCATGGATGGGAGCGATGAATGGTGGTATCCCAATTGAAACAATAAAAATTCTTATGCGTAAGTATTTGTCGGCATTGGAGGATATAGAAATAGAGGTTTATGATTTTGATCCTGATGCACCTTGTGCTCTTTATAAGACTTTAGAACTCATTGTGAAAGAAAACAAATTTACTCCTTCGGAATTAGAAGATATATCTAATATAAAAGCTTGCTATTGGGTTAAAATTATTGATGCTGTAAATGATGCTAATACAAAAAGTATCAATAATTTATGTAACTATATTGTTAATGGTAAGCGAATTATGGGGAAAACAAACATCGAAAGATTATTTGTTTTTCTTACTAATTATAAAGATGGTAAAATATTATAGCAAAATTTAGGCTTACCGAGCGTTGTGTTAATCTCTCGCCAGAAGGACTTGACGTAAAGGAATTCGTCACAGACGATTCCAATAAGAAGGATGGAGCTATTGAGTTAACAGAAGGGAAGAAGTGGATTTTAGTCGAAGTTAGCTTGCTGTTATCTGTAAAATGTTGATTTTCAGTATTTGTATAGCAGAGATGCTTTAGTCGAAATAAAAACATTTAGTCGAACTTAATAAGTAACAATGCTGTTAGGGAATTATATATAAGGTCTTTTTAGAAACGAAAGGGCACAAAAAAACGCTGCACAACAATGCAGCGTTTTTTTGTGATAAGTCATTATTTCTTCAATTCCAAAAGCTCTTTTCCTGCTTTGTCAGTCAGGATGATAGAACTGTCAGCGCCAGCCTTGAACTCCTGTACCTTGCTGATAGCTTCTACTATCTTGTCTTCAGTTGCCATGTCGGCACACATCATCATGGTGCGCATTGTTTCTCCGAATTTCAGTGAGCTGTTGTTCTGCTTGTAATCACCGTTTATGATGTTGCATCCAGCGTTGCCGTGGAACTGCTTCTTTACAGTATCGAATTCCAAGTACGGTTCAGTTTCAACTTCACCTATTGCTGCTCCGTCTACTTTCACGATATTCCATTTACCTTCCAATGAAGGGACGTTGGCCGATTTTTGACTACCTGCACATGATGCAGCGAATGCGGCCATACCAAATGCCGCCATGCCTAAAACTAATTTTTTCATACTTCTGTTGTTTTTAGTTGTTGTGTTTAATTTTTAATTGTTAAATGCAAAGTTATGCAAAGCACTGCATCGCACCATTCTTTTTTTTACAAAGTTGCCGAAAATGTTTTAAATCTATATATTTGCTACATTAAAATAAGTATTAAACGTTAAATCGTATTATTATGAAGTTATCAAAATTATGTACGGGGCTATGTCTATCGGCCTCATTGTTCGCCACACCGGCATTCGCTCAAGAGGGTTATCAGCCTGCTCCAGAGAATGTACAGGCGCGTCAGAACTTTGCAGATCACAAATTCGGTATATTCATTCACTGGGGTATATACAGCATGTTTGCTCAGGGAGAATGGTATTTGCAGAACGCTAATATTGACAACAAGGAGTACGCTAAGGCTGCAAAAGGTTTTTATCCGGCTCAGTTCGACGCTAAGCAGTGGGTGAGTGCCTTTAAGCAGGCGGGAGCTAAATACATCTGCTTCACTACACGCCATCACGATGGATTCTCTATGTTCGATACCAAATATTCTGATTATGACATTGTTGACGCTTCTCCGTTCAAGCGCGATATAGTGCGCGAGTTGGCGGATGAGTGTAAGCGTCAGGGCATAAAGTTCCATCTGTATTATTCGCATATCGACTGGACTCGCGATGATTATCCTACTGGTCGTACCGGACGTAATACAGGCAAAGACCCGAAGAAAGAAGACTGGAATTCATATTTCACTTTCATGAATAATCAGCTTACAGAGTTGATTAAGAATTATGACCCCGATGCCATTTGGTTCGACGGATGGTGGGATCATGATGAAGATGCCGTTCCGTTCGATTGGCACTTGGGCGAGCAGTATGCTATGATGCATAAGCTGAAACCGTCGTTGCTGATTGGTAACAACCATCATCAGACTCCTAATCCGGGCGAGGATATTCAGATATTCGAACGCGACCTGCCGGGAGAAAACTCAGCAGGACTGAGCGGACAGTCAATCAGTAGACTGCCGTTGGAAACTTGCCAAACCATGAACGGTATGTGGGGATATAAAGTTGTAGACCAGAATTATAAGTCGGTTAAGACCTTGATTCAGTACTTGGTGGGAGCTGCCGGAAAAGGCGCTAACCTGTTGCTTAACATAGGCCCTCAGCCCGATGGAGAATTGCCGGCTACCGCTCTCGACCGTTTGAAAGGCATGGGCGAATGGTTGGAAAAATACGGAGAAACTGTTTACGGCACTACTGCAGGCGATGTACCTACCCGTCCGTGGGGCGTTACCACCCGTAAGGGAGACAAACAATATGTACATATCATGTCGCTCGAGGATACTTCACTGTTCTTGCCTATCACCGCTAAAGTGAAGAAAGCAATGGTGTTCGACAGCCGCAAACCGGTGCAGTTTAAGCAGACAAAAGACGGTATTTTGCTCGATTTAGGACTAAAACCTCAAGACGCTGATTACATTGTTGAACTCACAATGACAAGATAATCATAGGTTTTTTTTTCGAAATCTGTTTTTTCTTGTATTTTTGCACCGCTGAACCGCAAAGGCGGTGCAAAAATGTAAGAATATAAACTACTTATACATATTATGGACAATAAATTTACTGAATATTCTCAGCTTAATCTTTCTGACGTAAATAAGGAAGTGCTGAAGAAGTGGGATGAGAATGACGTATTCTCACACAGTATGACAGAACGTGAGGGCTGTCCTTCGTTTGTTTTCTATGAAGGTCCTCCTTCGGCTAATGGTATGCCGGGTATCCACCATGTAATGGCTCGTACCATTAAGGATACATTCTGCCGTTATAAAACAATGAAAGGTTTTCAGGTAAAGCGTAAAGCCGGATGGGATACACACGGACTCCCTGTAGAACTTGGTGTAGAAAAGGCTTTGGGTATTACAAAAGAGGATATCGGTAAAACTATATCTGTAGCTGAATATAACAAACATTGCCGTACGGACGTTATGAAGTTCACTAAAGAGTGGACCGACCTTACTCACAAGATGGGTTATTGGGTTGACTTGGATAATCCGTACATCACTTACGATAACAGATACATCGAAACATTGTGGTGGCTCTTGCAGCAGCTGTATAAAAAAGGCTTGCTTTATAAGGGTTACACCATCCAGCCGTATTCTCCGGCTGCCGGAACAGGACTTAGCTCGCACGAGTTGAACCAACCCGGATGCTACCGCGACGTGAAAGACCTCACCGTGGTAGGTCAGTTCAAGATAAAGAACCCTAAACCGGAAATGGCTCAATGGGGTACTCCGTATTTCTTGGCTTGGACTACTACTCCGTGGACTTTGCCTTCTAACACCGCTCTGTGCGTTGGCCCGAAGATTGACTATGTAGCCGTGCAGACTTACAACGGATACACCGGAGAGAAGATGACTGTAGTATTGGCTAAGGCATTACTCTATACACACTTCAACAAGAAAGCCGAAGACTTGGCTTTGGAAGACTACAAATCAGGCGATAAGCTGATACCGTTTAAGGTAGTAGGCGAGTACAAAGGTCCGGATTTGGTAGGCATGGAGTACGAACAGCTTATGCCGTGGGTTAAGCCTGTAACAGTAGACGAAGACGGCAATTGGAAAGACGCTTCAGACAAAGCTTTCCGTGTAATCCCCGGTGATTATGTTACAACAGAAGACGGTACAGGTATCGTACATATCGCTCCTACATTTGGTGCCGACGATGCTAATGTGGCACGCGCTGCAGGTATCCCTTCATTGTTCATGATTAACAAGAAAGGCGAAACCCGTCCGATGGTAGACCTTACAGGTAAATTCTACTTGCTGGATGAACTCGACGAAAAGTTCGTGAAAGAATGCGTAGACGTCGAAAAGTATAAAGAGTATCAAGGCCGTTGGGTTAAGAACGCTTACGACCCTCAGTTTACTATCGATGGCAAATACGATGAAAAAGCTGCTCAGGCAGCCGAAAGCCTTGATGTATACATCTGCATGATGATGAAGCAGAACAACTTGGCTTTCAAGATGGAAAAACATGTTCATAATTACCCTCACTGCTGGCGTACAGACAAACCGGTGCTTTACTATCCGCTGGATAGCTGGTTTATCCGTTCTACCGCTTGCAAGGAACGTATGATTGAACTGAACAAAACTATAAACTGGAAACCGGAATCTACAGGTTCAGGACGTTTCGGTAAATGGTTGGAAAACCTGAACGACTGGAACTTGAGCCGCTCACGCTATTGGGGAACTCCGCTTCCTATCTGGCGTAGCGAAGAAGGCGAAGAAATCTGCATCGGCTCTGTAGAAGAGCTCTATAACGAGATTGAAAAGTCGGTTGCTGCAGGCTTCATGACAGAGAATCCGTATAAGAAGCTTGGCTTCGTTCCGGGTCAGTATAATAAGGACAATTATGACAAGATTGACTTGCACCGTCCTTACGTAGATGATATTATCTTGGTTTCTGCCAGCGGTAAGCCTATGAAGCGTGAGTCAGACCTTATCGACGTTTGGTTCGATTCTGGTTCTATGCCTTACGCTCAGTTGCACTATCCGTTCGAGAACAAGGAACTTATTGACAGCGGCTCTTATTATCCTGCCGATTTCATTGCCGAAGGTGTAGACCAAACTCGTGGATGGTTCTTTACTCTTCACGCTATCGCTACCATGGTATTCGGAAGCGTGGCTTATAAGAACGTAATCTCTAACGGATTGGTTCTTGATAAGAACGGTAATAAGATGTCTAAGCGTCTTGGTAACGCTGTAGACCCATTCGGAGCTATCGAGAAATTCGGTTCAGACCCATTACGCTGGTACATGATTACCAACTCATCGCCATGGGATAACCTGAAGTTCGATACTGATGGAGTAGACGAAGTACGCCGTAAATTCTTCGGAACATTATATAATACATATTCGTTCTTCGCATTGTATGCCAACGTAGACGGATTCACTTATTCAGAAGCCGATGTGCCTATGAACGAGCGTCCTGAAATCGACCGTTGGATATTGTCTCTCCTTAACACATTGATTAAGGATGTAGACGCATGCTTCGCCGATTACGAACCTACTAAGGCAGGTCGTTTGATTACAGACTTCGTAAACGATAACTTGAGTAACTGGTACGTACGTTTGAACCGTAAACGTTTCTGGGGTAGCGCTATGAGCACCGACAAGCTTTCGGCTTACCAGACTCTGTACACTTGCTTGGAAACCGTAGCTAAGCTGATGGCTCCTATCGCTCCGTTCTACGCCGATCGTCTGTATATGGACTTGATTGGAGTAACAGGCCGCGATAACGTAGTATCTGTTCACTTGGCTAAATTCCCTGTAGCCGACGAATCTTTGATTAACAAGGAACTCGAAGCTCGTATGCAGATGGCTCAGGATGTTACTTCTATGGTATTGGCTTTGCGTCGTAAAGTAAATATCAAAGTACGTCAGCCGCTGCAGTGCATCATGATTCCGGTTGTCGATGAAGATCAGAAACGCCACATCGAAGCAGTGAAAGACCTTATCATGAGCGAAGTGAACGTTAAGGAAATTCAGTTTGTAGAAGGCGCATCCGGAGTACTCGTTAAGAAGGTAAAATGCGACTTCAAGAAACTCGGTCCTAAGTTCGGTAAGCAGATGAAGGCAGTTGCCGCAGCCGTAGCAGGCATGTCGCAAGAAGATATAGCACAGTTCGAAAAGAACGGTAGCTTTACATTCTCGCTCGACGGTGGAGACGCTGTAGTTGAAGTAGCCGACGTAGAAATCTTCAGCGAAGATATCCCCGGATGGCTGGTTGCCAACGAAGGTAAGCTTACTGTTGCCCTCGAAGTAACCGTAACCGACGAGCTTCGCCGTGAAGGTATCGCACGTGAATTGGTTAACCGTATTCAGAACATCCGTAAGAGTAGCGGATTTGAAATAACAGACAAGATAAACATCACATTGTCTAAGAATCCTAATACTGATGATGCGGTAAATGAATATAATAGCTATATTTGCAACCAAGTACTCGGTAATTCATTGACCTTGGTTGACGAAGTGGCCGACGGTACAGAATTGAACTTTGATGACTTCTCACTTTTTGTAAAAGTAGAGAAACTGTGATATGAACTAATGGGAGAATAAGCGTTTGCTTATTCTCCTACCTTTACAAACCATTTAAAACTTAATCTTATGGCTGAAAAGACAAGATACTCGGATGCAGAACTCGAGGAGTTCCGTGCCATTATCATGGAAAAGCTTCAGCTCGCTGAACGCGACTATGAGAAATTGAAAAGCAGTATAATGAACACCGACGGCAATGACACTGACGATACATCACCTACATACAAGGTGCTCGAAGAAGGTGCCAATACATTGTCTAAGGAAGAAACAACCCGCTTGGCGGCACGACAGCTGAAGTTCATTCAGAACCTCCGTGCGGCATTGGTGCGTATCGAAAACAAGACTTACGGCGTTTGCCGTGAGACCGGAAAACTTATTCCGAAGGAAAGATTGCGTGCTGTTCCTCATGCTACATTGAGCATTGAAGCTAAGCAGGGAAAGAAATAATGTCATTTAAAGCTATTCAATGCCGGATGGCAAAACACACCACAGATTGCGCGGATTCATAATACTCGGGTAATCTGTGGTGCTTTTCTGTACAGGCAATGTGTAGCTAGTATTGAACTATAAACTATATGAAAAAATTTCTGACGCAAGGACGTTTGGCTACTCTGATAGTTGTAGCGGTATTAGTGATAGATCAGCTTATCAAGATTAGTGTGAAGACTAACATGGCTTTACACCAAAACATACATATAACCGATTGGTTCTATATCTATTTCACGGAGAACAACGGTATGGCTTTCGGCATGGAATTTCTGCCCAAGATATTTCTTACCCTGTTCCGCATAGTAGCTGTGGGACTCATCACATGGTATCTGCATAAGGTTACCACTCATTCAGAGAAGTTCAAGACCGGTTATGTGGTTTGCCTTGCCTTTATCTTGGCAGGAGCTATCGGTAATATAATAGACTGCGTATTTTACGGAGAGATTTTTTCGCAGAGCACAGCATCGAGCATAGCGCAGTTCGTGCCGGTAGGACAGGGGTATGCCGATTGGCTTCATGGCAGAGTGGTGGATATGTTCTATTTCCCCATTATCGATACTTTCTGGCCCGACTGGTTGCCTATATGGGGCGGACAGCGTTTCATCTTCTTTAGCCCGATATTTAACTTTGCCGATGCCGCCATCAGTTGCGGTATAATCGCCTTGCTGTTGTTCTATAGCAGCTATATAGGCAAGAGCGTTAACGGAGAAGATAAGGTAGTAGAAAACAAGAAATCGGAAAAATGAAAAAGAAAGTCACCATACTGCTGCTTTCCGCTTTCATGGCGACTCTGGTAGGCTGTGGACGGAAGATACCTGAAGATATTATCCAGCCTGCAGATCTGGAGAATCTGCTGTACGATTATCAACGTACTTCTTCAATGGTTAATTCGTTGCCTTATACAGAAAACTATAAGAAAGAGGCATATTACCGTTATGTGTTTGAGAAGCACCACGTTACCGAAGCTGAGTTCGACTCGTCTATGGTGTGGTATTCGCGTAACAGTGATGTACTGGCCGGAATTTACGACAATCTGCAGAAACGCCTTGATAATGAAGTCAGCCAAATGAAAATAAAAATGGCGCAGCGCGATAATCAGGTCGATGTGTCAATGTCGGGCGATACGGTAGATGTATGGCAAGACCGAAATATGCTTTGGCTCACCGCTTCTGAGCTGACTAATAAGGTGCAGTTCGATTTTAAGGCCGATACCACGTTCCGCGCTTCGGATGCTATGGAGTTGACTGCCGACTTGCGCTTCATTCCGTTCGATAAGGAAATAGGCTCTTCGCCCAAGGTGGTGATGGGTATAAACTATTGCTTTGAGAACGACAGCGTGCAGGGTATGACCCAAACCTTCCGTTCTTCTGGCCCGTGCCGACTGTATTTCAAACCCGATTCTGCCTTTGCTATTCGTAGCATTAACGGATTCATCTATTATACCTCTGGCAAGAAACCGTCGGGCAGCGTATTGCTTAATGATATCCGCTTGATGCGCTATCACAAGATAGAACCACGTTTCGAGTCGCTCGATACACTTCAGACCCGATAAGCAAAGACGATGAGAAAAGTAGCAAGTCACAGAATACTTGATTTAAAAACAGGTGCGATACTAGCCATGCATGTGGTAGAGATAACCCACGACGGGAGCGTGGTTCGCACCTATCCGTTATGCGGAGAAAACCAGAATATAGAATGGCTTCCGGGGCTGCTGATACAGTCGCCCGAAGCTCCCGTTCTGGAGGTGGGCGAACACTTCGCCGAATTCATTCTGCGTATGCAAAAAAAAACTATCGGAAATGAATCCGATAGTAAACTCTATTGGGTAAGCCCTTTTAATGTAGCGCAGATGGAGTTTTGCCCATCCACCCGCATTATGCCATTAAAGGGTTGAAGCCTTTCTTCTGAACTCAGCGCATACTATAGCCGTAGCCACCGCTACATTCAGCGACTCGCTGGTCTCGCTTCCTTGTGGATAGTTAGGGATGAACAGCTTGCGGTTAATCTTTTGTGCTATCTGTGCACTGATACCGTTACCCTCGTTGCCCATAACAATCAGTCCGTTCTCGCTCAACTCTTGAGAGTACATGTTGCCCCCGTCAAGGAAAGTTCCGTAGATGGGCACATTCATTTCTGCCAACTTATCAATCATCTCCTGTAAGTCGATGTAGTGCAGTCGTACACGCGCCACGGCTCCCATAGTAGCCTGTATCGTTTTAGGATTATAAATATCAGCGGTACCCTTTGAACAGAATATATCCTTTATTCCGAACCAGTCGGCTATGCGTACTATCGTACCTAAGTTGCCGGGGTCTTGCACATCGTCAAGCGCCAGACATAGCGAATGCGCCGCCGTTTCTGCCGAGAACTCATAATGCGGTTGCTCAAATACAGCCAGCACATCTTGCGGAGCCTTCATCAAGCTTGCCTTGGCCAGCTCCTCTTCGCTCACTTCTATCACCTCTTTCGCTTCCGCCTTAGGGTTCAGCTTCAGCCAATTCTGCGTAGCGCATAGCAGGCGGCACGGAAACGCCCCCATAAGGTCGCCTACCAGTTTATGCCCTTCCGCCAGAAATACCTGTTCTTCTTTTCTGTTCTTCTTTAACTCCAACGAGTGGATATACTTTATCTTGTTTTTGCTCAGCATGAAGATTCTTCTTGTTTTGATTTGAATACGATGAACTTTTCCGAACAAAGCTAAGAAGATATTTTTAATAAATATCTATATTTGCATGTAATTTTGCATAACCTCGCTTTAACGGAATGAAAAGACATAATCTTTTTTCTATATATTTTGTATTACTGATGTCCTTGCTTGTGGCTGGATGTTCGCCGGGTAAGTTCATTCCGCAGGGGGAATGCTTGCTTGATAACTTAAAAGTAGAATCGAACAACAAGGAAATCAAGCCGTCGCAAATGTCGGTGTATGTTCGTCAGACTCCAAACGCCAAATGGTTCAGCCTCTTTAAATTGCCCATGCATATTTACTGCGCTTCTGGTTCCGATTCTACCAAGTGGATGAACCGATTCTTGCGTAGACTGGGCGATGCCCCTGTGATATACGACAGAGCCAAAGCCGTAGAAACCCAGTCAGAGATGCAGAAAGCTATACAGAATATGGGCTATATGGGAGCTACGGTTCGCCTGAAAGAAGACCGCATAAGCAATAATAAGGTGAGGGTGAAATACGTTATCGATGCCGGAAAGCCTTACATAGTAGACCGCTTGTCGTATAACATAAACGATTATCGCATTCACGACTATCTGTTTGCCGATACCACACGTACCCTGCTTCATGAGGGCATGCGATTCAATGTAAACGTGCTTAATGACGAGCGTCAGCGCATCACCAACCTGCTTCACGATAATGGATACTATCGTTTTCACAAAGACTTTATCACCTATCGCGCCGATACCGCATTGAACACCTATAAGGTACAGCTCGCCATGAACCTGCTGCCTTATAAAAAGAAAAAAGAAGACGCGCCCACGCCGCATAAGCAGTTTAAGGTGCGCAGCGTAAACTATGTGCTCGATGCCGACTTGGTGTCTATGTCTACCGATACGCGTCCTAAAGACAGTCTGCAGTACGGCGGACTGAATGTGTTCTATTCAGACAAGCCTTTCCTCAGACCTAAGGTACTGTGGAACGCCAATTTCATTCGTCCGGGCGAGCTTTACACCAATAGGGGAGTGCGTAAAACATATTCAGCGTTGGGCAGATTGCCTATCCTTAAATTCTCGAATATCAGATTTGAAGAAGTAGAGCATAACGACTCCATCTACCTTGACGCTTACGTAGCCTTGGCAAGAAACAAGAACCAATCGTTCTCTTTCGAGGTAGAAGGCACCAACTCTGCCGGCGACTTAGGTGCGGCGGCTTCTGTAGAATATACGCATCGTAATATATTCAGAGGATCGGAAACCTTCTCCGTAAAACTGAGAGGAGCTTACGAGGCCGTTACCGGTATAGACGATTACGTAAACAGCAACTATCTGGAGTACGGCATAGAGTCGAGCCTTAACTTCCCCGAATTCAAGTTCCCGTTCTTGTCGTCAGCGTTTAAGCGACGCATCAACGCCACATCCGAGGTAAGCGCCAAGTACAACTGGCAGATTCGTCCCGAGTTTGAGCGCACATCCGCTTCGTCTGCATGGAGCTACCGTTGGCAAGGAAAGCCCGGAGCGGCTCATCGTTTCGACCTGCTCGATATCAGCTATATCTATATGCCTAAGGTGT
>UMKZ01040551.1_pt1 | contig 14390 bp, 16 predicted proteins | sample 1966441 | NCBI WGS metagenome assembly UMKZ01 (sample SAMEA4836189, study PRJEB28245) | human gut metagenome | biome: gut microbiome; material: fecal sample | place: Denmark | collected 2008
CGATACGACAGATTCCCAGGTTGCAGAAGGGGCAGGAACTTTCAATCTTGCAACTAATACCGTGACTTATGCACAGAATATTTATGAAAAATTATATCCTGCCAGCACAACAAAGATTCTGACTGCATATATCGCCTTAAAATACGGAAATTTGGAAGATTATGTGACCGTCAGTGAAAATGCTGCAAATCAGGCTTCCGATTCTTCTGTCTGTGGTTTAAAAGCAGGTGATGTGGTGCAGCTTAAGGATCTCTTATATGGCATGATGTTGAAGAGTGGAAACGATGCTGCAATTGCGATTGCAGAGCATATCGGCGGAAGCGTGGAAGGTTTTGCAGATATGATGAATCAGGAGGCACTTGCAATGGGTGCTACAAGATCCCATTTTGTCAATCCAAACGGACTTCCGGATGAAAACCACTATACCTCCGTTTATGATCTCTACCTTATTTTCCAGAATGCAGTGCAGAATCAGACGTTTCTCGATATCATCAGTACGATGAGTTATGATGTTGTATACACAGATGTGAATGGTGCGGGCGTAGAGAAAACATGGGAGAATACAAATCAGTACCTCACCGGTAAGGAAAAAGCGCCGGAGGGGATCACTGTCGTAGGTGGAAAGACCGGAACAACAGGAGCTGCCGGATACTGTCTGGTATTATATTCTTACAATGCTTCCGGGCAGCCGATTGTCTCCATTGTTTTAAAAGCAGATGGAAAGTCAAACCTTTATCTTCTCATGAATGAAATGCTCAGTGGTTTTGCGAATTAACAGTTGTATTTTATGTGCATATGTACTATAATTGTTTTATAAAACCTACTGTTTTTATTCAAAATACATAAAACAGGGAATATAAGGAGGAAATGACAATGATAGAAATTATTGCAGGCGAAAAAGGAAAGGGTAAGACCAAAGAATTATTAGCCAAAGTAAATCATTCTGTTGCAGCCGCATCCGGAAACATTGTTTATCTGGACAAAAGCCAGAAGCATATGTACGAACTGAATAACAAGGTTCGTCTCATCAACGTGATGGATTATCCAATTGATAATTGTGATGAGTTCCTTGGATTCTTATGCGGAATCGTTTCACAGGATCACGATCTGGAAGAGATGTATCTTGATAGTTTCCTTACAATTGCATTTACCGAGACGGATGACGAGATCCAGCATGCAATTGAAAAACTCGACATCATCAGTGAGAAATACAATGTGAAGTTTATCTTAAGTGTTTCAAGAGATGAGTCCAAATTACCTGAGTGTGCAAAAGCAAAGATTGTCATTTCCCTATAATTACTTTGCTGTTAAAAGGTTGCTGCGCTAACTTGATTTAGTGCAACAACCTTTTTTGCATACAAAACAGCTCAACCTTTTTCTAAGCTTCGTCTCCACTTTTAATTCTTCCATAAAGACTGATCGTGTAAAGACCACCGATACCTACCAGTGCATAAACGATGCGGGAAAGCCAGGAAAGATTTCCAAACAGAAATGCAACAAGGTCAAAGCGGAAGAATCCGATCAGTCCCCAGTTAATGGCACCAATGATCACCAATGTCAGTAAAGTATAATCCAACCAATTTGTTTTCATGAGTATATCTCCTTTGATATCATCTTTTTGTTTATTTTTTCCTGTGAAACCGTTTTTTATACATGAATCGCATTGTTTTGCCCTGTAAAAAATGCTATAATGAGCGGAAGTGAGAAAAACAAGGCAGGTTATGCAATTGAAGAAAAACAAAAATGTTGTGAAATATAGAAAACCAATGAATTTTAATATTGGTGTCATTATATTTGTCATCATCTTTATTTATCTGGTATTTAATGTGTTCAGTTATCTGACAGAGACACATATTTCTGTTTATGAGGTGGAGCAGGGAACCATTGCGGTCAATAATGTATACAATGGTCTGATCCTGCGCGATGAAAAAATCATCAATTCAGATTATTCCGGTGCAGTGAATTATTATGTAAAAGAGGGTTCCAAAGTAGCCTACGGCGATTTGGTCTGCTCCGTTGATGAGAATGGAGACGTTTCGAACATGATCAACGAGGCCAGCCAGGATGGAAGTACCATCGACAGTGAGAACCTTGCAGAAATTGAGAAAACCATCAATGACTTTTTATATGCCTATGATGGAAAAAACTATTATCAGGTATACAGCTTTAAGGACAATGTCAATGCATCTCTGAGTGAGGCATTGAGTGTAAACGCCTTAAATGATATCTCGGATTATGTTGCTTCTGCGGAGAACAATAATACATTTCATAAAGTGATCACAGATGTGCCAGGAATCGTAACTTATTATACGGACGGATTTGAAAATGTTACGGTTGATAATTTTACGGCCGCAATGTTTGACGAATCCAATTATTCCAAAAACGATTTGAAAACAAACCCGGCTATCCAGGCCGGTTCACCTGAGTACAAGCTGATCGACAGCGAATATTGGAATATTATTGTTCCAGTGCCGGATGCAACAGCGGAATCATTAAAAGATGACGATACAATTAAGATCCGCTTTTTAAAAGATGCAAAAGAAGCCTACGCGACTTATTCCATTGTCGAGCGTGATGGACAGCAGTATTTGATTCTCTCACTGAAAAGTGCTATGGTTAGATATGCGTCAGAGCGCTATGTGGAGATTGAACTTTTACTGTCCGAAGAAACCGGTCTTAAAATTCCAAATTCCGCGATCACCGAGAAAGAGTTTTACACCGTTCCAATCGATTTTTTCTTAAAAGGCGGGGATTCCAGCGATGAGGGAATTCTGGTGGAACGCACGGACAAGGACGGAAAAAGTACCACGGAATTTGTGACACCAACCATTTATTATGAGACAGACGATACCTATTATATCGACAGTGAGTATGTGTCCTCCGGGGATATCCTGCAGAAACCGGATTCCAGTGAGACGTATCGTGTTGGTACAGACACTGCATCGTTACAGGGTGTTTACAACATTAACAAGGGTTATGCTGTATTCAAGCAGATTGATGTTTTATATCAGAACGAGGAATATACGATCGTAAAGACAGGTACAACTTATGGCATCGCATTATACGACCATATTGCGTTAGATGGGACAAAGATTGATGAAAATCAGCTGATCAAATAAAGACAACGGCGAAGGAGATAAAATCAAATGTTAAAAGATAATTTAAAAAATGTAGAAGAACGTGTACAGGAAGCGTGTGACCGCGCAGGAAGAAAGAGAGAAGAAGTGACGCTGATCGCTGTCAGTAAAACAAAACCAATTGAGATGCTTCAGGAAATTTATGATGAAAATATCAGGGATTTCGGCGAAAATAAAGTGCAGGAGCTCTGCGATAAAATCGAGAAAATGCCAAAGGATATCAAATGGCATATGATCGGACATCTGCAGAGAAACAAAGTAAAATACATTGTCGGACAGGTTGCACTGATCCATTCTGTTGATTCCTACCGTCTGGCAGAGGAGATCAATATCCAGGCAAAGAAGAAAAATATCATTGTTCCGATCCTTGTGGAGGTAAATATTGCGCATGAGGAATCCAAGTTCGGTATCTCCGAGGAAGATGCGATCCAGTTAGTGGAAGAAATCGCAGAACTGGAAAATGTCCGCATTAAAGGACTTATGACCATCGCGCCATACGTGGAAAATGCAGAGGATAACCGGTTGTATTTCCGTAAAATAAAAGATTTATCTGTTGACATCGCTGCGAAAAACATAGATAATGTATCTATGGAAATTCTGTCTATGGGTATGACAGGCGATTACGAGGTGGCAATCGAAGAGGGAGCTACCATGGTTCGTGTCGGAACTGGAATTTTTGGAGCACGCAATTACAACAAACAATAATGCACCGGATACCAGTAAGAGAAAGAAGCAGAATTTAAAATCAGTTTAATAGGAGCAGCAAAAAATGAGTTTTCTTGATAAATTTTTAAATGTGATGCGTTTGAATCCGGATGACGATGACGATTTTTACAATGAAGACTATGACTATGATGACGAAGAGGAAGAAGTAAAACCAAAATCTTCTTTTAAGAAACGTGAAAAAGAGGATACTTTTACCGATGATTACAAAGAAAAACCGGTAAAGACCACTCCAAAAGTCACACCGATCCGTCCGTCAAAAAAACAGCAGAATCTCGCTGGTATGGAAGTATGTGTGATCAAACCGACATCTGTTGAGGATGCAAGAGAGATCACGGAGACATTGTTAAACAACCGCACAGTTGTTTTGAATGTGGAGGGATTAGATGTAGAGATTGCGCAGCGTATCATTGACTTTACCTCTGGTTCCTGTTTTGCAATCAGCGGAAATCTTCAGAAGATTTCGAATTACATTTTCATTATCACTCCGGCAGCGGTTGATATTTCAGGTGATTTTCTGAATATTGTAGACTCTTTTGATACAACCAGAGGACTGTAGAGAACGACATTATGAATGAGCAGGAACTTTGCAAAAAGAAGTTAATAGATTTATCCAGACAGGCAAATAGAAAGGGAATCGTTTTATTCAGCGATTTCCTTAATTTAAATGAACTGAATATTTACCACCAGAACGAAAAGTTTTTTGAGACAAAGACAGAAGCTTCTGGAGGTGTTCCTTTTGCAGAGCGTCAGATAGTTGCATTTATACCTGATGCTCTTTATTATGAGTGGCAGTTTCCAATTGCATATCTTGAGATTGTTCCATCTTATCCAAAGTTTGCAGAAAAATTAGGACACAGGGATATTTTAGGTTCTATGATGAATCTTGGCGTTGACCGCTCAAAATTAGGCGATATTGTAATCTGTGAGGACAAATATTTTTTAATCTGTGAGGAGAGCATGGCGCCTTATTTTATGGAGAATCTTGATAAAATACGTCATACAGTTGTAAAGCTATCTCCTGTGTCAGCAGATGCGTTAGAACAGCAGCAGAAATTTGAAGAAAAAGATGGAATCATCACTTCGAACCGTTTAGACAGCATGATCGCATGTGTCTACAAATTTTCCAGAAGCCAGGCATTGGAATTTTTCAAGGCGGAAAAAGTATTTGTGAATGGCAAATGTGTTCAGAATCCATCCTATCGCTGTAAGGAAGCAGATATTATCTCGGTGCGTGGTTATGGCCGTTTTGTTTTTGAGCGGGAGATGGGCGAAACAAACAAAGGAAGAATGAAAGTTCGCTATAAATTATATGGATAAGTGAGGGCTATCGTTATGGCAAAAGATTTACCGGTAACTTTAGATGGAAATGTGATCTATCATATCAAACTGACTGACTCCTTTCAGGGGCTGGCAGAGGAGTTAAAGCAGCTTGGATATCAGGCTGACCAGAAAATCTGTATTATTTCAGATTCGAATGTTGCAAAACTTTATGCAGAGACTGTGAAAAATATCTTAACAAAAAGCTTTCCACAGATTTTCTGTTATGAATTTCAGGCAGGGGAAGCGAGCAAAAATACAGATACCGTCAATGGAGTTTATGAATTTTTAATTCAGAATCATTTTGACCGGCATGATCTTATGATCGCCTTAGGCGGCGGCGTCGTAGGTGATCTTACCGGATTCACAGCGGCAACTTATCTGCGCGGCATTGATTTTATACAGGTACCGACTTCACTTCTTTCCCAGGTTGACAGCAGCATTGGCGGCAAGACCGGCGTTGATTTCATGCAGTATAAGAATATGGTCGGGGCCTTCTATCAGCCGAAACTTGTATATATGAACTTAAATGTATTAAAAACATTGCCAAAAGACCAGCTTATCTCTGGTTTTGGAGAGATTTTAAAACATGGTCTGATCAGAAACCACGATTATTTTCTGTGGATGAATGAACATGAGAAAGAAATTCTTGCATTAGATTATAACACTCTCGAGGAAATGGTCTATCAGAGCTGTCTGATCAAACGGGATGTGGTTGAACGTGATCCAAAGGAAAAGGGGGAACGTGCGCTGCTTAATTTCGGGCATACCATCGGACATGCTGTGGAGAAGCTTTCGGATTTTGGATTGTCACATGGTGTCTGTGTAGGACTAGGCATGGTTGCAGCCTCTTATATTTCCTGTCAACAGGGAAATCTCACGAAAGAGCAGCTTTCTTTTATCGAGGAGACATTAAAGCATTTTGGATTGCTGGTCCGTGTATCCGGACAGAATCCGGATGATGTATTAAGAACAACGAAGCTGGATAAAAAAATGGTTGGAAACCAGATTAAGTTTATCCTGTTAAAGACACCGGGAGATGCCTATATTGAAAAAAATCTGACCGATGAACAGATTTTGGAAGGAATATTTTATATTTATGGAAAAGAAAACTAATACTTTAAAAAAAGCACTGACAGGAATCATCCTGTCGGTCATTCTGATCGTGATCGATCAGGTCACAAAATTAATGGCAATCCATGGATTAATGAATCAACAGCCATTCGTGATCTGGGATGGAGTTTTTGAGTTACATTATCTGGAAAACCGTGGAGCTGCATTTGGAATCTTACAGGGAAAGAAGATCTTTTTTGTGTTTTTTACGCTGATCGTACTCTGTCTGATCGCGTATCTTTACCTGAAACGTATTCCAGACGAGAAAAAGTTCCGTCCGATGGACGGTATCTGTATCCTGTTTTTTGCCGGAGCATTGGGAAACTTTATTGACCGTGTTTTCCGCAATTACGTGGTCGATTTCTTTTATTTTAAACTGATCGATTTTCCGGTTTTTAATGTAGCGGATATATATGTGACAGTCGCAGCGTTTGCAATGATCATTCTCGGATTGTTTTATTATAAAGAGGAGGACTATAATAAAATTTTTCATGATTAACGTTCTGCACAGCAAATATGCAGACCTGCTGAAAAATAAGGATCAGTGATATGCAAAAAGAAACATTTGAAGTAGAATACGAATATGAGGGCGAGCGTCTGGATAAGTATGTAAGTATCCTTTTTCCAGAGCAATCGCGCTCCTTTTTTCAGAAATTAATTAAAGATGGAAATGTCTCTGTCAATGACAAGGTTCAGAAGGCAAATTACCGGCTAAAAACCGAAGATCTGGTGACGGTAGAAATCCCGGATGCTGTAGAGACACAGATTCTTCCGGAAGATATCCCACTGGACATTCTTTACGAGGATGATGATCTTTTAGTGGTCAATAAACCGAAGGGAATGGTCGTGCACCCATCAGCAGGTCATTACAGTGGCACACTGGTCAATGCGATTATGTATCACTGCAAGGATAGTCTTTCCGGTATCAACGGAGAAATACGTCCGGGAATCGTACACCGTATTGATATGGATACCACAGGCTCTCTGATTGTCTGCAAAAATGATGAGAGTCATGTTTTTATTGCAGAACAGATCAAAGAACACAGTGTAAACCGCAGATACCGGGGAATCGTCTATGGCGTTGTCAGGGATGATGAGGGAACGATCCATGCTCCGATTGGAAGACATCCGGTTGACCGCAAGAAAATGGCCATCAATGAAAAAAATGGAAAAGATGCAATCACACACTATAAAGTCTTAGAGCGTTTTGATAAATATACTTACATGGAATTTAAGTTAGAAACCGGAAGAACGCACCAGATCCGTGTTCACATGGCAAGTATTGGGCACCCATTATTAGGAGATACGCTTTATTCCAATGGAAAAAGTCCCTATAAATTGCAGGGACAGACATTACACGCCATGACCATTGGATTTATTCATCCAAGAACCAGAGAATACATGGAAATCTCTGCACCATTGCCGGAATATTTTGAAAAAATACTACGTGACTTACGTTAAAATACTACGCATTATCTTGATATAAATGGACAAGATGTTTTTACAGTTACAATATTATGGAAAAATGTTAGAAAATTCAAAATAAATCTTTCCAATTTTTGTTAAATACGCTATAATAAAGATAAATAAAAAACTTGCGTAAAGGTGGGATTGATATGGCAAATAAAATATATACGATCGGTAGAGAATTTGGCAGCGGTGGAAGAGAAGTAGGTGAAAAACTTGCTGCAAAGCTTGGTATTAAGCTTTACGATAAAGAACTTTTACAGCAGGCTGCAAAAGACAGCGGATTCTGTGAAGAGATCTTTGAGAATCATGATGAAAAACCGACAAACAGTTTTTTATATTCTTTAGTGATGGATACATATTCTGTCAGCGGTTATTCCGCAGCACCTTTTCTGGATATGCCATTAAATCACAAAGTTTTTCTGGCGCAGTTTGAAACGATCAAGAAAATTGCAGAAAAGGAATCCTGCGTGATTGTCGGACGCTGTGCAGATTATGCTTTATCTGATAACCCTAATTGTATCAATGTTTTCATTCATGCAGACTTAGATGTCCGTATCAAAAATGTCAGCAGGAATCTGAATATTACAGAGAATAAAGCCAGAGATATTATCAATAAGACGGATAAACAGCGTGCAAGCTACTATAACTATTATACAAGCAAGAAATGGGGAGATTCTAAGAGTTATAATCTTTCTCTTGATGCTGGTAAGCTTGGCACCGATAACTGCGTGGAAATGATCCTGAAGTTCAGAGAATTGATGGATGCAATGAAATAAAATGAATTAAGAATTGAAATGTTGTGATCCCTCATGGAAAAGTCCATGAGGGATTTTTGATAAAAAGCCGTTGCGGAACGTTGTCTGAACCGGGGAATGTAATCCCGGGAAAACACATTGAAATAAGCCAACTATTCGTTAAACTATCCCGGTTTTTCGAAAGACGGAGAACCGTCCGGTGGACGGTTTGCAGTCCGTCGTGGAGCGGAAGAGAGAGGAGATGATTCCTCTCTTTTTTTTATGTCCACAGACATCTGGTTCAACATCTCTGAACGATGGAGCGGAACAGTCTTGCGACGGAGACCGGATTCATTCCGGTCGTAGTGGGTCGCCAGATTTTGAAAAACTCCAAGTTTAACGCGTAGTTGAGCGACGAGGGTTCGACCGCAACACCGAAGACATAAGAGCAGTTGTAAATAGGCTGTCTCGATTATGCCGGTATACGTTACCCATTTATCCATGACAAATTAAGCTTTTAACTAACCCGACAAACTTCCCTTGTTGACCGCCCCGTTAGGGGGACATTATGCGCTTCAAATCGTTAACAGAGGGGTTTGAATCGTAGAACTTTACCACTGTTAACAGTAGAATCGCATATAAAATACGTTTAATTAAATACGTGGAACAAACAATTACGGTAAATTGTGTTCCAAGTAGACACAACACAATACCATCATCGTTCTTAGTCTGCACCGGTGAAAACCATATTAAGTATCGAGCAGAGACGTACTTTGGAAATGATAAAAGACCAAGGTACATTTTGAGAAAAGAAATATTTGAAAACCCAAGGTACGTGGGTACGTCATACCTCTCAAACCCGCTATTTATAAGGCTTGACCCAAAATAGGGCTTGTGTTTTGGGTCAAGGTACACCAAGGTACGTTTTCGAAATCCAAGGTACATTTTCGGTATCTGACTGCTCAAATCGAAAGAAAAACGAGGTAAATGGTTATGCCAAAAGTGTTTAACATTATGCAGTATTGTAAACATCCGATAACTGGTTCAGACTTCGGAAGAGAAAGCAAAGAACTGGGTATGGACACCCGGTAAATAAAATCCCCGGGGTGCGGAATCCCGGAAAAGGGGTCAAGGGGAATCCCCTTGCGACGAGTACCTTAAGGGGGTCAAGCGTAGCGCAGACCAACTTAAGGTATAAGGAGGTACACCTAAACGAAGTTTATGGGTGTGCGTATACACCATATTTAGGTTATCAAAAACTTAGAACAGAAAGGAAGACCTAAAATTATGGCAAGCACACACTTGGAAAAAATTGGAATCCGAAAATTGAAAATCGTAAAAACTTTACACATGGACAGACATGGAGATGAAAATGACAACCGTAATCACAGCAATGAGAATATAAACCCGGAACTGTCTCCCGGTAATTTCTACGTGGGTTGTAACAGTTATGCAGAAGCTGTTGACAATGCAGAGAAACGACTTAAGGAAGTCGACGCAGTTCTCCCACCAAAGCGTTTAAAAAAGGACAGAGTAGAAGCGTTAATGGTAAACATTCCGTGTCCTGAAGAAGTCACAGAACAAGGCAGAACCAAGGAGTTTTTTAACAAGGTCAACGACTGCATGAAAGAATACTTTGGAGAGAAAAACTGGCATGGCATGGAGATTCACGTTGACGAAGTCCATCAGTATTATGACCCTAAACTGCATAAAGAGTGTACATCCTTAGTACACGCACACGGCGTTGCAACTCCATTTGTCGAGGGCAAGGGAGTGAATTGCAAGGCATTTATGACAAAAGCGAATCTGGCAAGAGCAACAAAAGTGGTAGACGATATGTGTCTTAGAGAGTTCGGAGTGTCATTTCGGACGTACAGAGACCCACAACACAAAAGTGTAGAGGAACTCAAAAGCGAAACAAATATAGCTAGAAATGAATTACAGCGTGTCGTAGACACCCAGAACAAAATGATTGACACGAACAGAGAAACGATTATAAAACAGACGGATAAAATGGCAGAAAATCAGATGGAAATGATGGAGTTAGATAGCGAGTTGCAAGACATGCGTTCCGAGAATAACAGTCTCAAAACTGAGAATGAGAATCTCAAAATGGAGAATGAAAGTCTCAGAACTGCGTTGGATTCCAAGACAAAAGATTTTGAGACGGTCAAAAGTAATTACAGTAAATGCTTCAACGAGACTATGAAACTCAAAGGTAAAATTAATAAGCTTTTGAAATCACAGGAAATGGAACTTGAAAATCTGGAAAATCTAACACAGAAAAATGCAGACTTAAAGGATTTTATTGCAAATGAACAAAATCGAATCAACAACGTCACTGATGAATTAGAACTTGATTATGACGATGGTTTTGATTTTGAGCGTTGATAAAAAAGCCGTTGCGGAACGTAGTCTGAACCGGGAATCAAAACCCCCGGGAAAACACATTGAAATAAGCCAACTATTCGTTAAACTTGTGTTTTGCGAATAAATAGATTTACAGAGCCACAACAATGCTGCCACCAGCGGGTGATAAAATAAATATTATAAAATCCTTTGCAGCCATTTGTTTTCAAGGGTTTAACATATTTCAGCAGAATCTAATATGATTGTAAATGGTCCATCGTTTAAAAGCGAAATTTTCATGTCAGCGCCAAAGATTCCCTGTTCAACAACCGGAATTTCTTTTTTGCACTGATCAATGATATATTCGTACATTTGCTTTGCCATATCAGGTTTTCCTGCGTTTGTAAAGGATGGACGGTTTCCTTTCCTGCAGTCTGCATATAATGTAAATTGGGAAATTAAAAGCAATTCTCCATTTACATCATGCAGGGACAGATTTGTTTTTCCATCAGAATCTTCGAAAATACGCATTCCTAGCAGCTTTTTGATCATTTTATCGGCAATCTGTATGGTATCATGATCTGAAATTCCAATGAGGACAAGAACCCCTTTTTGAATGCTACCGGTGATGTTTCCGTCTACGGTGCAGGATGCATTTATGACACGCTGTATTACAAATTTCATGTGTGTTAATCTCCTTTGATAATAAATTGTATGCAATCTATTTACATATAAATGTTGTGGGAATTGAATCCTATAGGTTTTGAAAGCCAAATGAGTGATTCATTTGTAATTTGCATACAAATTTATTATAATAGATTTCAGTGTTGAAATACAGTCTTTTATTTTAGAAAGGCAATTAGAAATGGACTTACAACGATTACTGAGTTTAACAAGAAAAGCCATGGACGATTATCAGATGATCCAGGAAGGCGATAAAATTGCAGTTGGAATTTCCGGTGGAAAAGACTCTCTCACTCTTTTGTATGCAATGGCAAATTTGAGGCGGTTTTATCCGAAAAATTTTTCCCTGATCGCAATTACGGTAGACCTGGGTTATGAAGGCTTTGATCTGACACCGGTAAAACTATTATGTGAACATTTACAGGTTGAATATCATATCGTTTCCACTGAAATCGCAAAAATCATTTTCAGTGATAAAAATGAGGCGTCACCCTGCTCTCTCTGTGCAAAACTCCGCAAAGGTGCACTGAACCAGAAAATTAAGGAATTGGGATGCAATAAGGTTGCCTATGCGCATCATATGGATGATATGATCGAGACGATGGTTTTATCCATGATTTTTGAGGGCAGATTTTACTCTTTTTCCCCGGTCACTTTTTTAGACCGTATGGAATTGACTGTGATCCGGCCAATGATGTATGTATCGGAGGCTGAGGTCAAAGGTTTTCGTAATAAATACAATCTTCCGGTAGTGGAAAATCCGTGTCCTGTCGATGGAGTCACAAAACGTCAATATGCAAAAGATCTGGTACGACAGATCAATCTGGATCACCCGGGTGCTAAAAAGAGAATGTTTACCGCCATTTTGGATGGAAATATTCCCGGCTGGCCAGAAAAAACAGAACACGAAAGAAAGGGACATCAATGAAAGAAAAGGCCTATTATGAAAAAGTAAATGTGAAAAATGAGACATTGCTTCGCAATCTGCTCCAGAAAATGCCGCCGTATTGTAAACAATTTTTTATTGGTATTGAACCTACTACTTCTTCCCGTACCCGGATTGCGTATGCATATGATCTGAATTGTTTTTTTGAATACCTACATGAAAATAATCCATTATGTACCAAAAAGGACATCACAGAAATACCACTATCTGTTTTGGGGAATTTAGCCCCTATGGACATTGAGGAATATCTCTCCTATCTGAAATATTATGAAAAAGATGGTGTGGAACATACAAATGATGAGCGCGGACTAAAACGGAAGCTTGCTTCTCTCCGCTCCTTTTACCGGTATTTATATAAAAATGAGATGATCGGACAGGATCCGGCAGTGAAGGTAGATATGCCAAAGATCCATGAAAAAACGATCACGCGGTTAGATATCGATGAAGTTGCAAACCTGCTGGATGAGGTGGAATCAGGGGAAAGTCTCACAGAAAAACAGCAGAAATTCCATGAAAAAACAAAGACAAGAGACCTTGCCATGATGACGTTACTGCTTGGAACCGGAATTCGTGTTTCTGAATGTGTTGGCCTTGATATGGATGATGTTGATTTTAAAAATAATGGAATCAAAATTCACCGTAAAGGAGGCGCAGAAGTTGTTGTTTACTTTGGTGAAGAAGTGAGATCTGCCCTGATGGAATATATGGTCGAACGACAGAAAATCACTGCCGCAGATGGCAGTGTAAATGCACTCTTCCTCTCTTTACAGAACAGACGGATCAGTGTACGTTCGGTTGAAAATATGGTTAAAAAATATTCCAAACTTGTAACCAGTTTAAAGCATATTACCCCGCATAAATTGCGCAGTACCTATGGCACATCACTTTACCGCGAAACAGGCGATATTTATCTGGTTGCGGATGTACTAGGTCATAAAGACGTAAATACCACACGAAAGCACTATGCTGCTATTGATGATGACCGCCGCAGAAGTGCTGCGAAATATGTGAAACTTCGTGAACCGTAGATAAATGAATTAATATGCCCAGCCTGGTTTGTCAATACTGATTTTGTATTGCAAACCTGACTGGGCATTCTTGTGTAACCGGACAAATATCATTATGCCTGACGCATATAATAAATAACTCCTCCAAAGAATCCGATCCCGATTCCTGCATAGCCAGTAATGATCACTGTCCACTCCACCCATTCGGCACTATAGCCACAGAAGACACCTGCGATAAGGCTGAGCAGAAAAGCGATACCTGACCACAATATAATATTCATGATCAAAAAAATATTTGCTTTGCTTTTGTTATCTAATTTTTTTGCATCTACATACTTCCATAATCTCATCATAAACAAATCACCAGACATTCTTTAAATTTTAAAACATTTTTTGTTTTCTTTAGTATTATTATCTGCCTGATGATATTTGCTTTCTATCAACAATATTTAAATTTTTTGTAAAAGATAGGTAAAACTTATTTTTCCTGCTTTTCAGTGATTTTTAATAACATGGAAATTTTACGGGGAACAGACTCGCAACAGGGTACTTGCCTATGCCGTGGAGCTTACAGACATACAGGACGGGAAGATCACGGGCAATCTCTATGAGCTGGACTACCCAGCAGCATTATAAGCACGTCACCGAACAGGCATTACCCGCTGATAACTATATGCTTATCTATGAGCATGGGGAACGGGAGCAGCCAGCGGCGCGACCCTTTGACGCTTCCCCCAACCCACAGCTTGGGAAGTTTGAACGCTTTGAAGCAATCCCCAATGACCCGGAAGCCCTGCAATCCCTGTTACGGGAGGAAAGGCACAGCCGGGAACAGTCGGCGGTTCCGGGGGACTTGGAAACGCATATCGCAGTACTACGCAACGGGCTGATCGAAACGGAAGCACGG
>UMKZ01038802.1_pt1 | contig 14384 bp, 19 predicted proteins | sample 1966441 | NCBI WGS metagenome assembly UMKZ01 (sample SAMEA4836189, study PRJEB28245) | human gut metagenome | biome: gut microbiome; material: fecal sample | place: Denmark | collected 2008
TGCCCTGCACCTCAATATATGTATACAAGAGGTGTAACCAAATTGTCATTTGTTGTTCATATCTAGTTAATAATTTTATGAGATAATGACCATAGGGAAACCAGACCGAAACAAACCCGATAGAGAAAGGACAAAGAACATGACTTGCACTGATATCATCCGAAACAAAACAAGCTGTACAACGATATGACCAATAAAGAATTGCTTGACGCATACAACGCCAGTGATGTATATGACCTTACAATGTGCAAGGTGATTTGCACGCGGGTGGGTATGCATGAAGATTTCTATTACGCGGACGGTGAGAACGTAGACCGTGTAATGGAGCGGGCAATCGAACAGCTTGAGGCGTGTTGTTAAGAAAGGGGTTTAATATGAGAATTGTGCATCTGGTAGAATATGAATGGATTGACCCCAAGTCAGCATATCCACGCAACGTGATGCCGGTCGCGGGGCCCAATGGGGCCCAGATGGCCTATAAGATGTTGGGCAAGTCCATGCAGAGGCTCAGCAATGAATCTGTGCGGCAGTTGTATAAGTATCTGCGCACCAATGGAAACAATCCGTACATGACAGAACAGAACGGGTCTATTCGGATTCAATACTTCCGTTGGCCGCGTGGGTATCATTTTGATAAGGTCAACCGCAAGTTTGTGAGGGACGACGCATGAAAAAGATAAAGAATCAACTGGGGCTTGTAAAGCCCGATAAACTGCCAGCCGGTGCAACGGCCAAGAGCGAACAAAAGCCCTCAACCCGCAAGGCCAGCAAGCCGCCCAAGAAGCGCAAGCAGGGCGGCAAGGGCAGACCGTACCAGCCCAAGCCGTGGGAAGCATACGCACCTAAGGGCCCGAATGCCACAAGTTACACACGGGAAGAGCTGGAACAAATCGTGCGGCGTGCATCCGGTGCGGCAAACCGACGTTTGAAACGTCTGGAAGAGGTCGGAGAAACCAAGGGCATTTATAAGAGGGCCTTGGGGATGCTGGAAACGCAAGGGCGAACAAAGTTCAGCGGAGCAGTGAAGAGCATGACGAGAACGGAGCTTGTTGCGGAGTATCTGCGCCTGCGGGATTTCCTCAGTTCCAAAACGTCCACGATGCAAGGTATCAAGGAGTGGAAACGCAACGTTTATCAATCTCTCGTTGACCGTGGGTTTACCGGTTCCCAAGAAGAGCTTTCAGAGCTGTTTGACAAGTACATGACGAAAGAGCTTGAGGCGGCGTTGGGTTCTGATGTGGTTTACACGTTATTGCAGACGGACAACGGCAGACCCTTCTTGCAACGGGCAAAGGACGCGATAGACCGTGCAAAGCAGACGGGGGAGAGCCAAACAACGGCCCTTTCCCGTGAATTCAATATCACAACAGAAGAGCAGGCGGCACAGATATTAGCAAAGTATTTCGGGGGTTAAATCATGCGAAAATGCAGGGGTGAACAGATAGCGGAGAGCAAAGGCGAATTTCTGGCTATGCTGGGCACTCCCAAAACCGTGCAGGAGCGAACCAAGAAGAACGCCAGACCGAAACCCCGCTATTTAGATGTAACCTGTACATTTGATATTGAGACCACCAACACCGATACAGACGGTTTTGCATACAGCTTTCAAACGTGCATCGGTGGCGCGGTCGTCGTGCCGCGATACTTTGAAGAGTGGGCCGATATAGTAGAGACGTTGGTTGATAAGTGGAGTATCACAGAGCGAAAGCGCCTTGTTATTTTTGTTCATAATCTTGGGTATGAGTATACATACCTGATTCAAATGCTGTGTGACCGGTGGGGAGATTGCAAGGCCCTTTATACCAAGAGCCGGAAACCCCTGTATTTGCAGTTCGACAACGGTATTGAGTTTCGGGACAGCTTGAAACTTTTTCAAAAGAGTCTTGCCAGAGCAACAGAAGGATGCAAGCACGAAAAGCTGAAAGGCGATTTGGATTATACCGTGTACAGAACCGCCGATACGCCATTGACAGACACGGAATTTGCCTATTGTGTCAACGACGTTCTGGGCTTGTGGGAAGCAATCGAACGGTTGAAAGCGGAACGCAATTACAATGCGGCGACACTTCCCATGACAAACACGGCCATTGTCATTAAAGAGGTCAACAAACATTTGACAGGGGAAAGCCGGACACTCCAAAAGATGCAGGCTCTTGAGCTCAACCGGGAGCAAATGGAAATCGCATATAAAGCAATGGCAGGCGGCGATACACACGGAACCCGGTGGCGTGCAGGTCACACTTACCGCAATTGCAACAGTTACGATTTCAAGAGCGCCCACCCATCTCAACAGCTCTTGTGGAAGTTCCCAGAGGGAAAACCCATGATGCTACCACAAGGCCAGCCCCAAGCAGTGATGGACAATATCATATCCTGCGGCATGGGGTGGATTGCAGAGATAGCAATAAAGGGGTTGCAGATACGGCCCGAATGCCCAGACCCCGTGATATCTGTTAGCAAGTGCGCGGGCCTCAAATGCGACGACGAAAACAAAGATAATGGCAGAGTTTTGCAAGCAGATGAAACATTGCTATATTGTGATTCCAACGATTGGCAGAGAATCAAAGAAGCATACACCTTTGAACGGGCGGTAATGCACCGGGGTTTTTGTTTTCGGCTGGGGTATCTCCCCGATTCTTTCAGAATGGCTATTTTTGATAAGTTCAAAATCAAAGAGACCATGAAAGGTTCCCCCGATTATGCGTTCTCCAAAATCTGCGTCAACACGATTTTCGGAGCCTGCGCCCAAAAGACGATAAGGGACGAATACACAGCGGAGATTGGTGACAGCATTGATTTTGAGCGTATGAGTTGGGAAGTCAACCTCGAAAAGAAAACCCCTGCGGAGATACAGAAGAGCCAGAGAGGCAAGTTTCCGTTTCTCTGGGGTCTGTGGACAGCCAGCATGACGCGGCTCAAGCTCTGGCAACTGTTGAAAATCGTAGGTTGGGAGAAGGTGATTTACTGGGATACAGATTCCTGCAAATTTGAAGGGGCTAAGGTTCCAGAGGTTGAAGAGTACAACCGGGAAGTTGCCGCCCAGTGTGAAAAGCGCGGGGTGGTGGTCACGAAACCCAACGGGAAGAAAGTTTATATTGGTATCGCTGAGGACGAACACCCGCAAGCTGAATATGGTTACACCGAATTCAGATTCTTGCACGCCAAATGCTACGCGGCTCGAACGTGTGAGGGTGTACTAGAAAGCATAATTGCGGGAGTAGGCAAGAAAGAAGGGCAGGCGGCATTAAAAGATAATATTGAAAATCTGAACGACTTCTTAATTATTGATGATGCAGGTGGTCAGATGCTTTCTTACCACGACAGCCCCATAAAAGAGCGTCACGACTTCCAGCGCGTCACCCATTCCGCAAGCTGGATTGTAATGACCCCGCGCCGGTATGAGGTGGGCGGCATCAATGTTTTTGCTGAGGAACGCTTGGGATAATGTTCCACATGGAACAAAAGAAGAGCCCCCGCTCTTGTTTGTAGCGGGGGCTCTTTAGTTATGTCAGGAAATCGTAGCGTGCACGACGAAGTGGAGAATGCGTGGCTTTGTTCCGATGTCGCTGGGAAGGCTCGATTCGGGAACAGTTGCGTACAGCTGAACGCCTGCCCCGACAAAGTCGGCAGAAAGCTTCACGTCACTATGAGAAATCTGGTACATGGGGCTTCCATCCAAATAAAGCACTTCAGCATATCCAATTTCAGCATCCGAAACGGTTGCACCTTTGGGGTGTTCGGGGAAAGTTTTAAAGGGGAACGGAAGAATAACGCTTGCGAAGTTGCCAGCGCGCTCGTCATATGCCGCCCACACGGTAGCGATATCAACGTGGGTATAGCGAACAGAAGCGGGAAGAGACACGCTGTTATTCTCCAGAGTAGCAATGCGGGCATCCTGCGCGGCCTGTCCGGCATTATAGGTGCTCGTGGGGACGTATCCCGTTACATCGGGAATTTCGTTTTTATCTGCCTTGTCGGTTTCCAGCTTGGCAATGCTGGCGGCGTGCTCGGCCAGCTCTGCGGCGTTCTTGGCAATGAGCTGGCCGTTCGCCAGCTCTGCGGCCTTGGCGCGGTCAACTTCTTTGGTCAACGCCGTGTTGGTGTTGTCGGTCTTGGTGTCCAGCTGGGTAAAGTGGGCCTTGGCCTGCTCGCAACACTCTTCCAGTTTGTCCAGCCGTCCGTCCTGCTGAACGTCCTTCTCCTGAATGTGGGCGATTGCATCCCTATTGGATTCAATCTTTGCCTCATCCTCGGTAAGGTCAGACCGGAGACCGTCCGTCACACTGGTAAGGCGCTCAATGGCCTCATGGTTTGCCGTGATTTCCTCATGCTGGGCGGTAAGACGGCCCTCATGGTCTGCCAGCTTTGCGGCATGGTCGGCCAGCTCGTGAGCGTTCGTGGCGATGTTCGCGGCATTGTCCTGAATGTTCTTGGTATTCTTGGCAAGGTCGGCGGTGTTCTGGGCGATGCTGGCATCGTGGCTCTTGAGCTTGGTATCAATGCCGGTCAGCCGGGAATCCTGCTCAGTGTCCTTTGCCTGAAGGGCGGCAATGTCGCCGTCATTGCTGGTGATTTGCCTCTGCAAGACCTCGTCCTTGGCGTGCAGGTCGGCAATCTCGGTGGTGTGCTGGGCGGTCGTGGCCTGCAAACCGTCGATTTCGGTCTCGGCAGTCGCCACGCGCTCGGCCTGAGCGTCAACACGGGCCTTATCCTCGGCCACCGTGTTTTTCATCTCCGCATTGTCCTTGGTGAACTGGTCAATTTTCCCCCTGAATTCGGCGTTGTCAGACGCGAAACCGGAGACCTGAGACGACAGGTCTTTTACCTCGTTCTTATACTGCTCCACCTGCGCATTATATGCGCCGGTCTTGGCCCAATACCGTTCATTGGTGATATCCACGCCGGGGCCCACATTGCACTTGCTGGTGTAGCTTTCGCCGTCGTGGGTAACAATGGTAAGGGATTCGTAGGAGCGGTGAATATCCCATTCAATGGGGTCTGCGAAAATCGGCACATACCGGGAGCCGATATACTGAGACGGGGGGCACGGCCCACAGGAAACAGGGGGCCGGGGCGGCATCGGCGGGTGATGGGGGCCGCAAGGGCCCTGCCCACAGGGGCCGGGGTCAGCAGGCGCAAAAGGTGCGGGCTTGATGGGGAAACCACAATCATTCTTGCAACTCATATAGAAACTCCTTTCTTAATAGGTGATGATAAGATGACCATACTCGGGCTCGGTGATATCGGTGCCGGTGTTGAAAGTCAGCCAGCCCCAATTTGCAGGGACGTAAGCACAGAAATGCCCGTCCGGGGTTAGACCAAACCACACAAAGCGAACCATTTCACAGACCATAGCAGGCAGATTTTTGTCTGCCCATTCCAGAAACTTGCCGTTCTCAAAGTCACCGTCGTTCAGACGGTCGTTGATACACTTCTGAGCGGCGGCAAGGTCAGCCATTGCGGAATTGAGCGCGGTGATGTTGCCGCCCTGCGATTCCTGCCCTTTGGCAATGCCCTGCACCAGAGCTGTCAAGCTCTGAATCTGGGAGACCATCCAACGAAGGTCATACATCCCCGGGTCACCGGGAACATAAGGCGGGGACGGGCAAAACGGATAGTCCATAAATTCACCCCCTCATTTCTTTCAACAGCTCGTCTGCCCGGATTGCTTCCGTGGTGAAACTGTTGTTTTTCCACCATGCCCAAAGAGCGGCGGCGGTCGTCAGACCGGTGGTCACCCAAGGCTCAAGGGTGGCGCTGTCGATGGGCAGAGGGCTCAGACCGGCAACGCTGAGAATCTGATTTGCCAGAGCCAGAGCGAGAACGGCAGTTCTTGCGATAGTAGAGGCTTTGATTTTCATACTAGTCAACCTTCCTTTCCAAATCATCTATGCGGTGGTTTGCTACTTTGATTTGCTCTTCCAACACGGGGACGCGGTGGGCAAAGTGGTTATGCTCCCGCACTTCCCGGGTCAACTCGTCAAGTCGTGTATCGGTGACGGCCTGCGCCCTGCTGTTTGCGATAAGAACACCCGAAAGCGTCACAAGCCCACCGATAAGAGCCACGAGGATTTCCGATACCATGATACCACTCCTTTCAATAAACGTCAAGGCAGAATGTGCGGTGAAAACTGTCTGCGATTACACGATACATATTGAAAAGCACCGTCTGCCGCTCTGCTTCAATCATCTCCTGCGTTGTGGTAACACCGATATTGCCGCCTCGCTTCCACTCGTGAACTGTGGTTACGGTCTCCGTTTCCTTGCCCGTGACAGCCGCAAGGCCGTGTTCCTCATGTTTGCCGGTCTTGGAATCCTGTGCGGTTCCACGGTCTCCCGCCTGCCGCTCGGTGTGCCCGTGTCCATCGGTGCGGCCCGTGTCTCCATGGGTTCCGTGGGCCCGGTCGATGCTGTCACGCTGGCCGGTTGTAAGGCCCTCGGTGTCCTGCTTGGTCTCGGTGTCCGACTTGGTTTCTTGGTGGTCGGTCATTTTCTCGGTGGTGTCGTCGTTTTGGGTTCCGGTGGTGTTCTCGTTTTCCGTCCAGTCGGTTTTGCGGGTATCGTCGGCGGTTCCGGTCTCCTTATAGATAGTGGTGGAAGCGTCGAAAGGCTGATAGGTCGCCTCGTTCTCGGCTGAGACCTTGCCCTCAACGTCTGTCTGGCTGTCCTTGGTGGTTTTGAGTTTATCGGTCATTGTTTCGCCGTGGGTGGTGAGCCGGGTTCCGGTTGTATTCCGGTCAAGAGTGCCCTTGGTGTCCCGGGTCTCGTCCGCGCTGGTCTGGGTATGGGCAAAACCATGTTCTTTCCCGGCAGTACTGCCCACAGTTTTCTCCTGCCCTGCGGCATTGTCCGTGGTGAAACCGTCCGCTTTGGTGTCCTCATGGTAAAGGTTGCCGGTGGTCTCCATCTGGTGGCGGTCGTCTGCGTGCTGGCTCTGCTCGTCGGCTCCACCATGGGAGTGGGTGGCCGTGTTCTCGGCGGTATCCTTGGCCCGTTCGGTGGTGTCCTTGGTCAGCTCGTGCACGTCGGTGTTCCAGATGGGATTGTATTCCAGCTGAGTGGTGGAAAACAGCTTTTTCCAGATGGGCAGATTTTCCCTGCTCCACCAATACAATTCAGATTTCATCCAAATGGGGTCGGGGTGGTACAGCGGGGCCAGACCATGCGCCCGGCGTATCGCCTGAATTACTCCCGCTTTCTCCATGCCCTCGGGAACCACCATATTGGCAAAAAGATTGGGGTCTGCCATCAACAGCGCTTCCAGATTGCAAGAAGATACAAGCTCATTCACCAGCATTGTTATTCACCTCTTCCCCTTCGTTGTTGGTCTCGGTCTCGTCGGCCTCTCCTGCGTCAAAATCAGGCTCAACCATTTTAAAGGTAATGTTTGTATCGTACATCTCATTGACAATTGCAAGGGATTTTTCCAGCGTGATGCGCCAGACCTCGCGCCGGTTGAAGGTTTCCGCGTCTGCCGCTTTCGATTCCGTCACAACCATTCTTTCCTTTTTGTTGGGCTGGACAGACACGCCCAGTTCCCTGTAAAAGTCACACAGGATGTTCCGACGATACTCCATCAAATCGGGAAGAATAAAGTTTTTGGAAAGGTCGCGGTCAAACTGCATAATTGGGAGAGTAAAATCACCGTCCGCTTTGGTGGTCAACTGCTGTTTCAAATCGGCATTGATAACAACAGCAGGGGAACCGTTCGCCAGCTTGCTGAAAATTCCTTCCATGGTACGCTTGCCTTTGTCGTCCTTGGCAATAGCCGCATAGGCGAAACGGGCATTGATTGCGCTCTGCCTGATTGCGATTTCTGCCAACTGCATTTCCCTTGCGTACTTGGTCACTAAGTCCCAAGTTCCTTGATAGTCGGGGGTAAGCTTGATAACAGCGCACTCTTTGCCGATTTCCAAAGGGCGCGGAAAATTAAAGAACGTCGTTGAAATCTGCATCCCGCGCGGCTGGTATTGCAGGCCGTAACCTGTCGGGAATGCGGGCTGTACAACCAGACCGTATGTTTTTGACTTGAACACGGTCACATAACCGGTGCGGAACAGCTGGTACAAAAACGCGTCGTAGTCCCACCCGATTTGCCCGGGGCCGTTCTCGGGGAGCCCGTTAAACTCAATGAGACCTCTGAGACGCTGGAAAAAAGAGCGTTCCCAGTAATTCATTGCATCGGTGGAAAACGTTGCATCAAAGTTCCCGCACAGCGTGCCGCCGTCGTAGTATCCGCTATAGCACTGGTACATTCAAATCACCTCATTCGATAAATACACCGCTGTCCATTGCGGCGTTGATGTAAGAAATCTCGTCGGGCTTGGCGTTCAGCGGAGCACAGGAGAAACCACGGGTTTTGCAATAACCCTGCACAGGCTTTGCAACTTTCATCACCGGATAACCGTAAACCTTTTGGAAACCGGCATCGTCCACCGGGGGGGAATACAGCAGGGTCAACTTTGCCTCAAGCGGCAATTGTACCTGCGACGCACCACCCAACGTTCCAGCCGTGCAGTTGATGGGGGAAACTGTTTGCTGTACACCCTGCGCAACTTGGGCCATACCTTGCGCGGCCTGAGATACGCCGCCTGTGAATCCTGCCACGGTGGACAGCAGACCCCCGCCAAAATTCATTGCACCGGTGACGGTGTTGATTGCACCGGTCAGCGCACGCACCGGGTCAATGTTACTGGTGCCAATTCCGTAGGGGCTGGCTATGCTGGTGCTTCCAGCGTATACCGTGTAATCCCCTGCCCGGACTAGTGTTGTTACACTGCCGTCCACAAAACACACAGACCAATCAATATCAATGTTTGCCGCCGTGTTGCATTGGTCAACGGGAACCGCCAGCGTGCCCACGAAAGGAACGTATAACTGAATTTGGCAGTTCATCCGCTTCCAATCGTCTGCGGGCCACGGTATCGCTATTGTGGTATGAACACTCCGGGAACTGGATGGGGTGACCTGCTGTGCAAAAACTGTGGTGTTGAACTGTCCCAAGGTGATTTCCGTTTGCCGCCCTGCACCGTATCGGGAAAGGTTTATGGGAATCCAAATGCAGGAGCGGACGCATTCCAAAGCGTTGCCGCCGAATAACAGTTTATTCATAAACTCCGGCAATGCCAACTCCCACCGTACCATTGGTTTTGTGAGGGTTTCCCACGTCAAGGAAACTGCCGTCAGCAGACTTCCCAACGTGGCCGCGCTCATTGCATAGGCGTGCAGGCCAGACTTGCCAACACAGGACAGAACAAATGTACCACCAGAGGCATCAATATTTCCATCCGTGATATCTGCCGACGCGGTGGAAATCTTGGGAGCCATTCCAACGGCCTGCCGGGTGTCCTGCAAACGGAACGCCGCGCCGCTGGAATCTTGATTGAAACCGTATTCGATAAAAGCGTCTGTTTTAAGAATGGCATCCCGATAGGTTGCCAGAGGGTCAAGCTCTAGCGTGAACTGCCAAATGTTCGCGGTTCCCCTGCCTCGAATACCGATTGAAATATCGCGTATCCAATAGAAACTTGCTGTTTCCTCGCATTGGCAGTAATTCCATTGGGGGGAAATGTTGATGCTGTTCAGCGTAACGTAAATTACAGGCCGCTCCATGCTGGTGGTTTGCTTGAAATCGCAACGTTCCTCGTCGGGGAGCTTGGTATAATCAAATGCTTTGGTTGAATTCACGCGCTTCTCAACGTTTCCAAAGTGGAAGTGATATCCATGTTCTACACTGGGCGCGGGAACTGCGCCGTTAAATTCGCCTCGTGCCATTGTTTCACCTACTTTCTAACAATAAAGGCCCGGCCTTTTACGGTCGGGCCTTCGCGGCTGGTTACGGCTGTGCGTCGTCGCTCATGTAGAAAAGAATCGCATTCTCGGTGGGGTCAGCGATATAGTTCATCTTCCAATGATGCTCGGTGTTGTAGTACTCGCCTTTCGTGTTGAAGGGAGTAGTATAAACACTGTCCATCATGTAGACGGTCGCCAGCGCCCTGCGGTCATACAGCAGGCCCACCACCATGGACAGGTCAACTTCTTCGCCGGTTTCCTGCTTGGCGGTGTTCACGTTGAACTGAGCGGGAATGACCTTCACGCGGCTCTTATCGTTGATGTTCTGCCAGAAATTGACCCCCTCATAATTACCAAAGGACAGATAGCCGGGGCCAAAGATAGCGGGGAACACCCACGATTTTGCGTCGTTAATGAGCGGCTGATACAGAAGCAGTTTCTGTTCACTCTTGGGAGTGTGCCGGAGCAGGGTCAGCGGGTCTCCGTTGTCGTCGGTGCAGGCGGGAACCAGATGATAAAGGTCGGTGCTTTCCTCAAGCAGGCCCGTCTGGGTTTCCAGCAGGGAGACAAAGAAAGAAAGGAATTCCTGCAAATGGGTGGTCAGCAGGTCGGCGGTGGTGTACGCGGTGCCGCGTGCCTTGTTGAATTCGGCAGTAAGGTTGACCTTCTGGCAGGGTTTGCCGGTGTTGTACAGACTGCCGATAAAGTTCATCACGACGGCGCGATTCTCGGCGGTTTTCCATCTCGCCACATCGTTTGCAACTTCCGTGGTGATACCGGCCAGAAATGCCGATAGTTCGCTTTCGCTGGTGAAAGCGGTCGTTAGCTGAGAGCGGAACGTGGTATAGGTCTGGTCAAGCGTAGCCTGCCCAGTATACCACATTTCCAGCGGATACCGCTTGGAAATCTTATACATATCCACGCTCTGGCCGTCGCGCAAGGTGTTGGGATTCTGAACAGTGTTGATGAACTTGGTTTCGTCAAACTTGCCAGAGAAGAAAGCGATTTTGCGGATGAACAGACCCCACTCCTGAGACGTGGCCTCAATGCTGGTAAAGCGGCCACTATATGCGCGAGTGGTAATGATGGTACGCGAGACCATGTTATAAAGGGCCTGCAACGTGCCCTCTTTGCTGGTGTTCAAACACATCTGGCCCACGTTGATGAAACTGGACGTATCCACGGCAGAAATTGCCGTCTGCCCGGTCACCTGCTGAACCAGATTATTGGCAATGGTATAAATGTCCTGCGGACGGAAAACCGTTGCGCCTGCCTTTTCGGGGAAATTCGGATTTGCCATTATTTAGTCACTCCTTCCAAACTAAAACTCGGGCTTTCGGGTGCAGGGGCAGGCTTGACCGCCCCAAGAATGATATCTTCCACACTGGTAACCGTGGGAAGAGCGCCAACGGTTCCAGCGGTCGGAACATTGAGCGCGTCCACCTTCTGGTTGAGGGCGGCAAGACTTGCCGCCAGCTGGCCAAGGTCGGGGACTGCCGGAGCCTGCTGGGCAGGTGCAGGGGTGGGAACCGTCGCCGGGGCGGTCGGAACCGTGGGTGCAGTTGCACCGGGAACCTGCACAGGGCTGGGGGGAGTGGTCTGGGGATTGCCAAGATTCATAAATGCGGCAATATCGTTTTTGGAAAAACCTGCGTTTGCCAATGCGATAACGTCGTTAATGCTGAGTGCCATAGTCAATAAGCTCCTTTCCATCTTGCTTTGTTGGTTCTAACGTCCACATGGGTGAACGTGTTATATACGCCGATACCGCCAGAAGCGCCCAAATAGAGCTCTGCTATCTCTGCGATTCTGGACGGTGTCACGCCCTCAACCCAAATGTCAGCCGCCATGCCGTTACAATGCTGAGACCGGGGAGAAGCGTTTTTGATAGTGGCGTTGTATTCCTTGCTTCTGTATCCGCTGTTAATGTGAACCGGTTTACCGGTAAAATTTCGGATATTTTCAAGCAAGGTCAAAAGCCGCTCGTCAACCTTTACAATATCGCTGGGGTCGTGCCGGGAATGAAACTCCCTGACGCGGAAATGGGGGGACAGCCGTTTCTCTGCGGCATACTTGTATGAAAATGTAAGCATTGCCTACTCCTTTCTATAAAAGCAGGGGTATGCAACATAGAAATGCAACCCCACAGGCTTCCGGCCTGTCTATGTTATGGGGGCCCCTGCACCTTTATAATACTCGGTTTAGTCGTCGATGTCAAGGAATTCTTTGATTTTGAGTAGCGTGGGCACGTCGGAACACCAAATCTGGTTAAGGTTTAACATAGCCTCAAAGAACGGATGATGCAGACGAAAAGCGGTTCTCCCTGCTTTCGTGTCTGGGTAAACTTCCCTGCTTTCGTGCCGGGACGTGCACAAATAGATGTGGTTTCCGTCGTACACATACGCATATAGACCGGCCACGGCATACAGGGGTTTCATGCCTTTAATATTCATTGCGCGGACTGCTTCCAGATTGTTGTAAGCAAATTCGTTTTCCATTGCCATCTTGTAAAACTTTGAATCCTTGTTTTTCATCATGTGACGCATGAATGCGGTTTGCGCACGCTTGGCACTTACCGCGCTGGACTTGGGCATACCAATGAAAACGCCGCTTTCTGTTACCGTCCATTCTTTGCCCGTCCTGCACAGCTTGGCGATTTCATCCACCACGCCAAGCTCCACCAAAATAGGGCTCGCAATGTCGAATGCGTTTGCAAGCAACCAGAGACGCAACGGGGGTTTCCCTTCTAATTCCCGGTTTCCGTTAATGGTGACATAGGCATTCAAAAGCGCGTCGCCCTCTGCCTTGCGCTTGATGACGATTCTTTCGGGAATGAATTCATCAAAAACAACGTCATCAAATTGGGAACCGTTGAAACCACGAATATTCGCAATGCTGGGAAGGGTCATACCGATTCCATATTTCTCTAAACACTGCTTGGGTTTGCCGTCCTCATACTCAAACCGGCCTATTGTATAGGTGACTTTGCCGCCTTTCACAATATCCGCGTCAAACCCTTCTTTTTTCAGAGGCAAGAACGGGTTTAAATCGGGGTCGCTGGTGATAGCGTCAAACTCGGTGGTTGTGCGGCGTAGGTACAGGAACCGCTTGCCCTCGTTCAGCTCATATTTCAATGTACCGTAGGTTTTACCCACTTGGCGTTTACCAATAAGGATATTGCACCAACAACCTAAAGAAGCGATGGACGGGATATTGACCCATCCACCGCTTTCATATAGGTCAAGCGCAATATTTTTCATGTTGCGCTTGCTCATGTTTACACCTCGTAACGGGTCTTATAATCCGTCTTTTCGCCCTGCGCCGTTGCGTGCTCCGAAACTGCGGCAATGATGCGCTGTGCATCTGCATCAGAGAAATACACGCGGTACAGGTCGTAATACTGCCCATCCCGGCCTTTGCTCTGCGGCATTGCGATAAACTCGCCGTTTTTGCCGTCAACGACTTTCAGATTGAGGAACGTCGCGCCCGGGACGTTCAGAGTGAATACGCAAATCCGGTCGGAAACGAGGTGACACGCCTGCACAGTTGCGTCCTCAATGGACAGATAAGACTTGACGACTTCGGGAGCGGCGTTCTGTTTGTTCTTATTAAACATGGTATATTCTCCTTTATTACTTGGTGGTGTTGGTCTTGATATCGGTCAGCAGGCCGATAATCTGCGCGTTCTGCTCTGCCAGTGTATCGAGTTTATCAAGTACACCGGTCAAGGCTTTAAGGATATCGGCCAGCTTGTTGTTAATGTCCTGCATGGTATCACCTCTTAGAAAATCCAGCGCAACATGAACTGTTTCGCCACGCTGTCGCCGTTGGTCGGATAGAGGGCCGTGGGGCTCTGGTTGGTGTATATGCTGGCAATGTGGTGTTTCTGCGCTTCCAGCTCTGCCGCCTGCTGTTCCATGGTCTTGCCGCCGTGGCAACAGGGGCTCCACTGGGGCGCATACGGAAAGCCACGGCGTGCGGCCTCTTCAAAGGCGGTAAAGGGCAGGGGGTCTAACTTGCCCACGCCGTCCACGATGTTCAAAAGATTCCCGTCCTTATCATAGACAAGGCCGAAAATGTTCTGAGCCGCGTCCTCATACAACAGGGTATGAGAAACATTGGTCGGAGTGGCGCAAGGACCGGTACAGGTGCAAGGGTCAGCCATTGGAAACGCTCCTTTCTTTATATGCGTCGGTGAAGTCGTCACCGTCAAGCATGAAATCATGCGGAATCTCTGCGCCGATTTCACATTTCAGCATATCGGCATTGATATCCTCAAGAGCCATTTCGAGGCCCTTGGAACCGGTAGCAGAGGTGAGCGGTTTCATGCCGTGCATCTTGACGACTTCCAGACAGTCGCGCCTGCTGTTCCAGTCCAGAAACAACAGGGTCAAAACCTGCGTGTTTTTCACTGCTTCCACAGTGACATACTTTGCAATAACTTTCAGGTGTCTCATCCTTTCATCTCGTGTTGATGTTCGATGCAAGTTTGTCCTTGCAACTATATAGTAGCATAGGGTGCATCAGAAATTATGAACAGGATGTCAATAATTGGTTACACCTCTTGTATACATATATTGAGGTGCAGGGCA
>UMKZ01000318.1_pt1 | contig 14381 bp, 9 predicted proteins | sample 1966441 | NCBI WGS metagenome assembly UMKZ01 (sample SAMEA4836189, study PRJEB28245) | human gut metagenome | biome: gut microbiome; material: fecal sample | place: Denmark | collected 2008
AGAAGAGCCCAATCCCTCAACAGTCTTTACCTGATTACGTGTTACACCACAAGAAGAAAGATAGCTATAAACAGCATCAGCACGCTTCTGACTCAAAGGCAAGTTGATACCATCATTACCAGTTGCATCGGTATAACCCTGAATAGCAACCTCACAATCAGTATTACTCTTCAATACACCAGCAAACTTAGCCAAGTCATTCTTAGCTGCGCTGCTCAATGTAGAACCATTAGTAGGGAAAAGGATACCAGAATCGAAAGTTACCTTGACAGCAGCCAAACCATTGGCATCAGTAACCTGCTCTACCTTGGCATTCTCAACAGCCTTAGCCTGCTCAGCCACCTTATCCATATGCTTACCAATCAAAGTACCAGCACCACCGCCAACTGCTGCACCAATAGCTGCACCAACGAGGGCACCTGTACCACGATGGCTATTGTTCAACAAACCACCTACGATAGCACCGAGGGCTGCACCTGCACCAGAACCTACTGCTGCACCTGTACCAGTCTTAGTCTGACAACTACCCAAAACCAACAGCATAGAAAGTGCTGCAACCGAAAATTTCATCTTATTCATATTCAAAATCTCCTATATTTTTGTTATTTAATTGCAAAGATAACTCTTTTTTCTCCATTATGGAGCTTTTTCTAATATTTTTTTGTATTTTTGCATGCAAATTTAATGGTATTTGATGAAAAGGGCAAAGGGAAACACCTATTTTGGGTTGGAAAATCCCTATTGTGCACTTTTTCTGAAGATATTTTACTCCTAAGAACGGAGCGAAGATATCTGACTATACCTATATATTATAATATATTTGAAATATTAAAATTTAGAATAATAAAAATGGCTAAGGAACTTAAGAATTTGACCAAGCGTGCTGACAATTACAGTCAGTGGTATAATGACTTGGTAGTAAAAGCTGACCTCGCTGAGTTGTCACCTGTACGTGGTTGTATGATTATCAAACCATATGGTTACGCTATCTGGGAGAAGATGCAGCAGCAGCTCGACAAGATGTTTAAGCAGACAGGTGTACAGAATGCATACTTCCCTCTCCTCATTCCGAAGAGTTTCTTCTCTCGTGAGGCTGAGCACGTAGCAGGTTTCGCCAAGGAGTGTGCCGTAGTTACTCACTATCGCCTCCGTTCTACTGAGGATGGTACTGAGGTAGAGGTAGATCCGAATGCAAAGCTCGATGAGGAATTGATTATCCGCCCTACATCAGAGACTATTATCTGGAACACATACAAGAACTGGATTCATTCTTGGCGCGACCTCCCTATCCTCTGCAACCAGTGGTGTAACGTGATGCGTTGGGAGATGCGTACTCGTCCTTTCCTCCGTACATCGGAGTTCCTTTGGCAGGAGGGTCATACCGCTCATGCTACTAAGGAAGAGGCAGAAGCAAAGGCTCAGGAGATGCTGAAGGTTTATGCTGAGTTTGCAGAAAACTACATGGGTGTTCCAGTTTTACAGGGTGTAAAGTCTGAGACTGAGCGTTTTGCAGGTGCTTTGAACACATATACCATTGAGGCTATGATGCAGGATGGCAAGGCTCTCCAGAGCGGTACTTCCCACTTCTTGGGTCAGAACTTCGCCAAGAGCTTCGATGTTACTTATTTGAACAAGGAAAATAAGCCTGAGTATGTATGGGCTACTTCTTGGGGCGTTTCTACCCGACTGATGGGTGCCCTCATCATGGTTCATAGCGACGATAATGGTTTGGTATTGCCTCCAAAGTTAGCTCCTATCCAGGTGGTTATCATCCCTATCAACAAGGGCGAGGAGCAGTTGGCTCAGATTACAGCTAAGTTGCAGCCTGTTATCGACCAACTCCGCGAGTTGGGCATCTCAGTGAAATATGATGACAATACTGCTAAGCGTCCAGGATTCAAGTTTGCTGACTACGAGTTGAAGGGTGTTCCTGTGCGTCTCGCTATGGGTGGTCGTGACTTGGAGAACAACACCATCGAGATTATGCGCCGTGATACACTCGAGAAGGAGAATGTAAGCTTCGACGGTATCGTAGAGCGCGTAAAGGATATGCTGGAAGACATTCAGAAGAACATCTTCGAAAAGGCTCGTGCTTATCGTGATGCTCACGTTTATGAGTGCGACAACTACGAGGAGTTCAAGGAGCGCGTGAAGAATGGTGGTTTCTTCCTCTGCCACTGGGATGGTACAGCCGAGACTGAGGCAAAGATCAAGGAGGAAACACAGGCTACTATCCGCTGCGTGCCTTTCGCTTATGAGCAGACACCTGGTGTGGATATGGTAAGCGGCAAGCCTGCTGTGGCTCGTGTCATCATCGCAAGAAGCTACTAAAAAGTAGATTCCAATCATGCATAGATTTAATATCATAGATTTCTATAATAAATAAAATAGAGATTCTATCCTATCGAATCCTATAAATAATAAAAGGTGAATGAGAATAATTTTCATTCACCTTTTATTATTTATTACTTAACTGAGTCTTTGAATACTTGACTACCCCTTATGGAATCAGCAAAGAAGAATCTCCGTAACTCAAGAAGCGGAAATCGTGACTTAAAGCATAATCATATACTTGATGCCAATCACCATGCAGGAAGGCGCTGACCAACAACAAGAGAGTACTCTGTGGCTGATGGAAATTAGTTACCAGCATCTTCACTATCTTATAGGTATATCCTGGAGCTATTATAATCTGTGTACTGGAATGCAGGGCTTCCAATCCATTCTTATCCAAATAATCTACGATAGCCTGAATAGCCTGCATCGGAGTAATATCATCTACAAGACCACCATCACGACCATCATCATAAGGATCCCACTGTTTCACATGCAAATCCTCTTCATTGGCCTCTGGATGTTTCAACAGATGAACACCCATATAATAAAGACTTTCAATCGTACGAACACTGGTAGTACCCACAGCTATCACCTGACAATCATGGTGAAGCAGTTTTTCCAAGCTACGACGATGAACAACGATATACTCCGTATGCATCTGATGCCCCTCGATCTCCAAACTCTTGACCGGTTTGAATGTACCAGCACCAACATGAAGAGTCACTTCTTCTCTGTCTATACCATGGGCATCCAGATCTGCCAAGACTGCATCTGTAAAATGAAGACCAGCCGTAGGAGCAGCTACACTACCCTTGATTTTAGAATAAACCGTCTGATAGGTAGTCTTGTCACTCTCCTGAGTTTCGCGATTCAGATAAGGAGGAATCGGCAATTCACCAACTGCCTCGAGAATCTCAGCAAAAGAGATATTTTCATTATCCCAATCAAAGTCTATCCAATAATTAGTTCCACCACCTACAGCTAAAGGAGCAGCCTTGCCGTCAGCACAAGCCTCTCCTCTTCGCATCGTTGCAGAAAGAGTGAGCGAATGACCTTTGATTTCAAAATCGCGTTTCAGGCTACCGTCTTTCCATTTCTTCAGATTACCCACCATACACAACCAAGAACAGTGACTAGTAGTCTGGAACATCAATTCATAATCGGTAGGAGCAGCAGGTTCCATCAGGAAGACTTCAATCAAAGCACCAGTTTCCTTTCTGAAGTGCATACGTGCTTGAATCACCTTTGTATTATTGAATATCATCAAAGCTCCCTTAGGAAGATAATCTGGCAGATGATAAAAGACATCATCACTGACCACACCATGCTTATAGACCAAAAGTTTGGAATGATCTCGCTGAGCTATAGGGAACTTGGCGATTCGTTCATCTGGCAAACTATAATTGTAATCACTAATTTTAATATGTTTTGTATCCATTTTCAATTTATTCTTTATATTCCTATCACCATGCAATATTTCTCACATCACATTAAAATCCACTCATCATGATACAGGCACGCAAAAGCACATAGACGAGGATGAACATAATAACACCCATCACAAAATCCAAATCATCGTGCGCATAGCCCGTACTCGTATATTGATTGGAAATGTATTTAATCTTCGGAGAAATCTTATAGTACAAACGATAATACAGCAGGTAAACCAATATACCAACTACAACTCCCAATACCAGTCCACAGAGAATGTCTGAAGGATAATGTACACCTAAATAAAGGCGAGTCCAACAGTTCAACAATGACCAGAAGACCAACGTGAAAGTCATCAGACGACTACGTATCAAGAGAGAGAAAAATACAGCTAATGACATGGTGTTCGCTGCATGGGCAGAACAGAAGCTGAAATCTTTCAGGCGCATATTGTTGACTACCTCTATGGTATATTTGATAACAGGATCATTACTTGGTCTCCAACGGGCAACCAATGGTTTGATAATACCATCTACTAATCCGTCGGAAAAGAAGATACATAGAATAGCCATCAGAACTACCAATCCTATCTGAGACATTGTTTCATTGTTTCTCATTACAATATAAAACAAAGCCAGATAAAGAGGAACCCAGGTCAATCCGGAAGAAAGTAGCCAGACAATCTGGTCCAACAGCATATTACCACTTCCATTAAAGAAGTGAAGCAACGCCAAATCCGCATTTAATAAAAGAGATGCTCCCATATTATATTTCCTCTATTTGTTTGGTCTCTACCCAACCGGTTCGCCCGTCAGCCAGGCGAACACCTCGCCAGTCATCCATAGACTTGTCAGTAATATCAACTCGAGTTCCCTCATGAATGACGAATTGGTCAGAACTTGATTTAGCAGGCGTATTCTTCACATTCACAGTTGGCGCCACCACAATAGCACCCGTGCGGTTTAAGAGAACTTCTTTCTGCTGATATGCAAAGACATTACAGAACAGGAAAATAACCAAGAAGAACATACCACCAAAAAAGCCCATCTTGCGCAAATAGATTTGCGGAGCAAACAGATAGACCAATGCTAAAACCAAAGCTATGATAATCGCTATGATACCAGTCTTTGCCCAGCAATCAACACTGGTATAATTTACTAAAGCCTTATACCATGTCACGAAAAACATCTCGCTTACAGGTGTAATCTTGTCAATCGTCTTGCCACGAACGAACTGAAGATTGAAATTAATATCTTCATCTCCAGGAGACAGGAGATGAGCACGCTCGAAAGCCAATACTGACTTTGTGATATTATCCGTACGATAATAAGCATTACCCAAATTATAATAGATATCAGAAGAAACACCATTTTTCAGGAGATCCTCATAATCCTTGATAGCTTGCTGGTAATTCCCTTTCTGATACTCAGCATCTGCATTCTGCTTGGTTATTGCAGAAGCAGACACAGATGTAAGGAGAAAGAATACAAGAATCCATATGAAAGAATAGGACTGTCTGTCCTCTTTTGCACGGTTCTTGTGCTCCTTGCGCATAGCATTGATTGCGTTTTCTATTTCCATAATTCCTGTCATAGCAGAATTGAAAGTCTTATTCATATTACCAGCAGCATCCCCCGGTGCATATCGTTCGAACTCGCACTCATCCAATGCCTGGGTAAATTTATCAATCGTTGAGATGTTGACAGAATGCATCTCTAAATTTTCCGTGATATTCTCACGAGAGAGTTTCTCTACAGGAATATTCAACTTATAGCTCACATAACCCCACAATGCTCGCAAAACTTCATCATAGAATTCATTCTGTTTACCGTGAGACATCAGCTGCTGAGCTTTTTTCAGACGTTTCGTTGCAATCTTATTAGCCTTATTAGAACGAACCTTCACGATGTCTGCATTTTCCAAAGCTCGTTTGCGGAAGACAACAAGCAAAACAATAAAGGTGATAAGCGGAACGAGCAGACTGGTCCAATATCCAAAACTGCCATAGAACATATCATCCAAATCATGCAACATGCTCTTTCCTAATTTCAAAGCACGAATATCCTTTGCCTGATCAGAGAAATCCTGTGAACCTCCTGTAGAACCATCGCCTTTAGACACAGTCAGATCAAAGGCCTGAGTCTTGATGGTCTTATATGAATTAGAAGATGTATCGTAATATGTAAATTCTACAGGCGGAATCTTATAAGAACCCTGATTACGAGGTACAACCAAGAAATCATATACCATATTACCTTCAACACCATTGGAGGTCAGGCGAGTCTTGTCGGTTATCTTAGCATCATATTTATCAAAATCTTTCGGCAAAGTAACGACAGGTTGTTTGAGAAGCTTGAGATTTCCTACTCCACCCACAACCACACGGATGGTAACAGGATCACCTGCTTTTACTTCTTTCTTGTCTATACTAGCAGAAATATTAAACTTACCCACACCTCCAGAGAAATTAGCTGGACGAGATGGCAAAGGCAAAACATTGATAGTCATGCCTGGTGCTTTGATATCCTTGTGTACCTCAACATAACCGGAGCCACCATTAAAGAAAGCTTCCATCGGATCCACATTACGATTCTGCTGAACGACAAGACCCTTAAAAGTAATAGACGGAATTTCAAGTTTACCAGTCATCTGCGGATACATGACATACTGGCTCCAGGTCACACACTTATATTGACGGCCATTGACCATTTCACTATGAAAAGCCTTCTGCTGAGGCAAAGCTACCTCCTGAGTATGGAAACCCTTCAAGTCAGGCATTTTTCCTTCCAACTGAGACAAATCAACCAGAGTATATACCTTATAGGTCAACAAGACAGGTTCCTGTTCATGTACCGTTTTCTTATTGGCAGAAACCTTGATGAAAAGATCTCTACCAGAAATCGAAGAACCAGCCTGTCGCATACGAGGTTCATCATCCATATTGGAACTTCCGTGCATATTCGGAGCACCATTGGAATTTCTGGCATGACCAGAAACACTCACCTTAACAGCACGAGAAGCAATTCTCTTACCATTTACTACAGCATGAGAAGATCCTATCGTATAAGAACCATTCTTTGCAGCATACAAAGTATAAGTAATAGTAACGGAAGAAGAAGAACTGGTATGTCCGTTAATCATCTGATAGCTGGACTGCTGGGAAGTATAAGGACCGGCAATCACTTCCAATCCTTCTGGTACTCCGCCCATGCGGAATTCCTCCACATCACGCGTATTAATAGTGTAAGCCAGACGGAAGTTCTCACCCGCCGACACATGAGATGGAGCAGATACAACAATATGCTGAGCTCTGGAACTCAGAGCACAGCAAATAGCAATCACCACCAATATCGCATAACGTCCAATATGTTTCATTATACACATCATAATTTTACTTTTTGAAAAAAGAGTCTTTGATAAGATTCCTATTACCAGTTTTTCTCATAAGAGCGGCTCTTAGGCTGTGACAATGCTTTCTGCATTTTCTGTTTTGTTGCCTTCTCTTGTTGAATAGCTGCATTCAGAAGTTGCTCAGCGTTGTCTTTGCTCATCTTGTCCTGATTACGCTCTTCGTTCTGGTTCTGTTTATTCTTATCCTTGTCGTTATTTTTCTTATTGTTTTTATCTTGTTCGTTATTCTTGTCCTTATTATTCTGGTCTTTGTTTTTATTTTTGTTGTTCTTGTTCTTATTATTCTTATTATCTTTATTATTCTTTTGAGGTTGATTCTTCAGAAGTTTCTTACACAAAGCAAGATTATATCTTGTTTCCTTATCCTGAGGATTACATCTCAGAGCCATTTTATAACATTCAATAGCCTTGGCATATTCACGATGGTTTTGCATGATAACACCCATGTTGTGATAACTCTTGGAACGTCTCAGCACATTGGTTTCTTCCTGTGCTGCATGCTGGTACTGTACCATCGCCATGGAATCCTTCTGCTGCATCATCAAAGCACAACCTAAATTATACAAAGCCTGGGTATTCTTAGCATTTTTAGATATAGCTTTCCGATATTGGGTTTCAGCCTGAGCCCATTTCTGAGATCGGTATAACTTATTACCCTGTCGAATGAAGGTTCTGTCATTCTGCGCAAATGCAAGTCCGCTATTCACAATCAAGAGAAGAAGCAGGATACTGGTTTTACCCAATTGCGATGATTTGGCAGCCTTTCCCATAGAAAAGGCCTTTCCAAAGAACATGACATTTCTCAACAGAGGATTTTTCACTTCCAAAATACAGATTTCTATGATTAAAAGCAATATCACTAAAATACCAACAGCCTGAAACTGTTCGTCATACTCACTGTATATCACAGAAGAAGTATCTCCCTTTTGCAATTTTGTCAGATCATCATTCAGTGTTTTCTCTGCATCGCTGGTATTATCAACATGAATATACTGTCCGCTACCAGCCTGAGCCAATTCCTTGCACATGTTTTCATTCAGGGCAGTCATGACCGTATTACCGGAATGATCTTTCAGATAACCGCCATCACCCATAGGGATAGGCGCACCTGTCGTATTACCAATACCAAGGATAAATACATTAATACCTTTTTTCTTGGCAGCGGCAGCAGCCTCCGTTGCACCTGGTTCATGGTTTTCACCATCAGTAATCACAACGATAGCACGTCCAACATTGTTCTGTTGGGTAAAACTTTTAGAAGCCAAATCAATGGCATCAGCTATATTGGTGCCTTGTGTCTGAATCAGACCAGGGGTGATATTCTGCAAGAACATCTTGGCAGAAACGTAATCGCTGGTAATAGGCAACTGCACAAACGCATCGCCTGCAAAAACAATCAGTCCAATCTTGTCATTGGTAAAATTATCAACCAGATTTTCTACCAGCATCTTACTCTTATCAAGACGGGAAGGAACGACATCCTCTGCCAACATAGAGTTGGAGATATCCAAACAAATGATAGTTTCAATACCCTGTCGCTTATCATGCGAAATCTTGCTACCCATCTGCGGACGAGCCAACATGACAATCAGGAGTGCCAATGCAGACAACAGCAGACAGAATTTCACGGTAGGACGGTATTTAGAAATACCAGGCATCAATTGTTTGAGAAGCTCAGGATCACCCAGCTTCTTCAACTTTGCATGTCTCCTCCCCCATCCTATCAGTCTGATTAAAACCAAAACCGGAAGGATGCATAGCAACCAGAGGAATATAGGATCTTCAAAACGTAACATTTTCTAATCTTTTTAAATCTACAAGAATCGACTTCATGTATAAAATGGAAGTTCGACCTCTTTTTTTTAAGGAATTTTTCTCAACCAGGTGATTCTAAGAAGAATTTCCATGAGCAAAATCAAGAACGCTGCAATAATGAAAGGCTGATAAGCCTCATATCTCTTGGCGAAATGCTTGACGTTCATCTTCGTTTTCTCCAGTTTATCAATATCCTGATAGATTTGCTTCAACTCCTTGTTATTGGTAGCTCGATAGAAATTACCATCGGTAGTCTGGGCAATATCCTTCAAAGTCTTCGTGTCTATTTCCACAGGAATATTCACGTATTGAACTCCACCTGCTACAGGTACTGGATATGGAGCAACCTTATTAGTACCGACACCAATGGTATAAACTCTGATACCCAAACTTCTGGCAATTTCTGCAGCTGTCATAGGAGAAATATCACCCATATTATTACTACCATCAGTCAGAAGAATGACAACCTTGCTCTTTGATTTCGAATCTTTCAGACGACTCACGGCATTAGCCAGACCCATACCCACAGCGGTACCATCCTGGATAAGACCTCGGGCAGCTATATCCGTACGAGTATCTTGCAACAGGCGTAAGAGACTCGAATGGTCTGTGGTCATCGGACACTGAGTAAAAGCCTCACCGGCAAAAATCGTCAAACCGATATTGTCATTCGGACGGCCTGATATGAATTCATGAGCAACATCCTTGGCAGCTTCCATACGGTTAGGTTTCAAGTCTTCCGCAAGCATGGATGTAGATACGTCCATCGCCAGCATGATATTAATACCTTCCACCGTCTTGTTGTCCCAGGAATTATGGGTTTGAGGACGAGCCATTGCACAAACAATCAGTACAAAAGAGACGCAGCGCAGAAACATCGGAAGATGAATCAGACGAACACGCAGACTCTTAGGCGCATAAAGATACTGCTTGGTATCACTCATACGCATCGTTGGCTCGTTCTTTCTCCTGTATAGGAAATACCATAATATATAAGGTATCAATAACAGGAGTAACAGAAAGTATCCTTTACTTGCAAATTCCATTTTTTCGTTTTATTAATAACTATCGTCCAACAACCACTGTTAAACAAGTGAAACCACTGTATAGACGATATAAACCAAAATAGCAACAATCGCCAAAGAGCCTGCCCATAAGAGCAACTTGATGACCTTGCGCTGACTCTGAGACTTCTTATCATTCTCACTCAATGTTGGAACAATTTTCTCCTCTACAGGCTTTTCGTCGGTCTTTGTCTGGTCGATAAAGTTGATGGCATTAACGAGATTAGAATCGTTTTCATTGATGAGCGTCTCATACTTGGCAAACTTTACCAGATCGGCAGTTCTGAAGAGTTGTCTCAATTCATCAATCATCTTCTGATCACCAGCAGACTGGAGACATTCGATAATTTCGCTACTGGTCATCTCCATAGCGTTAAATCCGAAGCGACCATTGATATATTCACGCAAAGTATTGGTAAGACGGGTATAATACTCTTTCAGATTCTCCTGATTCTCAGAGCGCTGATGCTTGATAGCGTTGATTTCGTTAAGAGCCTTTTCATGAGCAGGAACTCGTTTTACAATACGGAAACTTTTGAGAATTGGTTTATTCTGCTTTAATCTCTGCAAGAGATAACACATTGCACCACAGAGCAATAACATCAATACGCTCAACCAAAAGATTCCACTCCATTCACTCCAGAGGAAAGGATTGTCCTGAACGTCCTTAGGAGGATAGAACTGGTTAGGATGAACTGTATCTACAGGAACCGTAAGTACTTTCAATGCTAAGGGATTACCATGAAAGTCCTTGCCGTTTACCTTTACATTGAGTGCAGGAATCGCATACACATTCTCATCGAAAGAAGTAAGCGTATAGTTGCGACTCACCTGAATGCGGTTACCATCAATCTCAGAAGTATTTTCTTCACTCTGTCCAACAACCTCTACACCAGGTATCAACTGTTGGGAAGGTTTGAAAGAAGGCATTACAATCTTCTGACCACGGTTGGCAGTCACTGTAAGATGTAAAGTAGTCTGCTCACCAATGAGAAGTTGCAGAGAATCCAACTTCTGTTCAACACTTTGTGCTGAAGCAGAAAAGGCACTGCAAATCAAGGCGATTGCTAATATAAAACTTTTAACTTTAATCATTAATCCAATATTATATGATTCGCAAAGTATTTATATACTTCAGTCATCGTAATCATTTCATCCTCTCTGCTTGAAAAGCATGAGAAGCGCTTTAGAGAAATCTTCAGTCGTAGCAATGGAAGTCCAGTCCACTTTACTCTTGGCAAATGTATCACGAAGTTTTTCTTCACGATACATCCAATTGCGAGTATGAGCCAACCTCAATTTCTTGCTACTGGTATCAATATACATTTCATGTCCAGTCTCAGCATCCCTTACCTTCAACAAGCCGATATCCGGTAATGTCTTAGCCCTTAAATCATAAACCTGAATAGCCACTACGTCATGTTTCTGATTGGCAATCTGCAGTTTGTGCTGATAATCTTTTTCATCATAGAAATCCGAAATCAGGAACGCAGTGCAATGTCTCTTCATGACACGAGTGAAATATTCTAAGGCAACACCGATATCAGTGCGCTGGCTGTCGGGATGGAAATCCAACATTTCCCTAATGATATAAAGAATATGTTTTCTTCCCTTCTTCGGAGGAATATACTTTTCTATTCTGTCCGAGAAAAAGATAACACCTATCTTATCATTATTCTGAATAGCGCTGAAGGCTAATGTGGCAGCTATCTCTGTAGCCAAGTCACGTTTCATCTGGCAACTTGTACCAAAATCCAACGAACCACTCACATCGACCAACAGCATGACCGTAAGTTCGCGTTCTTCTTCAAAAACCTTGACGAACGGACGATGGAAACGGGCTGTAACATTCCAATCAATGTCACGCACATCATCTCCAAACTGATACTCCCTTACTTCCGCAAAAGCCATACCCCTACCCTTGAAAGCAGAGTGGTATTGACCTGCGAAAACATTCTGGCTCAATCCGCGAGTCTTGATTTCAATCTTACGAACTTTCTTTAAAAGATCTTGTGTATCCATCAAGGAACCTCCACCTTGTTGATAATTCGGCTTACAATTTCTTCACTGGTTACATCACTTGCCTCTGCCTCATAAGAAAGACCAATACGATGTCTCAAAACATCATGAGCAACAGCTCTCACGTCCTCAGGAACAACATAACCGCGATGCTTGATGAAAGCGTATGCTCGTGCTGCTTTTGCCAAAGAGATACTTGCACGAGGACTGCCACCAAAGGTAATCATATCCTTCAAATCTGCCAGTCCATAACGGTCAGGATAACGGGTAGCGAAAACAATATCAGCAATATACTGCTCAATCTTTTCATCAATATATACCTCATTGACAATGCTACGAGCCTTAAGAATTTCATCAGCAGAAGTAACAGCAGTCACGGTAGGCATACTGCCCTGAATATTTTCACGGATGATAAGTTTTTCCTCTTCCAAGGACGGATAATCAATGACAACCTTTAGGAGGAAACGGTCAACCTGCGCTTCAGGCAGCTGATAAGTACCTTCCTGTTCTATAGGGTTCTGAGTAGCCATAACAAGGAAAGGATTAGGCAACTTGAAAGTCTGTTCGCCAATGGTAACCTGATGTTCCTGCATAGCTTCCAGCAAAGCACTCTGTACTTTAGCAGGTGCACGGTTGATTTCATCAGCCAACACAAAGTTTGCAAAGACAGGGCCTTTCTTTACATGGAAAGACTCATCCTTCTGGGAATAGATCTGTGTACCGATTACATCGGCAGGCAACAAATCTGGAGTAAACTGAATGCGACTATAATCGGCACTAATCAACTGAGACAGTGTTTTAATTGCAAGGGTCTTAGCCAATCCCGGCACACCTTCCAAGAGAATGTGACCATCGGAAAGCAAGCCTATCAAAAGACAGTCAACAAGGTGCTTCTGTCCTACAATGACCTTATTCATGCCAGTTACCAGATTGGTAACGAAATGACTTTGTTGTTCAATCCGGATATTCAATTCGCGGATATCTATAGCTTCTGCCATAATCTATATACTTTTACGTTTAAACTCTAAATTAAAATCGTATTTAATCACTCCAAGATAAGGAGCATTTATTAAAACAATCGCAAAAGTAATCATTTAGCCTCAGATAGACGAATATAGCAATCTAAATAATATTAAAAATGAGAGATATTTTCTTTATTTAAGAAACTTTTGATATTTTGAGCCAAAGAAACAAGCAATAAAAAAGGGGAATGTAAGAAACATTCCCCATGAGAATACTATAATCATATTAAAAAATAGCATCTGTAGATTACGCATTCTTGATCCAGTTAACGATCCACTCACCAACCTGAGTGGTACCGTACTGTGCACCGCCCTCAACCTGAATTTCAGGTGTACGGACATTGGCATCAAGAGAGGCATCAACAGCCTTGCGAATCAAAGCACCTTCCTCGTTCAGACCAAAGTGCTCAAGCAACATGGCTGCAGAAAGAATCTGAGCAACAGGGTTGGCAAGATTCTTGCCAGCTGCCTGTGGCCATGAACCATGAACAGGCTCAAACAATGGAGTATGCTCACCCAAAGAGCTGGATGGCTGCAAGCCCATAGAACCTGTAATGCATGAGGTCTCATCAGTCAGGATGTCACCGAAGGTATTCTCTGTTACGATGACATCGAAGAAAGTAGGTTCTGTCAACACACGCATAGAAGCGTTGTCGATAAACATATAGTCGGTATTAACCTCAGGATACTGAGGTTCCATTTCCTTAGCAATCTGACGCCAGAGACGAGAAGAAGCCAAAACGTTTGCCTTATCAACAACAGTCAAGTGCTTATTGCGCTTCATGGCAAACTCGAAAGCTACCTTCAAGATGCGCTCAATCTCAGGACGTGTATAGATATCTGTATCGTAAGCCTTATCGTTGTCCTGATACTTCTCACCGAAGTACATACCACCGGTCAACTCACGAATGACAACAAAGTCAGCACCCTTCAAGAGTTCATCTTTCAAAGGAGACTTGTGGAGCAAGCAATCGAATGTTGCAACAGGACGTACATTAGCAAAAAGGCCCAACTTCTTACGCATAGCGAGCAAACCCTGCTCAGGACGAACCTTGGCAGTAGGATTGTTGTCGAAACGTGGGTCACCAACAGCTGCGAAAAGCACAGCATCAGCATCCATACAAGTCTTGAAGGTTTCCTCTGGGAATGGATCACCTACCTCATCGATAGCATGAGCGCCGCAGATAGCCTCGTTGTAAGTAAACTCATGATTGAATTTCTCTGCAATGGCCTGCATAACAGCAACGCCCTGCTTCATAATCTCTGGTCCGATACCATCACC
>UMKZ01003660.1_pt1 | contig 14201 bp, 20 predicted proteins | sample 1966441 | NCBI WGS metagenome assembly UMKZ01 (sample SAMEA4836189, study PRJEB28245) | human gut metagenome | biome: gut microbiome; material: fecal sample | place: Denmark | collected 2008
AGGAAAATTTGCAGCGCATCGAAAAGCACCGAGAGCAGCGAAAGGACCTGCAATTTACGACGCTCGAATGCCCATATCAGGTCGGCGCGGCGGCGGTCGAAAGGGACGGCGTCGTGCTGCTTGAGGATGTGTCGAATCTGCTGGCAAACGCGATGTTCGAGCGCGGCGGGGATGAAGCAAGCGTGTACGCGGACATCGAAGCACTGTGCTCGCGCTGCCGTCTGCTCGTCGCCGTGACGATCACAGGCCTGCGCGCCGACGGCTACGACGGCGAGACGGCGGCTTACATCCGCGCGCTGAACGGCCTGAATCAGCGGCTGCACGACCGCGCTGCGGCGGCAGTCACGATGAAAGACGGCACGCCGTTTGCCGAAAAGGGAGACCTCGATGAGATTATTTGAATCGCTTCTGATCGCGCTGTCGACGTACAGCGCGGTGCCCGTTCCGCAATTTGAGTGGAACGAGAAAAATATGCGTTACGCGATCTGCTTTTTCCCCGCGGTGGGTGTTCTCTGCGGCGCGGCGCTCTGGCTGTGGACCGTAATTGCGCAGGAAAGTGACATGAGCGGCGTGCTGTTCGCGGCAATCGCGGCATGCCTGCCGATTCTGGTGACGGGCGGCATCCATATGGACGGCTATCTCGACACGGTGGACGCGCTCTCGTCGCACCAGACGCGCGAGAAAAAGCTCGCGATCATGAAAGACGCCAACTGCGGCGCGTTCGCGGTCATTTACGGCGGCGTGTACCTGCTCGCCTACGCGGGCTTTGCCTACGAGGTGTTCGCCGCGGGGCATATTTTGCTGATTTGCCCGCTGTTCGTGCTCTCTCGCGCGCTGTCGGGCCTGTGCGCGGTGAATCTGCCGAACGCGCGAAAGTCCGGCATGCTCTGCGCCTTCACAAGCGGCGTCCAGCGCCGCACGGCGACAGCCGCGCTCGCGCTCGCCGGCCTTACCGCAGTTGCGACGATGGTTTGGATGTCTCCCGCAGTCGGCGGAATGGCGGCGGCGTTTGCGGTGCTTTCCGCGCTCAAGTATCGCAGATTTGCGCTGGCGCAGTTTGGCGGCGTGACGGGGGATACGTCGGGCTTCTTTTTGCAGCTCTGCGAGCTCTGCGGCCTGATCGGCGTCTGGATCGGAGGGCTGCTGTGATCGAGCTTCTTTTCATCCGCCACGGCGCGACGGCGGGGAATCTCTGCCGCCGCTACATCGGCCGCACGGACGAGCCGCTGTGCGAGGCGGGCATCGCACAGGTCAAAGCGCTGCAAAAGCGGGGACTTTCAGTCGATCGGCTTTTTGTCAGCCCCATGCTGCGCACGCGGCAGACGGCAGAGCTGCTGTTCCCGCAGATGCCCTATACCGTCGTGGACGGCCTTGCCGAGACGGACTTTGGCCGCTTTGAGGGGAAGTCCGCCGACGAGCTCTCGGGCGACCCCGCCTATCAGGCGTGGGTCGATGCGATGTGCCTGACGCCCATCCCCGAGGGTGAGAGCGTAACGGACTTCAAAACGCGTTGCTGCGAGGCGTTTGCGGAGACGATCAAAAATGTGCCGGACGGCTCTCGCGTGGGCTTCGTCGTCCACGGCGGCGTCATCATGGCGATCATGGAGGCATATGCGCGTCCGAAGAAGGACTTTTATGCCTACCACATCGGAAACGGCGAATGCCTGCAAGGCGTGTATGACGGAGAAACAATTCAGATCAAATAGTGAACACCGCCCGCATTCCGGATATCTTTCCGGAACGCGGACGGTATCTTTATATGGTATCGGTGTGGTTACACCGTCGGCGCGGCGTAGACCACGTCGTACTCGCTCCACTGGATGCGGATGGAGCAGCGTGCGCCGCCCGCGGAAAGGAACGAATTGATCTCACACATCGACCAGAGCTTCGTGACGGGATCCTGCTGGCGGATGCGCATGTTGTGCGTCTCCTGCGAGTTTGTGTACACGGTGCCGTCGATCGCAATGCTTGCGGAAATGCTGCTGCCGTTGAGCGTCTGTGTCTCGATCGTGCTGCCGTCGTAGATGGTTGTTCTGCGCAGGTCGACCAAAACGGGCGCGGCGGTGTTCTTCGGCGCGATGCTGATGCGCAGCGCGCTGATAGGTCAAAATCAGGTCCTTGAGCGGAATATTCAGCGTGCTGTCTGCCGTGGAGAGGTCGACATGGTACTCGGTGAACGGCGCGAATAGATTAGGCGTCGTCAACTCCTGCTCGCTGGTTTGGAAGTGCAGCTTGTAGCTCAGTGGGGTGTCCTACGCGACGGTGATGACCGGCGTTTCGCCGGTGTCGCCTTTCTCGCCTTGAATGCCCTGTTCGCCTTTTTCACCGGGCTCGCCTCGGGGACCAATGGGCCCCTGCGGGCCGGGATCGCCCTTTGGGCCGACGGAACCGCGGTCGCCTTGCGGGCCGACCGGCCCGGTGTCACCGCGCACGCCCTGCGGACCTCTCGGTCCCATCGGCCCGACAGAGCCCCTCGGTCCGGCGGGACCCGGACAGCCCTGCTCGCCCCGAATGCCGCGCGGACCCATCGGGCCCTGCTCGCCGCGAAGCCCCTGTTCTTCTCAAGGTCCCTCGGGACCCGTGGGGCCGGTCGGCCCCTGGATCGTGACATAGCTATACGGATCGGACGGGCAGCAGCCGTTCCCGTGGCAGGACCCCGTGTAGTAATTCATAGACGTCTCCCCCTGACATGATATCGGTGCTGTATCCTATGCATCGGACGAAGAAACAGCGCACAGCAGGGAAGAAAAAGGCGGCAGACATGCATGGAAAATGCCGAAAACAGAAAACTGCCTTGCAAATGAAAGATGTGGATGCTATACTGTGACCGAAAAACCGTTTGGGTCAAATTAAGATCATTTCGCGCCAAGGCTGCCAAGGCAGCTTTTTCAAAGTCATTGAGTTAGCCTCCTCTAACTGAAGCGGGAAGCGCGGAAAAAGAAAGGAACGGACAGCATGATCGTCAAATCCATGAATGAGAGCGCCATCTATGCGATCGGCCACGCCTTCGGCTACTACGACTACGGGGAGGAGACGGGCATGGTCTACGCCTTTTTCGGTCAGGAGCCGACGGCGCAATACATCTGTGCCTACGTGCGCGGGATGCTGCGCGGCGGCTTCCTGCACACGACGAGCGAGCGCGGCGAGGGTTACATCGCCTACAAGCGGCCCAAGGAAAAGCTCGGCTTCAAGACCCTTTGGCCGATCGCGACGGGAATGCTGCACAATTCGAGCATGAAGCGCCTGATGCGTTTCGCCATGGCCATCAAAAAGAGCGGAAAGTCGCTCCAGGAGCGCATGGACAAGGAAAAGAAGCCCTATATCTTCGTCGGCATGGTCTGCGTGTGCGAAAAGTATCAAGAAAAACGGCATTCTCGTCGACGAGTGCGTGCCCGGCACGGGCACCGGCGAGACCGTCGTCTTCCATCCCGCCATGGCGACGACCGACCCCAAGGAGATCGGCGTTGTGGATCTTCTGATCGTGTTCGTCCACTATCAGTATCTTGAAGCGGCTGTGCGCAACGCGCTGCCGATGATCGACAAGCACACCATGATCCTCTGCCTGCAGAACGGCCTTGGCAACTACGATGAGATCGCCAAGGTCGTGCCCGAAGAGCAGATCATCATCGGCAACACTGCGTTTGGCTCCACGCCCGTGGCTCCCGGCCATGTCAAGCACACTGGCACCGGCGTGACGAACATGGGTTCCCTGAAGGCCCCCATAGCCAAGGTCGAGGAAATGGCCGAGGGCCTGCGCGCCGCCGGTCTTGAGGTCCAGGTCCACGAGAACGTGATGAACGCCATCTGGCACAAGCTGCTGGCGAACGTCGCCATCAACGGCATGAGCGCCCTGCTCGAGACCAAGAACGGCTTTGTCGACGGCAACCAGTACGCCCACGAGGCGGCCCGCATGCTGGTCGAAGAGGCCATCGTCGTGGCGAACGCCTGCGGCTGCACGCTCGACCATGACGCCGAGTTGGAGCACGCCTATGAGGTCTCTCGCATGACTGATGAGACCATCAGCTCCATGGTGCAGGACGTCACGCATCACCGCGAGACCGAGATCCGTATCATCACCGGCGCTGTCTGCCGCCTCGGCCGTGAGCACGGCATTCCCACGCCCTGCAACGACCTGATGCTCCAGCTCGTGCTGGCCAAGCAGTCTATCTATCTCGGACGGTAAAAAAAGCCGTGCGGCGCTGTGCCGCGGCAAACGACGCAAAGCGGCTCGCGCAGCCTGCGCCCATATGAATTCCTGCAAAAAACGGCAGCTTGCCGTTGATTCCTTCCTGAATGAGCGGGCGGCGGACTGGTACATCTGCCGCCCGCCGCTTTTATGAAAGACGATTTTCATTGACGAAACCTCAACTTTGTATTATGTTATACATAGGAATCATATTGTCAGGCATAAAAGGAGAAAATTATGAACGATACGCCCGGATATGTGAAAAATTTGAAAAAAGAGTCTGTGGTGCAGAGTGTCATCAACTGCCTGACAGACGCCATGCGCAATAAAGAGCTCAAGCCCGGCGACCGCATCCCGCCCGAGCCGGAGCTGGCCGCATCGATGGGCGTTGCCCGCAGTTCCGTACGTGAGGCCATCAAAATCCTCTCCTACCTCGGCGTGCTGGAGAGCAAGCGTTCAGAGGGGACCTTTGTTTGCAGCGGCTTCCAGGAGAGCATGATCGATCCGATGATCTACGGCATCATCCTGAATCAGGATTCCTTCGACAATCTGATGGAGCTGCGTGAGATGGTCGAGACCGGCATCATGCGACTTGCCAGCCAGAAGTATGACGAGGAGGATGGCCATGCGCTCGAAGCGATGCTCGAACAGATGAAAGAGATCGTCCACAGCGGTGACAACGAGGTCGACCGCTTCTTCGCCGTGGACAACGAGTTCCACGACCTGATCTCGCAGATGGGCAAAAATCCGCTGGCCGACAAGATCAGCCGCGTCGTGCGCACGCTGACGCACGCCGTCCGCTACGAGACCGTCAGTACGATGATCACGAGCGGCAGAGGCGACGAGCTCGTCGCTGCGCACAGCAAGCTCCTTGAGATCCTCAGGGGACACGAGGGAGAGGACGTGGAGGAGATCGTCCGCGGCACCTACTTCGGCGATATCATCCACGGCGAAGAGAAGTAACTGAAAATGCAAGGCCCGCCGTCGCAGATGCAACGGCGGGCTTTTTTGACGGAAAATCGATAGTCTAGCTGATGGAATTTGTGCGATTTGCGGAAATTGCCCTTTTCTTTTGTTTGAACCTGCGCGATACTGTCATCAAGAAAATGACGGCGGCTCATCCGGCAATGACGAATCGAGAGGAGGGAAGGCGATGTCCCATGAAACGGTCCCGTACAGTCCGTTGCCAAGGCGCTGCGGCTGCTCGACCTGCTGATGGAGGCGCCCCAGCCGCTCACGCTGGCCGCGCTGAGTGAGCAGACCGGCTGGCCGAAGAGCACGATCCACGGCCTTTTGAGCACGATGCGCGAGAGCGCGGTCGTGGACCGGCAGAGCGACGGGCGCTACTGCCTCGGCGTGCGGCTCTTTGAATACGGCTGTGCTGTGGGCGCGAGCTGGAGCGTTTCAGACCTGGCAAAGCCGCATTTGCAGCATTTGGCAAGCGTGACAGGGCAGTCGGTGTTCCTCTCGATGTTGAATCGGTCAGAGGTCATCACCATCGAACAGGTGCAGTCCCGCGCGGGACTGCGCGTCGTGTCGGAGGTCGGGACGCGTCTGCCGCTGCACTGCACCTCGCAGGGAAAGGCGTTTCTATCCGCGATGGCCGACCACGAGGCGAAGCGCGTCCTGTCGTGCCGCACGCTGGAGCCCTATACGCCCAAGACCCTCGTCACGTGGGAGGAGTTCTTCCGTGTGATGCAGGCCGCGCGTGAAAACGGCTATGCCGTGGAGGATGGCGAGTACCGCTTCGGCCTGTGCTCGGCCTCCGCGCCCGTGCGCGACAGCTCCGGCGCGGTACGCTACGCCGTCGGCTTTGTCGGCATGTTCGGCAGCGTGCGCTTGCCGGATTTCCGGCGCGATATTGACTTGACCTGCGCCGCGGCGGCGCAGATCTCAACGGCGCTCGGCTATCGGGCGTAAGCAGAGGAATTTTGTGCCGCGGAGGGCGGCAATATCAGAATGGAACAGGGGAGGAGACGCAATGGCAATCAAACGCAAATTCCCGCCCCGCGTGGCGACGGTCTATTGCAGCGGCGGCTGCCGCGCAAAAAAGGATGAGGACGGCGGAAAGATCGTCCAGCGCGGCACGCACGACGAGCTCATCAAGGAGGACGGCATCTACGCCGACTTCGTCGGCGGCAAGAAGGAGACTGCCGGCTGGAAGCTGTAAAAAAGGGAAAAGAGCGCGGAGAGGTTTGATTTCTCCGCGCTCTTTTGGTATGAGGACTCTTACGGCGGCGCACCGGTGCGAAAATAGAGAGAATGTTTCTGCGAAGCTGTGCGTTCGCTGTCTTGACATTTATCATGCACAGCATTACAATAAAACCCATAAAAAGCCGCCTTTCGCGGCATTTTTACGGGTCAGCAGTTAGATATAGTTAACTGATGAAATTGCGACATTTGGTTAGAGGAAGCTAACTTCATTGGGGAACTACCATCGCGTCGAACGGGGGAGAGGACATGCACATTTTGGAACACGGACAAGGGCAGGAAAAGACGCTGCTGTTTCTGCCCTGCACGGCGGAACCCGTCTGGGCGTTTGAAAAGACGGTCGCGCTGCTTGCGCAGTCGTGGCATGTCTTTCAGGTCGTCTACGACGGGCACGAGCCGTCTTATCCCGGCGATTTTACGTCGGTCGAGCAGACGGTCGACGAAATCACGGACTATCTTCGCGCGCAGGGTGTGACTTGCCTCGACGCGGCCTACGGCTGCTCACTCGGCGGCGCATGTCTGACGCGCCTTTTAGCACTTGGCAAGATGCCTGTCAAGCGCGCCATCATCGACGGCGGCATCACGCCGTACCAGCTGCCGTATCTCATACGAAAGCTGCTGCTTGCGCGCGACATGCTGTCGTTCAAGCTCGCCGCGAATAACCGCAAAATCTTAGAGGCGGCTTTTCCGCCGGAACGATTCACGCTGCCGGGGCACGACCCGAAAAAGGAATACGACGCCATCGAGGCATACTTAAAGACCTACTCGGATCAGACCATCCGCAACATTTTCTGGTCGGGGAACAACTATGCTCTGCCAAAGACGCCCGCAAAGATCGGCACGAAGATCACCTACTGGTACGGCGACGAGGAGAAGAAGAACCGCAGGAGCAATATCCGCTTCATCAAGCACTATTATCCGCAGGCACGTATCCACGGTATCCCAAAGATGGCGCACGCGGAGCTTGTGATGATCTACCCCGAGGAGTTCTGCCGCTATTTCGATAAATTCATGTGCAGGTAAAGAGGAAAAAACGATGGATCGAAAAGAGAACATCCGCAATGCTTATCGCCTGACGGGCAGCAACAATTTTTACGACGGTATGATCACCTGCTCCACCGTCTCGGGCAAGGCCGTGTGCCGCTTGGTGTGGGATATGAACAAGAGTGAGTGCGACGAGTATCTGAATCAAGCGTCCACCGGTGTGCCGGAGGACTTTGCGGGAAAGCTCCTCGAGGTCCCCGTGGGCACAGGCATTCTGACGATGCCGCTCTATCAAACGCTGCCGCGCGCCGATATTACCTGCCTTGACTATTCACCCGACATGATGGGGCTGGCAAGGGAAAAGGCTGAGCGCATGGCACTCCAAAATGTGCAGTTCCGGCAGGGCGACGTGGGCGCGCTGCCGTATGAGGACAGCAGCTTTGATATCGTGCTGTCGCTCAACGGCTTCCACGCCTTCCCCGATAAGGAGGCAGCGTACCGCGAGACGTTCCGCGTGCTGAAGCCGGGCGGCACATTCTGCGGTTGCTTCTATGTGTCGGGCGAGTGCAGAAGGACGGATCGGCTGATCAAAAAGCTCTACGAGCCGATGAAATTCTTCACCCCGCCGTATGAAACGGTGCAAAGCCTGAAAGTACGCCTTGAGGGCATGTACGCTGATGTGCAGCTCGGCAATGTGAAGAGCATCGCGTGGTTCGTCTGCAAAAAGGTGAAGTACGCGGAAAAGATGGAGGAAGGACACCATGAGTGAGAAGATCACGCTCTCCGGCGTACCGGAGACGATGCTGCAAACCGTTTTTGCCCGCGCGAAGGAGACGAAGACGCGCGGCGCGATCACCGACAACAAGGCGGTCGAGATCATCGACCGGCTCGACTACGATTTTTCGATGGCCGACAAGGACGCGGCGATGCACAGCGGCGTCATCGCGCGCACCATCGTGCTCGATAAGCTTGTGAAGACTTGCCTTGCGGGACATGGTGGTGCGGTGGTCGTGAACATCGCCTGCGGGCTCGACACGCGCTGCTACCGCATGAGCGGCTATTCGCCGCCAGATGGCCGACAGCCTCGAAGACAGACCGTTTCCGCCGCTTACAAGGAAAATGCAGGAGCACTGCTTCTTCGAATTCGGCAGCGGAGAGGAGCACTTTAAGTACCGCGAGGCGGTGAGAAAAGCGTATCCCGACGGTCATTTCCCTGTTTTTGAAGATCATAACCACATGCAGTATCAAATTCGCGACCCGCAGGGCTTTGCGGCGATGCTGGAGCGCATCATCGAGCAAAACGTGCTGCCGCCGCTGCCGTTTTTGCGAAAGTGAGGAAAAGCGCATGAAGGAAAACTACATCATTGCGGCGTTCCGCGAGACTGTCGCGCAGCGATTCCCCGAGCAGGGCATCGAACTGAACAGATTGTTGGACGAAAGGCTGTCGCGCCTGCGCTCAATGCATCTGAACGCGTCGAAAGAAAAACAGTTCCATTTGGAAAGTCAAATTTTGCCCGGCATCGCTGCCTACGAGACCTTGCAGACCGTCATGCCCAAGGACGAGGCGCTGCAAACCGGCCACGGCTATGTGGCAGAGCACGCGTGGACGATGAGAAAAACCATCCTCAAGCTGCTCAAGGTTCCGGGGCTCTATCATCTGCCGCCGGTGCTGTTCAGTAAGCTGACGCCAAAATTCTACGGCGAGACGGCGGGCTTTGCGGCCACGGAGTATCAGACCTCCGGCGGCGTCTGGCGCATCGATATGACGAAGTGCCCCTATCACGGCACCTGTGTCGAACACGGCTGTCCGGAGCTCTGCCCCTGCTTCTGCGACAGCGACGATATCGCCTATGATGACCTGCACCCGAAGCTCGTCTGGCACCGCACAAAGACGCTCGGCCGCGGGAATGAGTGCTGCGACTTCTGCCTGAAGCTCGCGGGAAAATGAAAGGAGAGACCGATGAAGTACCACATTGAGAAAAACACCGTGCAGGAGACGCTCGTCATCCCGCTCTACGGGCGCAAGATGTGCTCGGAGCTCTACCCGAACCTGTTCCGCGATGAGACAGCTGTCCGTTTAATCAATGAGATCGACTACGATTTTTCCACGCTCGCGAGAAAGTCGCAGAGCATGATGCAGCAGTTCGGCTTTTTAGAGTGTGCCATGCGGCAGAGCGACCTCGCCTGCGAGGTGCGGGACTATCTGCGATCGCACCCGAACGCGGCGGTCGTGAACCTCGGCTGTGGGCTGGACGCCACAGGCCGCGCCTGTGACAACGGCACGTGCAAAATTTACAACCTCGACTTTCCCGATGTCATCGCCGTGCGCGACGCGCTCCTGCCCGCGGGAGAACGCGAGAAAAACATCCCCTGCAACTTAAATGACACCTCATGGTTCAGTGAGATCGACGCGAGCGGCGGCGCGGTGTTCTTCGCCGCAGGCGTGTTCTACTATTTCCTCACGCCGCAGGTCAAAGCGCTCGTGTGCGCGATGGCGGAGGCGTTCCCAGGCGGCAAGCTCGTCTTCGACGCGGCGAACCGCAAGGCGGTCAAGCTGATGCTCAAAACATGGCTCAAGGACGCGGAGATCAAGGACGTCGGCGCGTATTTCGCCGTCACCGACGCAAGGCGCGAGCTTTCGGCGTGGAGCCATAGGCTGCGTGTGTCCTCGCGCGGCTACATGCTGGGCTACAACGACTTGAGGAATCAGAACGTCCGGAAATTCTTCCGCTTTTTGTCGAAGGTCGGCGACGGCATGATGAACATGCAGATCGTCCGCCTCGACTTTGCAAAGGAGAATAAAAAGCATGAGTGACTTCAATGACATCGGCATCTCGCGTGAGCTTGACTGGCCGCGCATCAAAAAGCTGCTGACCATCGGCCTTTTTGCGTCCGTTTTGCACCTCGCCGGTGACCTGATCCTCGGCTAGGGCGTGGAGGACGATGCGCTTGAAGGCGTTTTACAGATGCTATCGGCCTATACTTCTACCTCGGACAGCGGCCTTTTTGCTGCGGCGCTGCTGGGGCTTTTCGGCGTGGTGCTTGAGGGACTTGCCTGCTTCGGTGTTTACCGCCTGATGACGGCGAAGTCGCCGAAATACGCGCACCGCTACCGCTCCGGCATTTTCGGCTACCTGATGTTCTGCGCGTGCGGATCCATGTGCCGGTGTGCGCGGCGGTGTTTCTGATGAAACACGGGCTTTCCGAAGCGCTTTTGACGCAGTACAGCGCATACTTCCTGATGCCGCCGCTCGTGCTGTTCTGGATCTTCTTCTTTGTGCTGGTGATGACGCAGATCGTCGCATTCCGAAAGGGGCTGACACCATATCTGAAGTGGTGCTGCGTCTTCTCTATGGCGTTCGGAATGCTCGTGTATTTTCTCGCGGCGCTGCTCGGCAACCGGCCGCTTGGCAACGCCCTGCGCTGCGCGTGGCTTGCCATCGGCAACGTCTGGATGTTCGGCGGGCTGCTCGTGACGATGAAAAAAGCGCAGCGAGCGTAAGACAGGGGAGAAGACCTCACGGCAAACCGACGCTCTGATATCGGCAAGCGTAAAAAATACGGGAGGGAAGACAATGAACGACGATCAGCTGCAATTTGACCGCACCTGCCATGTGATCTATTCAAAGCCCTGCAAGGCGGAAATTCGGGAGAAGATCGCGCACCACTATCCGGAATCGCAGCGCGAAGCCGTCTGGGAGCGCGTGCAGATGCAGTATGTCGACTTTTTGAGCGACTGGCGCACCGACCTTGGCGGGGAGAAAAACTTTCACAACGGCCCGGGCGGCAATTACGACTGCATCGCGCTGATGGCGTATTACGTCGTCTGCAGGGACGTGACAAGCCTTCAAGAGATCGGGGAGATGGAGGGGAACCTTTTCCTGCCGTCGTTCCGAAAGCTCAGCAAGCTCAAATTCATCGACATCAACAAGCCGCTTTGCAAAAAGCTCCTGCACCGCGCGTTTTTGAACGCGAAAAAGCAGTGTGACAAGTGGGGCGACTTTGAGATGCACGTCGCGCCGTTTGACAAGGATCAGCCCATCTACTATGAGTTCACCGCCTGTCCGACCGCGGAATTCGCCAAAAAGCACGACCTTCTCGAGGTCATGCCCGCGCTCTGTAATCCGGATTTTGCCGGCATGGAGCTCATTCACGCGCGTCTCATCCGCAAAACGACCTGTTCGAACGGCTGCAAATGCGACTAGAATCAGGCTGAGCACTCGTTTTTTCTGCATGATTTTCTCCCTTGATCCGATGGTGCCGCCGCTCTCTTTCGGAATGTGGAGGAGCAGCGCGCGGCAAGATCGCGTGCGAAATTTACACAAAATGCGCCGCTTTTTTACATATATTTTTCCCGCGCGACACGAGAATTGTTCATACTTTATTTACACCAAATTTAGGTTCGCTTAAAGAATCCACGTTATACTTCAGCCATAGCCTAAAACAAAGGGCGACAAACAAAAAATTCTGGGGTCCACTGTCCACCTCGCTGAACGGCCAAAGCGGCAGACCAAGAAAACCACCGCGGCGCGGTGTTATGATAAAGATCAAGGATCAGTGCAAGCAAACAGCACCGGCGAGAGTTTTCCATCTTTCTCTCGCCGGTGCTGCATTTTACATTTTGAGCTTAATTCGCTGCGGGGGCCTTTTCAAATTCTGCCGCGACCTGCTCGAGCAGTTTGCGGATGGGGAGGTGCTGCGGGCAGACCTTTTCGCACTTGCCGCACTTTAAGCAGTCGGACGCCTTGCGGCCCGGCGCGGTGTGGACATCTTCATAGTAGCAGTCCGCGTTCCAGTCGTGGTGAATCTGCTTGGTGTTCATAATGGCGAAGAGGTCAGGGATAGAGATGTGCTTGGGGCAGCCGTCCGTGCAGTAGCGGCAGGCCGTGCAGGGGATGAGGTTCTTGCTGTGGAAGATCTCCTGCACCTTTTCCACCGCGGCGCGCTCGGTCTCGTCGAGGGGCTTGAAGTCCCGCATGAACGAGATGTTGTCCTGCATCTGCTCCATGTTGCTCATGCCGGAGAGCACCATCATCATGCCGGGGAAGCCCGCGACAAAGCGGATGGCGTAGCTCGCGGGGCTGCCGCCGTGCAGGTCTTCAAGCACGGCCTTTGCGTTCTCAGGCAGGTTCACGAGGTTGCCGCCCTTGACGGGCTCCATGACGATGACGGGCTTATTGAATTTGCGGCAGACCTCATAGCACTTGCGGCTCTGCACCGCGGGATCGTCGTAGTCGACGTAGTTGAACTGGATCTGGACAACTTCGATCTCGGGATACTCGGTCAGAATGCGCTCGAGCACCTCGGCGCGGTCGTGGAAGGAAATGCCGACGTGGCGAATTTTGCCCTCTTTTTTGAGCTCGAACGCCGTCTCATACGCGCGGCACTCCTTGAAGTGGTCATAGTTGACAAGACCCTGCGCGTGCATCAGATAGAAGTCGAAATACTCGACGCCGCAGATCTCGAGCTGGCTCTCGAAAAACGGGCGGATGTCTGCCTCGGTCTTGAAATAGTTCGCCGTCAGCTTGTCGGTCAGGATGTACTTCTCGCGCGGATAGCGGCTTGTCAGGCAGGTCTTGAGCGCCTTTTCGCTCTTGCCCTGGATGTAGCCGTGCGCAGTGTCAAAATAGTTGAAGCCCGCGTCTAAAAACGCGTCCACCATCTGCTTGGTCTGCTCGATATCCACCTCTTCGCCGATCATCGGCAGGCGCATGCAGCCAAAGCCAAAATTCTTCTTGATCCGATCCATAGTTTACTTTCCTATCCTTATCCTTTTCCTGCTTGCCGGCAGAAAAGTAGTTTACCTTTACTCCTGCGGAATCGTCTTGAGTTCGCGCCGGATGGCGCGGAAGCGCTCAGGCACGTCCTCGTCCGCCATATCCCTTGGGACATCGATCGTGCCCGCGGCCTTTGCAGTTTCATAATACCAGCATTTGTACTCCACGGTCTCGAGCGTGTGGCGCATCTCCTCCATCTGCGCGAGCAGCACGTCGCGCTGGTGCGTGAACATCTTGAGGCACGTGTCGATGGTGTCGTCGCCGCGCAGGGCGAGCTCGATGTACTGGCGGATGTCCCTGATGGACATACCGGCCTTTTTCATGCAGCCGATGACCTGTAACCACTCGAAGTCCGACTCCTGAAACATGCGGATGCCGCCGGACGAGCGCTCCACAAAGGGCAGCAGGCCCTCCTTATCGTAATAGCGCAGCGTGGAAGCGGGGACGTCCAGCTTTTTCGCCATCTCGCCGACTGTGTAAACCATGAAATCCTCCTGAAATGAAAGTGCGCTTTAGGTTGCAGCACAGTGAGTAACTTTAAGTTTCTTTTAGCATACCGCAGCGAAGGAGGCCTGTCAAGCGCCGCACAAAAAGAAAAGCCGCCGAAGGCGGCTTTTCCTCAAATCTTCAAGATCGCGCGAATGTCGTCCAGCGTTTCGGCAAAGTAGATGCCCTCCTGCCGCTCGGGCGTGGAGAGGCCCATGTCGATCATGTGAGCGAGCAGGGCTTTCAAGTGGTCGTAATAGCCGTTCAGATTATAGAGGATGCACGGCGCGGCAAGCTGCTTGAGCGACACCTTCGACATGATCTCGCTGATCTCCTCGAGCGTGCCCGTGCCGCCGGGGAAGGCGATGAACGCGTCGCCGAGCTCAATCATCTTCGTCTTGCGCTCGGTCATGTCGCGCGTGACGATGAGCGTCGTGATCTCGTCATACTCGTAGCCCTTGTCGATGAAAAACTGCGGCTCCACGCCGGTCACTTCGCCGCCCGCGCGCAGCACGCTTTCGGCAAGCGCACCCATCAGGCCGTTTTTCGACCCGCCG
>UMKZ01032663.1_pt1 | contig 14198 bp, 13 predicted proteins | sample 1966441 | NCBI WGS metagenome assembly UMKZ01 (sample SAMEA4836189, study PRJEB28245) | human gut metagenome | biome: gut microbiome; material: fecal sample | place: Denmark | collected 2008
CCTTTGATTTCTTTTACATGAATTGCAAAATTCCCCTGAATGCCATAGGCTCCAGCTTTATCCATAGGGTCTTTGGATTCTACATAACGGTGCAAATCTTCCTTATCAATTGGATAAAGAGTGACATCCGTCTGTACAAAAAAGGTTTTTGTCTTTTTTTCACCATTTTTTTTCTGAATCAATGAAACACCTGTATAGACTTGATGCGTGCGGTCTGCAAGCATAGACAGCATGTCATAGGCTTCCTGTTTGTCGACTGGTTTTCCAAGAATTTCATCGCGATAGACTACAATAGTATCAGAACCAATGACCGTGTAATCGTTCAAATCAGTAATTTTTCCATAAACATTTTCAGCTTTTTGGTGTGCCAGTTCCATGACAACATCAGAAGGGATTTCTTTTGTAATCTTTTCATCAACGTCAGAAGGAATTACTTCAAATTCAAGTCCGGTGCGGGCAAGAAGTTCACGTCTTCTCGGAGACTGGGATGCCAGAATATATTTCATAATGAATACCTCTCTTTTCTGTAAAAATCAATACTTTTATGGTAAACTGAAATGAGTGAACTTGCAAGAGAAAACTTGTCTGTGATGCAGGTGAGGGATTCTTGAATAATCGAGGAGGGGAAATGATGTATATTAGTGAACTTATGACTGGTGCGCCGACAAACGAAAGATGTCCGCTGGAGCGCCGTATGTACGAGACTTTAGATAAATTGAAGATTCCATATGAGCGTGTGGACAATGACCCGGCAGCGAGCATGGAGGAGTGTGCAGAGGTGGACAAAGTTCTTGGAACTGAAATCCGGAAAAACGTGTTTTTATGTAACCAGAAAAAGACAACATTTTTCCTGCTTGTCATGCCGGCAAATAAATCCTTCGACACAGCAGCTTTCAGTAAGAAACTGGGTGTATCCCATATGTCATTTGCACCGCCGGAGAAAATGCTTAAGCATCTTGGAACGACACCGGGATCAGCCAGTGTGGCAGGACTTCTCGTGGACGAAGACGACTATGTGCAGGTAATTGTAGATAAAGAAGTGGCAGAGAGTGAATGGTTCGGTTGCAATCCGGGAATTAATACAAGTCATTTGAAATTTAAGACACAGGATTTATTACAGAAGTTTTTGCCAAAGATTCACCACAGAGCAAGGATTGTAGATTTATAACAGAAGAAAGAAGAAGTGACATGAAATCAGCAGACGATTTAAGACAGTTATTACAAAATATTGATAGAAAAAGTTATCCGGCTTATAAGGGTACGAAAGGAGTATATCGATTTGGCAAATATGCATTGGGAATTGACCATGTACAGGGAGATCCATTCGCGGCGCCGTCCAGTCTTCATATTGAAGTTTCAGGAAAAGTGGCTGCATTTCCAGAGCGTCTATACGATGAAACATGGAAACGGATCGCACTTGAGGATTATCTGATCCGTCAGTTTGGTGCAGCAATCGGAAAATATTCATTTCAGGCGAAAGGATCCGGAAAGAGTGGAATTATTTCTGTGACCAGATGTGGTCAAGAAATTCTAAAGCGGAGCGCCTGTGAGATCAATCCGGCAAATGGAAACATTAGCATGCGATTTGAGGCTGGATTTCCGGCAAATGGAAGAACCATCAATGCAAGAGAGCTTTCAAAAATTTTATTCGATTATCTCCCGGAGTGCGTGGAGAGTTCTCTTTTCTATGCAAGACAAGATAAGAAAAAAGTGGAACGTGTCATGGAGCTATCCGTAGACCAGCAATATATCCGTGAGCAGTTAAAAGAACAGGGACTTGTAGCGTTTGTGGCAGATAAAGCCGTTCTTCCGCGTGAGTCGGGTGTCTCAGCAAAGCCGATGAAAGGAGCTGTGCCATTTGCTTCGCCGGAATCGATGAAAGTGACCATGGATTTACCATATGCAGGCAAAATCACAGGTATGGGTATTAAAAAAGGAATCACCTTGATTGTGGGTGGCGGCTATCACGGAAAATCTACCCTTCTAAAAGCGCTGGAAATGGGCGTATATCCGCACATTGCAGGTGATGGCAGGGAATATGTGATTACGGAGGCAGATGCGGTAAAAATCCGCGCTGAGGACGGCAGAAGTATCAAGGACACAGACATTTCTATGTTCATCAATGACCTGCCAAATGGGAAAGACACGAAAACATTTTCCACGGAGGATGCCAGTGGAAGTACATCCCAGGCGGCAAATGTGGTGGAGGCCATGGAGGCTGGCGCTGCAGCGCTTCTCATCGATGAGGATACGTCGGCGACCAACTTTATGGTGCGAGATGAACTGATGCAAAGAGTGATTCACCGGGATATGGAGCCGATTACACCATTTATTGAAAGAATGCGTGATTTATATGAAAATCAGGGCATTTCCACAATTCTAGTTGCGGGAAGCTCCGGGGCATATTTTCAGGTAGCAGATGTGGTGATTCAGATGGATCGGTATGTCCCGAAAGAAATTACAGCCCTTGCAAAAGAGGCTGCCAGCCAGTATCCGGCACTGGAATTGCCAGAAGGAAATGTGAAACTACCAGAGTCCAGACGATGCCCGAAGAAAAATGCAGGGTTAGTTCATAAAGGACGCATCAAGATTAAGACCATGGGAAGAGACGGCGTAGTCCTGAACCATGAAAACATTGATCTTCGATATGTGGAACAGCTTGCAGATTCCGAACAACTTACCTTCCTGGGGTATCTTCTCCGTTATATGGAAGAACAGGAATTTGACGGCAGAAAAGAAGCCGGACAGATTATCAAACGACTGGTGAAGAAGCTGGAAGCGGAAGGATTTGCAGCGGTCTGTGAGAGTGGAAATGTTCCGGGCAATCTGGCAATGCCGAGAAAACAGGAGGTATACGCATGCGTGAACCGGTATCGAGGCATGAAGTTGTAAAGAAAAAGAAAGACTGCAATAATCTGGAAAAAGAAACTGCGGTTTTAGAAAAGGTAAAAGTAATTGCAAGAATTCACACAGATTTTCCGACTAAATTCGGGATTCCAAGACAGAGTGGGCTTTCCGATGCGACTGGACTTGTTGTATTTGAGGCGGAGTTTCGCCAGCCGGACGCTCTGAGAGGAATTGAAGAATACACACACCTGTGGCTTCTGTGGGGATTTTCGGAAGTAAGACAAGAATCCGGTACATGGAAAGCGACCGTGCGGCCTCCGAGACTTGGAGGAAATGAACGAGTCGGAGTATTCGCCTGTCGTTCTCCTTACCGCCCGAATCCAATCGGACTGTCTTGTGTAAAACTGGAACGAATCATTTCTCATGAAAAGTACGGAATGTGCCTGCTTGTATCAGGAGTAGATATGATGGACCAAACACCAATTTACGATATCAAGCCGTATCTGCCTTATGTGGATGCGCACCCGGAGGCGAGCGGAGGATTTGCGCATAAAAAACAGACCTATCATCTGAAAGTGCATATACCTGATGAGGGTATGAAAAAGATTCCGGAAGAAAAGAGAAAAGTCTTGATGCAGATACTGAGTCAGGATCCAAGACCTTCTTATCAGAATGACCCGGAGAGAGTATATGGCATGGGATTTGCTGGGTTTGAGGTGAAATTTCGTGTAGAGGGAAGCACACTTTACGTGGTAAGTGTGACGAAAAAGCAAAAAGAATGATATAAGATATATTAACATTAAAAAGATCATTTGCGAAAAAGTGTAGATGGTCTTTTTAAGTGCATTTTATGAAAGAAGTATATCAGCTGGGAGATGACTCCCACCTCTATAGGTGGTGAGAAACAAGCTGGTATCAGTGGTGGGAGTCAATCCCCCAGCTGATATAGCCTCCGGCAGGATTGCAGAGGTGCGCAGTAGAAGTATGTCATGCAATTGCATGACGCGCACCTCGCAGCAAGAATGCCGAGGCATTCTTGAACTTGATTTCTTTACTGAGAAAAATTTATGAAAAAAGAACTTGCAATATACCCTTATGGGGTATATACTGTCACTGTAATCAAGAAAGGTGTGCATACTATGGAAGAAAAGAAAGAATGTTGTTGTCATAAGAAAAAGGAGCGGACAGAAAAGGAATACAAGGATCTTCTGAACCGCTTAAGCCGGATTGAAGGCCAGGTACGAGGAATTAAGCGTATGGTGGAAGAGGACGCATACTGTACGGATATTCTGATTCAGGTTTCAGCGGTCAATGCGGCGCTGAATAGCTTTAACAAGGTGCTTCTTGCTAATCATATCCGCACTTGCGTAGCGGAAGATATCCGTGCGGGGAAAGAAGAGACAATCGATGAACTGGTTGCCACGCTCCAAAAACTTATGAAGTAATAGTTAGGCAGGTGTATTAATGATGGAACAATATACAGTGACAGGAATGAGCTGTGCGGCCTGCAGTTCCAGAGTAGAGAAGGCTGTGTCAAAGGTGCCGGGTGTTACATCCTGCTCGGTCAGTCTTCTGACGAACTCCATGGGAGTCGAAGGAACAGCAACGTCAGCTCAGATTATAGAAGCAGTGGAAAATGCCGGATATGGTGCATTGCTGAAAGGTGCAGCAAATGAAAAGACAGGCAGTGCTGCCGGAAACAATGATGATTTTTTAAAAGACAGAGATACACCAGTATTGAAGCGGAGGCTGATTGCTTCTTTATGTTTCCTTATACCACTTATGTATTTGTCCATGGGACATATGATGTGGAACTGGCCATTGCCAGGATTTATGGCGGACAATCATGTGGCAATGGGACTGGCTCAGTTGCTTTTGACTACGATTGTTATGGTCATCAACCAGAAGTTCTTTATCAGCGGATTTAAAGGACTGATTCATAAAGCGCCGAATATGGACACACTGGTTGCCCTTGGTTCTACAGCTTCTTATGGATACAGTGTTTATGCGCTGTTTGCTATGACAGATGCGCAGATGCGCATGGATATGGATGCCGTGATGTCATATATGCATGAATTCTATTTTGAGTCTGCAGCTATGATCCTGACTCTTATTACGGTTGGAAAGATGCTGGAGGCACATTCCAAAGGTAAGACGACAGATGCTCTTAAGAGTCTGATGAAACTGGCTCCGAAGACGGCAGTACTGCTCCGCGATGGAAAAGAAGAAACAGTTTCCATTGAGCAGGTGAAAAAAGGAGACATTTTCATAGTAAGACCTGGTGAAAATATACCAGTAGATGGTATTGTTCTGGAAGGAAACAGTGCGGTCAATGAGGCAGCTCTGACCGGTGAGAGCATTCCGGTAGATAAGGCGCCAAATGATACAGTATCTGCTGCGACAGTCAATCAGTCCGGTTTCTTAAAATGTGAGGCTTCAAGAGTCGGAGAGGACACAACACTGTCCCAGATTATTCAGATGGTCAGCGATGCGGCGGCAACAAAAGCACCGATTGCAAAAATTGCAGACCGGGTATCAGGTGTATTTGTACCAACGGTTATTACAATCGCAGTGATTACGATTGTTGTGTGGCTTTTAGTCGGTCAGAGCGTCGGATTTGCTCTCGCTAGAGGAATTTCCGTACTTGTTATCAGTTGCCCATGTGCCCTTGGACTTGCCACTCCGGTCGCAATTATGGTTGGAAATGGTATGGGCGCGAAAAATGGAATTATGTTCAAGACAGCCGTTTCTCTGGAAGAGACAGGAAAAATGGAAATTGTTGTTCTTGATAAAACCGGAACTATAACAAGTGGCGAACCTCAGGTCACAGATATTCTCCTTGCAAATGGAGTAAGTGAATCTGAATTACTGGTTCTTGCATACATTTTGGAGAAGAAGAGTGAACACCCACTTGCAAAAGCAATCACAGGACGTGTAGAATCAGAAGTAGAGCAGTCTGAGCGAGAAAAATTGACAGAAGTATCTGATTTTCAGGCAGTTCCGGGAAATGGACTTTCCGGTAAAATAGGTGGCGCAGAAGTTCTTGGCGGAAACTTGAAATATATCGGACAGTATTCCGAAGTATCTGAAGAAATGAAGCGTCAGGCAGAACATTTGTCCGAACAGGGAAAAACACCACTATTCTTCAGCCAGAACGGAACATTTATGGGAATTATTGCAGTGGCTGATGTTATCAAAGAAGACAGTCCGAGAGCGGTAAAAGAACTTCAGAACATGGGAATACACGTTGTTATGCTCACAGGTGACAATGAGCGTACTGCAAAAGCAATCGGTGCGCAGGCAGGTGTTGACGAGGTGATCGCAGGCGTACTTCCGGAAGGAAAAGAAAGCGTGATCCGAAGACTTAAGACAAAAGGAAAAGTTGCCATGGTCGGTGACGGTATCAACGATGCACCGGCACTTACAAGAGCAGATATGGGAATCGCAATTGGAGCCGGAACAGATATTGCCATTGACGCGGCAGATGTGGTACTGATGAAGAGCCGCCTAAGTGACGTGCCGGCAGCCATCCGCATGAGCCGTGCAACACTTCGGAACATTCATGAAAATCTGTTCTGGGCATTCTTCTACAATGTTATCGGAATCCCACTGGCAGCAGGTATCTGGTATCCATTATTCGGACTGAAACTGAATCCGATGTTCGGTGCGGCAGCCATGAGCTTATCCAGCTTCTGTGTTGTTACAAATGCACTGAGACTGAATCTCTTCAAAATGTATGACGCAAGCAAAGATAAAAAAATAAAACATAAAAAAGAAAGTAAAAAGAAACAGGAGGAATCAACCATGACAAAGACAATGAAAATCGAAGGAATGATGTGCGGACACTGTGAGGCAAGAGTAAAGAAAACTCTGGAAGCAATTGATGGTGTCAAAGAGGCAGTTGTAAGCCACGAGGCAGGAACAGCCGTAGTGGCACTGGAAAAAGAGGTTGCTGATGAAGTGCTTAAAAATGCAGTAGAGGCACAGGACTATCCGGTAAAAGGAATCGAGTAGAAGATTAATAAAATGAATCGTGTGGTCATATATTTACTACAAAAGTATGTGTTGGAGCACAGATTATGAAAAAGTTTCTGGTGTGGTTATCCTGCTTGATTCTACTGACACAGCCGGTTTTTGCGCAGTCTGAAAAACTGATTATTCTGAATACGAATACGGGACAGAATACAGACGCAGACACTGGCCAGAACGCTGGAGCAGGAGAGCAGAATTCATCGGATACAACAGAAAATACAGATAATGTAAATACGCAGCAGACGGGAAATGTGGACATCTCCGCACCGTCTGCTCTTTTAATGGAAGCATCTACGGGACAGGTAATTTATGAAAAAGATGCAGATTCCAAGAGACCGCCGGCAAGTGTCACAAAGGTCATGACATTGCTGCTGATTTTTGATGCACTGCAAGAAGGAAAGATACATTTAGAGGACGAGGTGACAACGTCGGAATATGCGGCTTCTATGGGTGGCTCACAGGTATTCTTAGAACCTGGTGAAGTGCAGACAGTAGAGACACTGATAAAATGTATTTCCGTAGCCAGTGCAAACGATGCCTGTGTGTGGTGTAGTAATAGGAGACAAAAAATAACGTGAAATACCCCTATACAATTCTTTAAAATATTAAAATGAATACATAAAACCTATTATTATGTAGTGATTTTAATATTTTACATATGACAATAGCCATATCAGGTATTACACAATGTAATTTACCCGGTATGGCTATTTTTTTACGTTTTTTAGAGGATTGCTGACAATTGTTATTTTTTCTTTGTTCTGCCGAGAAGGTAATCAACAGATACTCCGTAATAATCAGCAAGTTTAATAAATACTTCAACAGGAATATTGATTTTACCCAATTCATATTTTGAATATGTTGTTTGTTTTACATTCAGATAATCAGCTAATTCTTTTTGCGTCTTACCGTTGTCTTCTCTGAGATTGCGAATATTTTCGTATATCATATAATGACCTCGTATTATCAATTTGGCATTAGTATATATGTTTGTGGAAGAGTAGAAGCTATTTGGGAAAAGGAGTAATCGTATTATTCAGTCCAGTAATATAATTCATATCAACATTATAAAATTCTGCAAGCCTAATCAAAGATTCTACAGGAATACGTGTTTTACCAAGCTCATAATCGGCATATGTGCGTTGACCAACATTTAAGATGCTGGCAATATAAGTTTGAGTATAATCATTGTCTTCGCGCAATGCACGTATTCGTTCTCTATAATTCATAAGTTCACACCTCTAAAATATTGTATCCAAGAGGAATAAACTCTATTGACTTTTAGAGCTATAAACTCTAAAATAGTTTTATAAACCAAAAACAGACTTTGACAACAAAAAGAACAAAAATTGTATACAAAAATTTATATCGTAAAAACCAAGGAAAACAGGGCATTCAGACAGAATTAGGTGAGATTTTTGGATTTGTTTGTGTGGCATTTTTTATGCAAAACATGGCAGAAATGACTGATTCCACAGTGGTTTCATGATATGAAACATGATGACGTATAAATAATGGAAGAGGGAAAGAAATCGTAGAGAAATAGGGCGTTTTGAGAGATTTTATATATCATAACTATTTATCAAAAAGTACGAAAAATAAGGAAATAGAGGAGACTTTACAGAAATATATATATATATATCTTATATAGAATAATGTTTATTGATATACGAGATAGATTTACGAAAGAAAGAGGGATGAGCAAACATGAAAAAGAAGCGGATTATATTGTGACTCCGGTAATGTGTGTAGGCTTACTAAGTGTAGGTTGTTCAAGCAATAACAACTTAAAAAATGAGGAGAAAAAAGAAGAAATACAGTATGCTGATGACAAATTCATAAAAGATATGTCAAAGGGGTTACAAGCACGTTGGACATTGAACAAACAAAATGAAATAAAGATGGCTATGATTAAATTGATATACAAGCAGTGAGTATAAAGATATGATGTTAAGTTATGCTTAGGCTGAATTAGATTTTATTAAAAAATACAAAGATGAAAAAAATTAAGATATTCAATTACAAGAAAGGAGTACTAACAATAAATAATATGATTGTGTGAAAGAGTAAATTCCATCGACAATGGGGCGGTGGAATGGAGAAATTCATTTTAGGTAAATCTGAATCTAATGTATGTATACTTCACTTAAAATTCAAAATGTGATAAAATTCTATGAAAAGGAAAAAAGAAAGGAACATAAAGGATATGAAGGGGAAAAAAATAGTTATTTCGATGATGGTTGTTTTTGTTTTAGTGCTTTGCTGCATTGGTGGATATGCAGCTAAAATTAAATATGATCAAAAACAAGAAAAAATTCGACTTGAAAAAATTGAAAAGAAAAATAAAGAAATTCAGTCTGAATATGATAAATTCGAAAAAGAAGAAGATAGAGCAAATAAATTAGCTATAGTCAAGACTTTTTCTAGTGAAATTGAGGAATATAAAAAATTAGAAGAAAAATTTGATATTTGTGAAAAAGAGTATGAAAATAAATTATCTCTTATGAAAAAATTTTTTAGCGATGATTATGATACTGTAATCAATAATATTTCTACAGAAATTGGTGATCTTAATAATTTTGGAGATAAAGAAAAGCTCGCATCTTATGTGACAACTTTAACTGAATTAAAAACAACTATTCAAAATGAATATGAAAATTATAGCATGATTGATAAAGAAAAATTTGATAGTTATAACACTACAATTGATACTAATATTCAGTCATATAATGATAGAATTGCAGCAATTCAGAAAGCTGAGGAGGAAGAAGCTGCTAGAAAGAAAGCTGAAGAAGAAGCGGCGGCTGCTGCAGAAGCGGCTGCGAGACAAGCACAGAGTTCTTCTAAATCTGGATCAAGTGGAAAATCTTCATCTTCTAAATCAGGTGGATCTACTGGATCAAGTAATAAATCTAGTGGAAGTAAAAAATCATCCGGTGGATCAAATGGAAGTTATAGATATGATGGTTGGGTTGAAGGTAAGGATGGAAAAATTAATCGTTATTACCAAGATGCAGATGGTAATACTTATGATTCAGATACTGGAGAATATAAAGGAAATATCTATGATTGGTATTAATATCTGATATTTTATTTAAGTAATGATGGCCTTAAAACCATTATTACTATTTGTTTGCACGTCATAGGTGCGCCCTATAACGGATGAAAATCCCGAACACGCCTAGGCAACGAGGAAGGGTATAGCTGAACAGCAAGGGTGTCCATTGTGAGGTGAAATCTGAAGGAAGTTGTAAGCAAACTCTTGGTCTGACGGATAGAAATCGCATATAAGCTGTATATTTCGGTTACTTTTAACTTTGCTGGTGCAAAGGAAAGTTCACGCCGTACAAACTCTTCACCGATTTTTACCCAAGGAGTATTACAGACAGAGCAGAATTTTTCTTCATACGGAAGATTCAGATATTTTTTGACTACTGGAATGTCATTGAAGTGGTTGCTGCACGTCGACAAGAAAAGATACAGAAGAATGCTGAAAAATGCAAAGGTACAATTCCAATGTGTGCTTATGCAGCTATGCTGAATTGAGATGTACGTTTGGCAATGTGCGGATAAAATAAATATAGATTGTGAGGTTCACTGGGAAATTCCTAGTGAACCTTTTTGAATTGGACAATTATTAACAGGAATATAAATTATTGATAGAAATAAAAAGGGGAATGTTTATTGGAAAAGCAGAAAAAAAAGATAACTGTGAAAGTGGTTTATGGGGAGAAATCCCTCGTAGAATGCATGAAAAATATAATCAGAGAACATAGAAATTAATTGGAAATAGCCTTGTACAATGCTAAAATAAAAGCAGAATTGTATAAAGGGTATTTTACTGTATAGATTGGAGTAGTTTATGAACAATAGAGCAGTTTTATACCTTAGATTGTCAAAAGAAGATCAGGATAAATTAGCGGAAGGAGATGATAGCGCAAGTATTAAGAACCAGAGACTTCTACTGGTAGAGTATGCGAATAAGCATAATATGACCATTACAAATATATATTCGGATGATGATGAAAGTGGATTGTATGATGATCGACCAGCCTTTAATAGAATGATGGAAGATGCAAAGCTTGGAGAATTTGATGTGATTCTTGCAAAGACACAGGCAAGATTTACAAGAAATATGGAGCATGTAGAAAAATATCTTCATCATGATTTACCAATTCTAGGTATCCGATTTATTGGTGTATCTGATGGTGTAGATACGGCAGATGATAATAATAAAAAGACCAGACAGATTAACGGATTGGTAAATGAGTGGTATTGTGAAGACCTCTCTAAAAATGTCAGAAGTGCATTCCATGCAAAGAAAAGAGCAGGACAATATGTAAGTTCTTCTTGTCCTTACGGTTATATAAAAGACCCCTTAAATCATAACCATCTAATAATAGATGAATATGCTGCAAATGTAGTTAAGGATATATATAGTTTGTACTTACAGGGAATTGGAAAAGCGAGGATTGGAAGGATTCTTGGTGAAAGAGGTATTTTGATACCAACATTATATAAAAGAGAAGTACAAGGTATGAGATTTAATAATCCAAATGCTCTTGAAACTACAAAAGTGTGGTCATTTCAGACCGTTCATCAAATTCTAAACAATGAAGTTTATATTGGAAATTTAATACAGAATCGAAGATCATCATTATCGTATAAAGACAAAAAAACAAAAGCATTGCCACCGGAGAAATGGATTAAGGTAGAAAATGCACATGAGCCAATTATTTCAAAAGATATTTTTGAAAGAGTCAAAGCATTACAAAAGATTAAGACAAAAAGTGTAAATGTAAAAAATCCAAAATATGAAAGTATATTTTCTGGATTGATATTCTGTGCTGATTGTAAGCATAGTATGGTTAGAAAATATAAGCGAAGAGGTAATCGGGAATTTGTTGGATATGTGTGTTTAACATATAAAACGCATGGGAATAGTGTCTGCACAAGTCATAGTGTTAACTATGAGGAATTAGCAGATGCGGTGCTTTTATCCATTCAACGAGAGGCAAGAAAAATTTTAAGTAGCGAAGATGTTGAGGAGCTGAAAAAGATATCTTGTAGAAATCGGAGAATTGAAAATATTGAAAAAGAAATAGAATTTGCAGAAGAAAGGAAGGAAAAAATAAATAATTTTAAGCAGAAAACATATCAGTCATATATTGAAGAGTTGATTTCAAAAGAAGATTATGTAAAATATTCAGCAAACTATGATAAAGAATTGAAAGAATTAAATGGTGAAATTGCTGAGTTAGAAAAGCATAGAGAGGATGATAAGGAATTAGAATTAGAATTAGAATATCAGGAGTGGGTGAATAAGTTTTCTGAGTATGTAAACATTGACAAATTAACACGTGGAATAGTGCTTGAATTGATTGAAAGGATAGATGTTTCTGAAGACGGTTGTATCTGTATTCATTATCGGTTCAAAAATCCATATGAAGAGTAGAGTGTCTACTATCTGTATACCACAGTAAAAATTTCTAAAATTTCAAAAACCACGATTTTTAGGCGTTTATAGAAGGTGTCTACTATACATATACGCTAGGTGTGTCTGCATGGCAGAGTACATTTGTGGGAGTGAACAGGAATTTGTAAATCAGATGAATGAGCGGGCGAAAGGCCTTGGCATGGAGAATACACATTTTGTCAACTGTAACGGACTTGACGCAGAGGGACATGTGACGACGGCAAGGGACATTGCGTTAATGTCCAGAGAACTGATCCATACATATCCACAGATTTTTGATTACTGCAATATCTGGATGGAGGATATCACGCACACGACGAAAAAGGGCTCTACACAGTTTGGACTTACAAATACGAACAAAATGATCCGGCAATACGAATATGCGACTGGGCTTAAGACGGGGTCGACCAGTCAGGCAAAGTTCTGTATTTCTGCAACAGCAAGGAAGAATAACACGGATATGATTGCTGTCATTATGGCGGCAGATGACAACAAAGCAAGAATGAGGGACGCAATTGCACTGTTGAATTATGGTTTTGGAAAATGTCAGAAATATCAGGAAGATAAAGTAAACAAAATCCCGAATGTGCCGGTAAAACATGGAGTTGAAAAGAAAGTTGGCGCCGCGCAGATGGAATTATTTTCTTATGTAGATGTGACAGGTGCAGATTTATCTACGATAAAGAAAATAGTAAAATTAAAAGAGAATGCGACAGCACCGGTCAGACAGGGGGATAAAATAGGCGAAGTAATTTATTCGCTGAATGGAAAAGAGATTGGCAAAGTAGACATTCTTGCAACAGAAGATGTAGAAGAAATCAGTTACGGAAGTGCCATGAAAGAAGCCGTGCGTGGGTGGACATTATAATTAGTCATTGCTAAATGAAAGTAATTGTGATTATATTATATTGACAGCGAAAATATCCGGGCACCTTAAAGCAATAGGATATTTTTAAATTACTAGAAATGAGATGACAAACGAGGAGAGAAACATATGGAACTGGGGCTTGTATTAACACTATGTGGTCTGGGAGCAGCGTTCTGGCTTCCGGCGATTATTATAGGTTTGATTTCACATGGAAAAAAGAAAAACTGTACGATGGATACGGTCGGGCTGGTCATAAGAATCAACAGCAAATCATCGGGTGATGGAAGTTTGAGCTTTTATCCGGTATATGAATATTATGCAAATGGAATGAAATATACGAATGAAGGTGCGTCCATCAAGCACTGTGTTCCACAAGTCGGTACAAAAGTTCCGGTCATGTACAATCCGGCAAAGCCAAAGCAGTCTTACATTCCGGGATATGATACTAAGGTCTATAAGATTCTTACGATTGTATTTGGAATTGTTGGGTGCATACCGATTCTCGTATGTATAGTAATTTTTATTTTTACATGTTTATAATAATAACAGAAATGAACTGAAAAACCTCCCTCACAGTAAATCAGTGAGAGAGGTTTTTCATGATTAAATCGCTCTTGTATATTCAGCCAGCCACTTGCGTTCATCTTCTTTCATATGTGGTGCAAGTGTCTCGTATACGCGCTTGTGGTAAGCGTTTAGAAGTTCTTTGTCTTCGATGGTCATCATTTCAGGTACGACTGCGTCCAGATCTATCGGTACAAGTGTAATTGGTTTAAAGTATAAGAATCTTCCATATGCGGTTGTCTCGCCTTCGCAGATCATAAGTTCATTCTCTGTACGAATTCCGTGAGAACCGGCAATGTAGACACCCGGTTCGTCAGTGATGATCATTCCCGGCTCCAGGGCAATGTCCTGAATTGGAGCCTTATTTCCGAGATAACGGCGGAATCTTGCCGGTTCTTCGTGAATGTTCAT
>UMKZ01032167.1_pt1 | contig 14178 bp, 10 predicted proteins | sample 1966441 | NCBI WGS metagenome assembly UMKZ01 (sample SAMEA4836189, study PRJEB28245) | human gut metagenome | biome: gut microbiome; material: fecal sample | place: Denmark | collected 2008
TTCAGTTTGTTGTCCATAGAATTCTCCTTTGTAGAATGTTAAAAGTGGATTTTGGCGGGGGCGGATGGAAACGGTCACCCGCCCCCGCTTTGCTATCCCAAAAGCCTTGGAAATCAAGGCTTTTCAGACGCTTAATGTTCGACGCTGCGCCGCCGCCTGGCCGAGTCCGCCTTCTGCTTGCGTCGGATGGAGCAGCCGCATTCCGGGCAGTATTTCTGCCGGTTGCTACTGGGTGCAAAGGGCTTTCCACACCGTTCGCAGGTCCGTGTGCGCTGCCGGTAAATATCGGCGCAGAGTACCTTGTCGGCGGGCAGAACCGCCCGCCGGAAGTACTTGCACAGCAGCGAATAGGAAATCGTCTGCACGCACACGCAGCCTTCGCCATCGTCCAACGGCAGACAGTTACCACCGTCGTAGTTGGCGCACAGCCGCCGGATCAGCCGGTTACAGCGTGCCCTTTGGGCGGGCGTCAGGCGCTTGATCTCATCCAACTTTCTTCACCTCCTTCTCCATCACATAGTTGATGACGCTGATTTTCGGGATCTTCAGCGTCGTGCCGATCTTCACGGCGTGGATGTACCCATAGTCGATCAGCTTGTAGGCCAGCTTGCGGCTGATGCCCAGCATCTCCCGAAGCTCTTTGACGGTCACGATGTCCGGGTATTCCGGAAACATCATCTGATAAAGCTCTCTGAGCTCTCCTTTCTTCATAGGTTTGAACCTCCTTTGTCTGTTCTGAAGCCGCATTTCTGCGGTAATTTTTGCTTGCTGCCGCTCATCTGTATCGTTCCTGCCCCGGAGTCTCACCACGGCGTATCGCTTCTTTGGTGCGCTCGTTCCTTTTTCGGGAAGTCGTGGCGGCACTTGCCGGAAGCATATCCTTTGGAGGCGGCGATTCAATTTTCAAGGTACACAGGGAGACAGTCCCCTCAATAGGTAGCCAGCGAGAAAGGCATTTTATAGACCCCCTCACTAATCAACTGGGAAAAATTTTTCGATTTGTACGAAGGAATTTTGAAAAAATCTTTGAAAGTCTCTATACTAACCAACCGGGAAATTTTTTCGGATTTGAACGAAAAAACTTTTGAGAATTTTTCTGCGAACCCTACTACTAATCAACTGGGAACTTTTCGGGCAAATAACAAATGGGTTTTAAAAAATTTTTTAAGTGCCCCTCCTACTAACCAATTGGGAAATTTTTTGAGATTTTGGCAAAGTAATATGAAAAAATTCCATCAATTTTTCAAAAGGCCCTTCTACTTACTCTGAATAAGGGGTGCCGTTTGGCAGGGTACTTTTCAAAATTCCCCACAAAAATATTTCTCCCTTCACTTACTCTGAATAAGGGGCGCCGTTTGTGGGGGTGTTTTCGAGAAAATTCTCAAAAAATTTTCCGTCCTCACTTATTCTCAAAATTGCAAGACCATTTGTGGGGGCGTTTCCGAAAAAAGAGATATGTAGCAAAAAAGGTTTCTCCGCTCAAATCAGTAAACTGAGCGGGGAAACCTTTCACTTTTAATTATAAGATTTTCTTCTGAATCCCTCGTAAATCCGTAATAATCCTTGATAAATCGGCATCGCCGTGATATACTTAAATTGTATAATTATAGCTATCGGAAACTGCCTGAAAGTGAGGACATTTTAATGGAACCGACCATCGAACGCTGGTACTCAATGAAAGAGATTTGCGAATACCTCGGCGTCAGCCGTGATACGGTACTCGCCTGGATAGAGAAAAGAAATATGCCCGCTGCGAAAATAGGCCGCCTTTGGAAATTCAAGGTCAGCGAAGTAGACGCCTGGATGAAGTCCGGCGTGGCGGCGGATAAGTAATTATTTTGGAGGTGCATTATGGCACTGGAAAATAAATTGGGGCTGACAAGCTCCGCCGATCTTGCCCGTGAAGAAGAACGCATCAGCAAGAAAAAGGCGGTAGAACTGTTTGAAAGCGGTGTCCTCGACACCCTGCCGGCGGGCAAATTCTCGACCTTGCAAACGATTCACAAATATCTGTTTGAGGATATTTACAACTTTGCCGGTAAGCTGCGCACGGTGAACCTGGCAAAGGGCAATTTCCGCTTTGCGCCGCTGATGTATCTGGAAGTAGCACTGGCCAACATCGACAAGATGCCACAGTCCACTTTTGACGAGATCATAGAAAAATATGTGGAAATGAATATTGCCCACCCCTTCCGGGAGGGCAATGGGCGCAGCACCCGCATCTGGCTCGACCATATCCTGAAAAACGAAATCGGCAAGGTCGTGGACTGGAGCAAGGTGGATAAAGGGGATTATCTCCTTGCAATGGAGCGCAGCCCCATCAAGGATGTGGAGATCAAGGTGCTGCTGAAGGCGGCGCTGACCGACGAGATAAACAGCCGGGAAGTCTATTTGAGTGGCATCGACCAAAGCTATTATTACGAGGGGTGCACGACCTTCAAGGCGGAAGATTTGAGCAAGGAATGAGGTGCAGATATGCCGGATCAGAATTGGCAATTTGAACTGGAAGAATATATTAAGCAAGGCGAACCGAACCGAGCCGAAAAAAGCAAGGCGTGGCAGACCGCCATTGGCTTGCAGGCGGTGGACGGGCTGAATACCTCTGCCTATCTGCTGGATACGGCCAAAGATCACATTGAGGGTAAAATCACTATCGATGAAGCCCAGCAGCGCATTCATAGCTATTATGAGCAGCGTACCACCCGCACCGAAATAGAGAACGAAACGAAAGAAGCGGACATCGTCTCCGCCAGAATCGCAAAGTTGTTGGGCGAAAAAGCCTTCCAATTCTCGCCTGCCGAGTGGCTCTCCATCCACCGCAGACTGTTTGAAGGCGTGTTCAGTCACGCCGGGCAGATTCGTCAGTACAACATCACCAAGAAAGAGTGGGTGTTGAACGGCGACACCGTAATCTATGCGGACTGGAACAGTATCAAGGATACGCTGGATTACGATTTTGCCACCGAAAAACAGTTCTCCTATGAGGGTTTGTCCATAGATGCGGCGGTAAAGCATCTGGCGAAATTCGCCTCCGACATTTGGCAAATCCATCCCTTCGGTGAAGGAAACACCCGTGCCACCGCCGTCTTTATGATCAAATATATGAAAACTTTCGGCTTCCGTGTAAACAACGACGCCTTTGAAAAGAATTCGTGGTACTTCCGCAACGCCTTGGTCCGAGCAAACTACACGAATCTGCAAAAGGGCGTTCACGCCACCACAAAATTCTTGGAAATGTTTTTCAGCAATCTTCTTTTAGGCACAGATTACGAGCTGAAGAATCGTTATATGCACATTGATTATGTGGACGGCGATAAGTCCCAAAGTATCAATCCCAAAGTTCCAAAGTATCAATTTGATACTTTGGACTGCTCACTGGAAGAAATGGCAGTCTTGGAACTGGTCGCACAAAACCCGGCCATCAAGCAGCAAGAGCTTGTGACCGCAACGGGAAGGTCTATCGCAACCGTGAAGCGAATTATGAAGTCGCTGCAAGATAAAAACTATATCCGCAGAGAAAGCGGCAAGAGATACGGAAAATGGGAAGTGCTAGTTTGACCGGAAACGACCCTTGGTAAGCCTACATTAAAAACCCAGTTACAACTATAATAACAACGGGACATACAACATTTAAAAGGAGGCATTTGCAAAATGAGCGAAAGCACGGAATTGTACGAAAAAATGAATGATGAAATCAGAGCCAAGAAACCTAAAATGGCTATTTGCTATGATTTCGACAAGACCTTATCACCCGATGATATGCAAACATTTACGCTCATTCCATCTTTTGGAATAGATAAAAGCGAGTTTTGGCAGTCCTCCAATAAACTTGCAAAAGATAATCTAATGGACACGAATTTGGCGTGGATGCACGAATTGATAAGATATTCTGAGTTCAAACGGAAGTCTCTTAAGCGTGAGTACTTCAGAAAAATCGGTGCGGATGTAGAGCTTTATAAAGGCGTCAAAACTTGGTTCAAGCGAATGAATGAATATGCCGAAAAGAAAGGAATTGAACTGGAACATTATATCATTTCTTCAGGACTTAAAGAAATAATCGAGGGAAGCGAAATCGCTCAGTACTTTAAACGAATATATGCCTCCACATATCTTTATTCCGCAGATGGCGTCGCAAAATGGCCAGCGCAAGCGATCAATTACACGAATAAGACTCAATTTATATTCCGTATTGCGAAAGGCTTTCTTGAAGAATACGATGAAAGAGTTAATGACAGCATGCCTGATGAATTGTTGAGAATTCCCTATGAAAATATAGTTTACATAGGCGATAGCGCAACCGATATTCCTTGCATGCGATTAGTAAAAAGCAAGGGCGGCTATTCTATCGGTGTTTTTGATCCCCAAAAAGATAACAGAGGAAAAGTTTACCAGTTGTTTAGTGATGGGCGTATAAACTTTTATGCGCCTGCTGATTATTCTGCAAACAGCGAAATTTCCAAATTTATGAAACAAATAATCAATGAAATATCCGCAAAAGAATCAATAAAAACAGAGCTCAGAATTCTAAAGCAACCCGCAGAAGCTTTCAAAATAAAGAAAAGCATTGAAGATATTGCAAGAGCGTATCCTGTCAAAATGTCTGCGAAAGAAAAGCGTGAATTTGAACAAATGACAAGCACTTTAGAATCATTGATTCCAGGAAATATTGATTAGCATTTTTAATGGTGCATGGCTGGAAGGTTATAAGCAAAGATTTAATTTCCCCCACACTAGAATTCATCGGAATGATAAGCTGATATAGCAAGAAGAAAGGGACATATTTATATGGCTAACGGAAACAACGCCACAATCGGCTTTGAAAAACAAATCTGGGACGCTGCGTGTGTCCTTTGGGGGCACATCCCCGCAGCAGAATACCGGAAAGTGATCGTAGGACTTATTTTCCTGCGCTATATATCCAATGCTTTTGAAAAGCGTTATCAGGAGCTTGTTGCTGAGGGCGACGGTTTCGAGGATGATCGTGATGCCTACGCCGAAGATAACATTTTCTTTGTACCGGAGGATGCACGGTGGAGCAAGATTGCTTCTGCTGCTCACACCCCTGAAATTGGCACACTCATCGACAATGCAATGCGGGCTATTGAAGCAGAGAACAAAAGCCTGAAAAATGTGCTGCCTAAAAACTATGCAAGCCCTGATCTGGACAAGCGTGTTTTGGGCGATGTGGTTGACCTGTTCACCAATATGGATATGAGCGATACCAAAGAAAACAAAGATCTGCTTGGTAAAACATATCAGTATTGCATTCAGCAGTTTGCTGCATACGAAGGTGTTAAGGGCGGCGAGTTCTACACGCCGGAAAGTATCGTTAAAACGATTGTTGCAATTCTAAAGCCTTACGAAAATTGCCGTGTGTACGATCCCTGCTGTGGTTCTGGCGGTATGTTCGTTCAGTCAGCCGATTTCATAGAAGCACATCGAGGAAACCGGGGGAAGATCTCAGTCTATGGGCAAGAGTCAAACGCCGATACTTGGAAAATGGCGAAGATGAATATGGCGATCCGTGGTATCGACGCCAACTTCGGACCGTATCAGGCAGACACTTTCTTTAATGACCTCCACCCCACGCTGAAAGCAGATTTCATTATGGCAAATCCGCCGTTTAATCTCTCCAACTGGGGACAGGAAAAGCTGAAGGACGATGTGCGTTGGCAGTTTGGTACGCCCCCCGCCGGTAACGCCAACTATGCGTGGATTCAACATATGATCCACCACCTCGCCCCCAACGGCAAGATAGGTCTTGTTCTTGCAAATGGTGCGCTGTCCACTCAAACAAGCGGTGAGGGGGAAATCAGAAAGCGCATCATTCAAGCTGACCTTGTGGAGGGAATCGTGGCTCTGCCGACACAGCTTTTTTATAGCGTGACCATTCCCGTCACCCTCTGGTTTATCAGCAAGAATAAAAAGCAAAAAGGCAAGACGCTTTTTATCGACGCCCGAAAGATGGGACATATGGTCGATAAGAAACACAGAGATTTTACCGATGAGGACATTCAAAAATTAGCAGATACCTTTGAGGCTTTTCAGGAAGGGACCTTGGAAGATGTAAAGGGCTTCTGTGCTGTGGCAGACCTTCAGGCGATTGAAAAGCAGGACTTTATCCTGACTCCGGGCCGATATGTGGGTATCGAAGAAGTTGAGGATGACGGCGAACCATTTGAGGAGAAGATGACCCATTTGACTTCCGAACTTTCGGATATGTTCAAGAAGTCTCACGAGTTAGAGGATGAAATCCGCAAGAAACTGGGGGCGATTGGGTATGAAGTTTGAGATGAAAACAAAAGCGCTCCGATTCCTGTCAGATATTCAGACTGGGCCGTTTGGTAGTCAACTTCATAAAGAAGATTATGTGGATGATGGAACTCCTATTGTTACTGTTGAACATCTTGGCAATCGTGTTTTTACCGAGCAAAATCTACCGAGAGTTTCTAACGAAGATAAACAGCGGTTAAGTAAGTACATCCTCAAAGAAGGCGACATCGTGTTTAGTAGAGTCGGCTCGGTCGACAGATGTTCATTTGTTGATAGCCAACATACAGGCTGGTTGTTTTCGGGCCGCTGTCTACGAGTCCGCCCATTCGAAGAAATCAGTCCCCTGTTTTTGTATTATTTCTTCTGCTTGGAAAGTACCAAAAAATTTATGCGCAATATTGCAGTTGGAGCCACTATGCCTTCTATCAACACAAAATTGATGGGAGAAATTGAGGTTTCCTACCCCGATAAGCAAGTGCAAGAAAAAGTCGCAAACTTGTTGGGAGCAATAGACGATAAGATCGAACTAAACAATGCGATAAATGATAATTTAGAGCAGCAAGCAAAAGCGCTCTATAAAGACTGGTTCTTAGATTTTTCTCCATTTTCAAGCGATGGCACACTGCCCGAAGGATGGAGAATCGGAACCGTTGGTGATATTATCCAACTCCACGACTCCAAACGAGTCCCGCTTTCAGGCACCGAAAGGAGCAAAATGGCGAAATTATACCCATACTATGGGGCGACTTCGCTTATGGACTATGTCGACAACTACTTGTTTGACGGGATTTATCTACTGCTTGGTGAGGATGGAACTGTTGTTGATAATCTGGGCTTCCCAATTCTGCAATATGTTTATGGTCGATTTTGGGTAAACAATCACGCACACATAATCACCGGCAAAGAAGGCTTTTCTGTCGAAGAACTCTACCTGTTTTTCGGCTTGACCAATATAAAGTCCATAGTAACAGGCGCTGTTCAGCAGAAGGTCAGTCAGCAAAACTTAAAGAAAGTCCCGGCAATTATTCCTTCAAGCACTGCGCTTTCCTCTTTTGACGAACTCATTCAGCCAATCTTTTCTCAGATACGAAATTTACGAGATGAAAATGCTCGATTAACTTCACTGAGAGATGCGCTATTGCCAAAACTAATGTCCGGCGAGATCGATGTCTCTGCCGTCCAGCTCTAAGCCGCTAAATTATCATTTACACTTTGAATACTAATCGCACTCAACGCACATAATATATAAAATATGCTTGAGGGTGATCTAAATATGCAAAAATATATTCTGAGTTGGCTTTTTTCGACATTAGACGAACTTATAGATTGTGAATATCAGCCTGATATGGAGGATAAAGTTGATGATGCAATTCGAAGAAAAGGATCTGCTCCGCCTAGCGATGATACTGGAGAATCAAGGAGCAACAACTAGGGACCGATACATCTGCAAATTTGTTGAGTATGTTCTTTTTGACTCGGAGAAGAGCGAGTTATCATCTCTAGAAATTTGCACTTGTATTAAAAATAGGTTTCAACTTGAATTTGATCTTACTGAAATTGAAGCAGCTGTTAAAAAAAGAGGTATAGGGCGACTCGAAGAGGCACAGGGATATTATCGTTTAATGCCCAAAGTAGCCAATCAGCTTTCAAGCCAAAAATCTTCATTAGATCAATTGCGAAACTATTTGACGCTGTTCTCTCAAGATAGGCCAAATATCGACATAGAAGCCACATTGATGCTTGTTCAGAAATATCTTTACTTTTGTTTTAATTCAAATGCAATTAATTTGTTGTCGCTAATCGGCGAAAACCCGAAACACATAGACAGCACCACTTTTACTGCTGAATTTAACCCTTCTCAAGACGAGATAGACATTATCAACGATTTTATTCACTGGGAAAACGCAGAAAAGAATAAGTTTATGTATTCCGTCGTATCTTCTTGTTATGAGTATTGCCTTATAACAGCCAATAAAAGCCCTACCATATCCAAATCTATCTTCAGAGGCAAGAAGTTCTTTCTAGACACGAATATTATATTTAGAATCGCCGGATTTAATAAGGACGAACGTAGGTTTGTCTCGAAAGTATTCGTGGAAAAATGTTGCGAAGTTGGCGTAGCATTATGTTATACAAGCGCAGTGTTGAATGAGATGTATCGTGTTATAGATTCTCAAATCCAATATATAAGGGTAATAACTAACGAACAAGCTCCGGTTGATGCTAATCTTATCTCAAAGCTTTCTAACAATTATGAGGTCAATGATTTTTATACGCTTTACTATAATTGGTGTAAAGAACCGCAGAACAGATATAACGATTTCCCTTCATTCCGAAACTATTTGACCGGTATAATTAGCAATGTTATAAGCAATTTTGAGTACATTGATTCTACAATAATCAAGGACTATGACGAAAACGAACAACAACTCTTTGACACCTTAATGAAGTTTAAATCCGAGAAAAGGCCCTATAAGAAAACAACCATCGAATCGATAAAAACTGATATAAGGCAAGTCTTATACCTCAATTCCATTCGGCCTAAAAGCGCCAAAAGCTTATGGGATATGAATGAATACATAGTCTCTGCAGATCAACTGCTCATATCTTGGGCAGAGGAAACCTTTAATGGTGTCCCGATTGTGGTAATTCCCAGTTTGTGGTTATCAATTATTCTGAAGGTGTCAGGCAGAGCAACAGAAAACGACTACAAATCTTTCTGTATGTTTATGACATTAAGACATTCCCGAACAGATGATAATACCATACACATTAACGCTGTGGAGCTGCTATCTAAACTATCCGAGAAAACTATTGACAGTAGTTTAAAGGAGCAGATTATTGCAGAAATATTATCTAATAGAGGGAAATATAGTTTTAGTGAACCCGATGATTATGATTCTTCTGTCGATCTAGCTTTTGATGCAGTTTTAGCAAGAGAAAAAGACTTGCAAAAGGAAGAATTACTGCTAGCTGTCAATGCAGAGAAAGCCAAATCAAAAAAGCGAGCAGAGGAATATGAAGAAAAACTTAAAAGTAAGATATCTGCAGAAGAGTATGCACAAACATATTCCCAAAAGAAAGCCCAAGCAAAAGTTGAACGATTTTCTCAGCATGCGCAGATCCCACTTGTAATAAATGGAACCATCTTTATTGTAGCAGTTGGGATATTGCTGTGTTGGATATTCAAGTTGAAGCCAATCAGTGACATATTGACAAACATTTTTGATAGCGAAGACAAAGGTGAGAAAGTTGTCAGTGCTATTGTCTGGATTTTCAATTTGTTCGTAATTACTATCCCTACATATTTAGGAAAAGTGTGGGATTATTTATCTTCTGACAAACGCAAGGACAAGCTCTGCTCAAAATATTTTAAACAACAGCTAAAAATATTGAATAGGAAATAAAGCACACATCAAGGAGCTGAATAATATGCCGGGATATAACACAGAAGCGGATTATGAAAACGCTATAATCGAGCTTTTCAGAAATGATTTGGGCTATGAGTATGTCTACGGCCCGGATGTGGAACGAGACTTTAAGAGCCCGCTCTATGATTCGGTATTGGAGGAGTCCTTGTATCGTCTGAACAAGGGCTTACCTGCTGACGCCATTAACGACGCTTTATTCAAACTGCGCAACTTTGAAAATGGCGAGCTTGTACAGAAGAACGCCGAATTTATGGAGTACCTGCAAAGCGGCATTCCGGTCCGTTACTTGGAAAAAGGCGAGGAGCGTTCTGGCATTGTGTATCTCGCTGACTATTCCCATCCCGAAAACAACTCCTTTATTGTTGCCAATCAATGGACTTTCATTGAGAACAGCAACAAGCGTCCGGATGTTATCCTATTTCTCAACGGCCTGCCTGTTGTTCTTGTTGAACTAAAATCCCCCTCCCGTGAGGAAACGGACGCTTCCGAAGCCTATCGCCAGCTTCGGAACTATATGCAGGAAATTCCGTCGATGTTCATTTACAACGCCATCTGCGTGATGAGCGATCAATCTACTTCTAAGGCAGGAACGATCACCTCAGGTGAAGATCGTTTTATGGAGTGGAAAACGAAAGATGGCAGTTATGAAAATACCCAATATGCACAGTTTGACACCTTCTTTGAAGGATTGTTCCAAAAAGATCGTCTGCTGGATATAATCAAAAACTTTATCTGCTTCTCCAACGAGGGAATCAAGAGCTTCAAAATTCTTGCCGGATACCATCAGTATTTTGCAGTAAGAAAAGCAATCGAATCTACAAAGCACGCAACTGTAACGGACGGCAAGGGCGGTGTTTTCTGGCACACACAAGGCAGCGGAAAATCGCTGTCTATGGTCTTCTATGCTCATCTGCTGCAAGATGCCTTGGACAGCCCCACGATCGTCGTGCTTACTGACCGCAACGATCTTGATGATCAGCTTTACAGCCAGTTTGCCAAGTGTAAGAAGTTTTTGCGGCAAGAGCCTATCCACGCTGAAAGCAGAGAGCATTTGAAGTCGCTGCTTGCCGGCAGACAGGCAAACGGGATTATCTTTACCACAATGCAGAAGTTTGAGGAATCCCACGAGCCACTTTCTGAGCGCCGCAATATCGTCGTGATGGCAGATGAGGCCCACCGTGGGCAGTACGGGCTTGCGGAGAGAATCAAAATCACAACTAACGAGGATGGCGAAGAAGTCGCCAAACGTGTTGTTGGCACGGCTCGCATTATCCGCAACAGCTTGCCCAATGCTACATACATCGGCTTTACCGGTACGCCGATTTCTTCCAAAGATCGCAGTACCCGCGAAGTGTTTGGCGATTATATCGACATCTACGATATGACGCAGGCTGTCGAGGATGGTGCAACACGCCCGGTCTACTATGAAAGCCGTGTTATCAAACTGCATTTGGATGAAGCCACCTTGCGCCTCATTGATGCAGAATATGATATTATGGCCAATAACGCCGATCCGCAGGTTATCGAGCAGAGCAAAAAACAACTTGGCCAGATGGAGGCTGTCCTGGGCAACGACCAGACGATCAATTCGTTAGTCTGCGACATTCTTGACCACTACGAAAATAACCGCGCGAACCTGCTCACGGGTAAAGCGATGATTGTTGCATATTCTCGCGCCATTGCTATGAAGATATACAACCGCATTCTCGAACTGCGTCCGGCTTGGACGGAAAAAGTCGCCGTTGTAATGACCGAGAGCAACAAAGACCCGGAAGAATGGCGTAAAATCATTGGAAACAAGCACCACAAAGACGAACTGGCACAGAAATTCAAGGATAATGACAGTCCCCTGAAAATTGCTATTGTCGTAGATATGTGGCTGACGGGCTTTGATGTACCATCCCTTGCAACAATGTATGTCTACAAACCGATGCAGGGCTACAACCTGATGCAGGCCATTGCCCGTGTCAATCGAGTCTTCCGTGATAAGGAAGGCGGTCTTGTCGTCGACTATGTAGGTATCGCTTCCGCCTTGAAGCAGGCAATGAACGACTATACGGTACGGGATAAAAAGAACTACGGCGATACCGATGTCGCAAAGGTTGCATATCCCAAGTTCCTCGAAAAGCTCTCTATATGCCAAGATTTGTTCCATCACTACGACTACTCAAAGTTTATGTCCGGCACGGATCTTGAGCGGGCAAAAACAATCAGCGGTGCTGTAAACTTCATAATGGGACGGGAATTGGAGGAAGAACGGGATACTTTCCTCAAAGAGGCACTGATGCTTCGCCAAGCGCTGTCTCTCTGTTCTTCCTTGGTAGATGAGCCGATGCGGTTTGAAGCAGCCTTCTTTGAGTCTGTCCGTGTCCTTGTCATTCGGCTGACTAATCAGGGCGGTGGGCAAAAGATTTCTCTCCCGGAGATGAATGCCCGGATCAATGAGCTTTTGAAGCAGAGCATCAAGAGTGACGGCGTCATCAATCTGTTTTCTGATGTTAACTCCGAATTTTCTCTGTTTGATCCGAAGTTCCTTGAAGAAATCTCCAAGATGAAGGAAAAGAATCTCGCCGTAGAATTGCTGAAAAAATTGATCGCCGAGCAGGTTCAGATTTACCGCAGGACAAATGTGGTCAAATCCGAAAAATTCAGCGAGATTATGCAGCGGGCGATGAACGCCTATCTGAACGGTATGCTGACAAATGAGCAGGTCATTGATGAGATGATGAAGCTTGCCAAGCAGATCGCCGCTGCGCACAACGAAGGTAAAGAACTTGGCCTCACGGCGGATGAGTTAGCATTCTATGATGCGCTGACAAAGCCACAAGCAATCAAAGATTTTTATGAAAATGATGAATTGATCGCCATTACCAAGGAACTTGCTGAAACCCTTCGCAAGAACCGCACGATTGACTGGAACAGGCGTGAACAGGCAAGGGCAAGAATGCGCATGCTGATTAAACGCCTTTTGAAAAAACATAAGTATCCGCCCGAAGGGATGGACGATGCGGTTCAAACTGTTATGACGCAGTGCGAGCTTTGGACGGATAATATGGAGGAGTGAGTATGGACACACAGAAGCTTTCTATAGCAATTCAGGCGTTTATAAAAAAGCAATCCACCAATGCCGCATATTACGAAGAAAACTGGAATGAACGGAAAGAGCGAAAAGCATACTACCAATCCTTCACCAAAGATAAGCTCTTGGCAATGACCGAAGAAGATTTCCTTGAGTATATCAGCAGGCTTTGGGCAGTTCTGATGTGGGGAAACAAAAAATATGTTGTCGATAAGCTGATTGAAGATAATGGCTTTTCTACGCTTAAAAAGCAGTTAGCCGACCTGTTATACGGATCTGCCTCTGTAGAGAAGCGGTGGGATATTTTTCTGAAATCTGTAAAAGGTATGGGACCTGCTACAATCAGTGAACTGCTTTCCTATATGAATCCGCAGGAGTACATCGTATTCAACAAGACAACCATTCTTTGTTACGGTTACTTGGGGATTCCGAATATGCCCAAGTACAACTACCAATACACCGGAAAGAAATATACTGAAGTGTGTGCGGTTGCAAAGGAAATTGCATCCAGTCTGAAAAAAGCAGGCGCTGCTGATTCGGACTTGCTGGCTGTTGACTATTTCCTGTGGGATGAAATTCTCCCTCTCGCAGAAAAGGATGTCCCCACCACAGATGCAATTTCTATTTCTCAGGAGCCTGTTTCTGCCAGAGATTCAAGATCATTGCACGATGAAATCAAAGACAAGCTGGTGGATATAGGAAAGCTGCTCGGCTTTGACAGCCGCTCCGAAGTGAGGATTGCAACAGGCGCAGTTGTGGATGCTGTCTGGGAAGCTAAAATCGGCAATATGGGAAAAGCGATTTATGTTTTTGAGGTGCAGTCCAAAGGTTCTATCGATAGCCTTATTCTAAATTTGAAAAAGGCACAGAGCAATGCAGCGGTTCAAGCTGTTGTCGCTGTTGCAGACGAAGAACAGCTTGCGAAGATCATTCAGGAAAGTGCCGGTGTGATTGACGAGAAATCTCTGCGAACTTGGGATTCTGAGGATGTTTTGGCAGTTTATGATGCGCTGGTGCGGGCGCACGAATCAATTAACAAACTGGCGCTTGTGCCGGAAAGCTTCTGACCTCTTGCTCTGGTAAAGTTCGGAACAATATCAGATTTAGTTTGACATAGTTCCGATAGAACAATGACATTGTTCCGGAAATTTTTGATATTGTTCCAAACATTGTTCTTTTTCATTCGGTCAGAGCTGTATATAAAACAAGCGGAGGCCATCGACCTCCGCTTGCTCGTTACCCGTATACAATCTCCTGCATCACGGCCTCGTTTGCCCGATGTCGGATGCTGTTCATCTTTCGCACCCACGCCATCGGGTCATCGGCTTTCAAGGCCTCCGTCACGCCCTCGGTGTCTGCGTATTGTTCTACCAGCCGAAGAAAGAGTTCCTGCGC
>UMKZ01055526.1_pt1 | contig 14141 bp, 11 predicted proteins | sample 1966441 | NCBI WGS metagenome assembly UMKZ01 (sample SAMEA4836189, study PRJEB28245) | human gut metagenome | biome: gut microbiome; material: fecal sample | place: Denmark | collected 2008
GGGCAAGAACGCTACCGTAAGCGTAATACGTGCCAGATTCGCCGCCAGTTACGAAGCGCAGTTCTTTGCTGCTCTTGCTGTCGCTCGATGAGCTGTTGCTTCCGCAGCCAACCAGTGCGAGTGCCATGCACGCGGCGCAAGCTGCGACGACAATAGCCAGAAGCTTTTTCTTCATGTCCTTCTCTCTTTCTTTTGCGTTTACTGAAAGTGAAAGTCGAACGCCTCGGCGTTGGGATTGCGCGATCGCATATAAGAGTGCGTCTGCAAACCCAACGCCGAGAGCGTTCGGCGTTTCGTTGTTTGACAATTTTACGTGAACTAACCGTTTATTTTTTGTAAAAGCATGATTAATTTTGTTATGCAACAAAATTCGTTGGATAGCGGTATTCTGTTAACGATGAACGGCATGTAGCGTTTTGCATGTTGCGGTTCGCTTGGCGGGTTGGTTCGACAATCGTTCTTGTCATGTTGGGTTTGGCCCTCGGGACAGCCCATCATCCGACTCCATTAAGCGAAAAGGCGCGCGTTTATTTGTGCGCCTACCTATACTAATAGCTCTGAAATAGGTAGTGAGGAAAGGCAGTTATGGCGCTCGAAGGCTGGGACTGGTTTATAAAGCTTGCGGAAAATGAGAATTTCACGAAGGCTGCCGATGAGCTTCAAATCTCACAGCAGACGTTAAGCGCTCGTCTCGTTTCGCTCGAGCGCAACTTGGGTGCCAAACTGGTGGTACGCGGTACTCCTATTTCCCTCACTTCGGCAGGCAAGGTGTTCTTGCTGTATGCGCGTGAGCAGCGTCAGGCTCAGCAGGATATGATTCGCCAGATCGGCGAAGTGGCCGGTGGCGGTGCGGGCGTGTTGAAGGTGGGTATTTCCCACACACGCGGAAGCTATCTTATGCCCAAGGTGATTCATCGTCTTTCCGAAGAGCTGCCTGCGGTTACCGTGAAGCTCATCGAAGATACCAATCGTAACCTTCTGCGCAGCGCCGAGCGCGGTGAGGTGGATGTTGCCATTGCTCGTTTCGAGGGCACATGCCCTGGCGTGGAGGTTGAACCTATATATAAGGAAGAAATCGTCTTGGCGGTTCGTGCTGATGTGCTTTCGAAGGCTATGGGCACTAGCCCTGAATCGGCTATCGAAATCTTGAAGGGTGAGGGCATTAGCGCACTGAAGAAGTGCCCCTTCATTCTTGGATCGGTTGACGATATTTCAGGACGTGTTGCCTATTCCGAGCTCCGCAATGCCGGCATCAAGCCTCACGTTGTGGCTACCAGTGGCAATATGCCCACCTTGCTTTCCCTGTGCTCTGAAGGGTTGGGAGCGGTATTCTGCCCAACTGATATGCTTGATTATTCTCCTATGGCGAGCCCCGATTTGCTACGCATCCCCCTTTCTTCCCAGTCGAGCTACACCATCGAGCTGGGCATTCCCTCGCGTTCCGAACGTTGGCAGGTGGTCGATTCCTTCCGTCGTATTCTGCTGGAGGTTACGGCGGAAAAGTAACTTCGCTTCCGCCAAATAAATCGGGCGTTGGGTTGCTCTGTCGAAGGTGGCTCAGTGCGCGTGTTGAAAGAGAAAAGGTTATTTAGTCGTCTATCGGTGTTTTCGAATAGTCGCGCACCATCAATGGGGCAGCGAGATCTCTATACCTAGTTTTCATTGAGCTCGGAACGGTGCCTTGCTTCGAGCTTTTGTTTTTTTGGCAGTGTTTGCGGGGGCGTCGGGGGTGATGCCTTTGGTTATTGATCTGTTCTCGATGTGCTTTAAGCCGACGCCTGTCTAAAAATGTTTGATTAATCCACAGATGGGGAGTTTCTGTAAAGGGATTGATGGATGAGGGGCTATCGGCAGTAGCAAGATACAATAACTAAGTTCTGTGTTCGGTATCTGCGCGCTCGTTGTTTTTAGGGGCGCAGTTGTGATTGTTATGCGAGGAGGTGTTCCTCAGCGTGAAGAATGCCCTACGCGTTCTTAGGCGTGACTATCTGCGTTTACTCAAGGCGCCCGCTGCTTTGGTAGTCGTGTTCGTCTTAGTGGTGTTACCCTCCCTCTACACCTGGTTCAACGTAGAAGGTTTTTGGAACCCTTACGACAATACGGGAAACATCCGTGTGTGCGTGGTCAACGAAGACGAAGGTGCCTCAACCGACATAATGGGCGACCTTGATTTGGGCAGCCAGGTGGTTGATCAGTTGCATGACAACGATCAACTTGGCTGGACTTTCACCGACCGCGATACTGCCATGGAAGAAGTGAAATCGGGGAAAGCGTACGCAGCGTTTATTATCCCTTCTGATTTCAGCTATGACGTCACTACGTTTCTGACAGGCGACATCACTCAGCCAAAGCTCGAGTATTACGTAAATGAAAAAGCCGGTGGTGTTTCGACCAAGGTTACCGACACGGGTGCAAATACCCTGGATGAAACCATCAATTCCACCTTTGTCTCCACGGTCAGTGGTGTAGTTGCTGAAGAGATCGATGAAGGTCTGAAGCAGGCCGAAGGCGACATTGGCGATGCGCGAACCTCCATTGAAAAGCAGCTGGATAAAGCAAATGCCTCGCTTTCAGATGCGCGTAACGCGGTTAACGATTTGTCGTCCGCCTCAAACGACCTGTCCTCTAAGACCAATGATGCAAAAGGAAAGCTTCAGGGAGCCAAAGGCGATATTGCTAACTTGAGCCAGCAGCTATCGGAGGCTTCCAACCTGCTTTCCGAAACCCAAAAAGCGTTGGGTCCCTTTGTAGTGCAGATGACAGGCGTGTTGGACCAGTCCTCCAATCTCGCTTCTCAGGCTGCCACTAATGCAAACGCTGCCGTGGGCAAAGTAAATGAATCTATTTCGGGCGCAGAGGGTACGGTTGACGCCGCGGTGGCCCAGGGCGAAGCAACGGTGAAGATGAACACCGCCATAATTGCTTCCCTGCGGTCGCTTGAGGAAACGCCTGGTTTGAGCGATGAAACGAAGCAGGCTATCGAGGAATCTGCCAAGACCCTTGAAGCGCAGAACAACTCATTGCAGTCCGCTGTTGCTGGGGTGAAGGATACCTATCCAGCTTTGAAGTCGGCCTCGAACGATATAGCTTCAGCATCTGAAAAAGTGAATACTGCCTTTCAAGGCACGCTCGAAAACACCGATAAATATCGTGGCACGTTAACCAGCGAAACGCTTCCAGCATTAAGCGATAGCACCACGAAACTCTCGAATGCGCTTTCGGGTCTTTCGACGGCGGTGTCTAACCAGTCGCTGCTCATCGATCAGTCGATAACTGCCCTCGATCAGCTTAATTCCGCGCTGCAAACCACGGCATCCGCGCTTGGTCAAACCGATGGCGTGCTTGCTGGCTTCCAGGACGATATCGATACAGTCAGAACCGATCTCGTTGCCCTGGGCACCGCTAACAGCTTGCGAGATTTGCTGGGTGAAGATGGTTTGAATCCCGAAAAGATCGCCGACTTCATGCTTTCGCCGACCGAGCTGCAGACCGAAGAGCTGTATTCGGTTAATGCTTATGGGTCTGCAATGGCACCATTGTTTATGAACATGACGTTGTGGATCGGCGTGTTCATGCTTTTGGTCATTCTGCGCCAAGAGGTTGACGATGAGGGCATCCCCAACCTTTCCTCACGTGAACGATACTTGGGCAAGTGGCTGTTCTTGGCGCCCTTGGTTTCCCTTCAGGCAATAGTGTGCTGTGCCGGCAACCTGTTCTTAGGCGTTCAGGTGGCAAGTGTGCCCCTGTTCTTCTTGACGGCGATGTTCGCATCCCTTACCTACCTGTGCATTCAGTATGCACTTTCGGTGCTGCTGCAGCATGTTGGCAAGGGCCTCTGCATCATTCTCATCTTTGTGCAGATCCCCGGCGCAACGGGCTTGTATCCCATCGAGATGACCCCCGATTTCTTCCAGGCTGTGTACCCGGTGTTCCCGTTCACGTATGGCATTAACGCGCTGCGCGAAACCATTGCTGGTTTCTACGGATTGCAATGGCTTGGCGAAGTGGGCATGCTGCTCCTTTATTTCTTGGCGTTCTTCGTTATCGGCTTCCTGCTGCGCCCTTACCTCACCAATGTGAATCGTATGTTCAGCAAGCAGATTGCTGCGAGCGATATCTTGAATGGTGAAGAAGCAAAGCTTCCTGCGCGCCGCTATCGTATGGACCAGCTGTTCCGTGTTTTGGCTGACAGGGAAGAGTATCGTAGCCAGCTAGCAGAAAGCGCCAAGCGTTTTATGGGTTTGTACCCCCGCTTAAGGCGAGGTGGTTTCTTCTTCGGCTTGGCAGTGCCCGCTATAGTCACCCCTCTTCTTTCCCTCTTGGGCTTCGAAAAGGTGATTATGCTCACGTGCTGGCTTATCTGGTTGGTGGCCATCATCATTTTCCTTGTCGTGATTGAATTCATCCGCGATCGTTTGGCCCATGAAGTTGCCCTCGACGACTTGTCTGACGACGAGTTGCGTGAGCTGTTCCGGGCTCGTGATGGCGTTTCTGACTCTCCGGCTCCGCAGCCGGTTGACCTGAAAGGCGGGTTGAAATAATGAGAGTGATCCGCCAGCTTTTCATCGATGACATGAAGCGTATTTTCAGCAACTTGATTACCGGCTTAATTATTTTGGGCTTGGTGTTGCTGCCCTCTATTTTCAGTTGGTACAACGTGTTGGCATGCTGGGATGTGTTCCACAACACCGGCAACCTGAAAGTTGCGGTGGTGAACAACGACGAGGGTTATCAGAGCGATCTGGTTCCCATGAAAGTGAACATGGGCGAGCAGATTGCCAGCTCGTTGCGTGCCAACGAGCAGATGGATTGGGTGTTTACGAACGAAGATGACGCTATCGACGGCGCTAAATCAGGTAAATACTATGCGGCAGTGGTTATCCCCGAAAGCTTCAGCAAAGACATGATGACGTTCTACTCGGGCGATTCAGATCATGCAGATCTGATTTACTACAGCAACGAAAAGAAGAACGTGGTTGCGCCGAAGCTTACCGATCAAGGTGCCAGCAAGGCGTCTGATATGGTGAACCAGGTATTTGCCAAAACGCTCGCCGAAGTGGGCATGAACGTTGCCTCTTCGTTGCTGAAATACTCGGATAACGCCAACATCGATAGCCGATTGGGCGATTTGGCAAACCATGTCGATACTATGGGTGGTCAGATGTCCGATGCGTCGCAGACGCTGAGAACCTATGCTCAGGTACTCGATGCCTCCCAATCTTTGGTAACGGGTTCAGCTGAGCTTTTGGGCCAGGCAGGTGATTCTGCGGCTCAGGTAATGGATTCCGCCAACCAAGCGAAAGACTCCGTTTCTTCCATGGGCGACGCCCTGAAGGCGTCCAATGCTGCTTTGGGCGAGGCTATCTCCAACAGCGCAGCGGGGTATGAAGGCGTTTCAAGTGCGATAGATCAGGCTTTCAGCTCCGCCAATACCCTTGCGGGTACTTCCGCAAGCAGCTTGGACAATCAGGCCTCTTCGATCGAGGCTCAGGCTTCGCAATTCGAGTCTTTGGCGAGCCAGGTAAGGAGTTTGGCAAATGCGCAGAGCGATGCCAGCTTGAAGGAATCGCTCACGCAGCTTGCTGCGCAGCTGCAGGCTTCCGCCGATTCTCAAAAGGCGTTGGCCGACGGCTTGCGTACGGCTGCTGATTCCATCAGGGCCGACGCCTCTTCGGCCCAGGCGGAGCATGACAAGGTGAGCGCTCTTGCGGCTCAGGCGAAGAGCAGTGTGGGCCAGCTTTCTGACGATTACAACAACACTATTAAGCCCCAGCTTGATACGCTGATGGATCAGGTTTCAGCTATGTCGAGCTCGCTATCTTCGAGCGCGTCCACGCTTGGTTCGGTGGGGGATGACTTGCAAAATGGCGCTGATTCCCTTGCCGGCCGCATCGCAACATCGAAGCAGAAGCTGCTCGACACGGCATCCGACCTAGACGATTCGGCGCAAAAGCTCACTTCGCTTTCCGCCGCTATGCGTGAGGCGCTTGCTTCGGGCGACCTCGAACAGCTGCGCACGGTGCTCTATTCCGACCCCGATGCCCTTGCATCGGCGTTGGCAGCTCCCGTCCAGCTTGAGCGCAACGCGGTATTTCCTGCAGATAACTTCGGTTCTCAGATGGCGCCGCTGTATACCACTTTGGCTTTGTGGGTAGGTTCATTGTTGCTGGCAGTTGCTATCAAGGTAGAGGTATCGCGTAAGGCCCAGATTAAGCTGGGGTATCCGAAGCTGTATCAGCTGTTCTTGGGGCGTTTTGGCGTATTCGCTTTCGTTTCCTTGTGCCAGACCACGGTTCTTGCTTTGGGCAATATGCTGTTCTTGCAGGTGCAGGTAAGCAATCCGCTGTTGTACCTGATTTGCTTCTGGCTGGCGGGCTTGGTCTTCACCTTCATCATTTACTCGTTGGTCGTATCGTTTGCCAACTTAGGTAAGGCAATTGCCGTGTTCCTTCTTATCATTCAGGTAACTTCCGGCGGTGGCAGCTTCCCGCTCCAGATGTTGCCCGACTTCTTCCAGGTTCTCAGCCCCTTCCTGCCGGCAACGCATGTTATCAACGCTATGCGTGCCGCCATGATGGGCGTGTACATGAATGATTTCTGGATAGAAATCGGCTTACTGCTGCTGTTCGTTGTGCCGTTCTTGCTGCTTGGGCTAGTGTTCCGCAAGCCCTTGATGAGATTCCTGAATTGGTATATCGAAAAAGTAGAAGAGTCGAAACTGGTTTGCTAATACGTCCACGCTCGATGACGTAGCGGCTTTCGATTGCCTCAAATGAGGAACCGCCCTTCGCTTTATGCTGACGCAAAAACGAAGGGCGGTTTTTTGTTGTTGGTTTTCCTAGGCGCGCTGTTTGCCAGTGAAGGAATCTATGTCGATACAGTAGATGTTTGTGCGGGCCAGCGCTTGGTCGGTAAAACCGGCGCTAGCTCCGGGGGCCAGATGATGCATGATTCGAGTGAGCCCGTAACGTTTTGCTTCGGTGCCTTGGATTCGATGAACGGTACCCGTACCCATGATGCTGCGATATGCATAGGAATAGGCACAGGCATAGGGGCCTTCTATCACGCCGTCCTCGATATCCATTTCGATAGCGACACGTGGTTCGCGATTGAAAAGCTCTGCCTTGCGTCCCTCGGGAGCCGAGTGCACCCACAGTGCTAGGCGTGGGGTGGGGGCATTGTTGCCAGGGCTTTCAGGGTCTGCCCAGTCATAACCAAAACTCATGGGGACAATAAACATGCCTTCTTCGTCGAGTGCCCCGATGCGTACGGTGTGGCAGGCTTCAACAATAGCGTGAAGCTGGTCGATATTGCGCACTTGGCGGCTTGCCTGGCGCATGGGGCGATGCATCGGTGCGTTTTCCATGGGTCCTCCTGTGTTTTGATTGTCCTGATGGTATCAGATGCGTTCCGCATAATGGACGTGCGTCCATTCCTTGCGTATTGCGGCTTCGGCTATAGCCTAGGGGCGTGCTGCTACTAAATGTGTTGCTATTTGAAAGTAGCTCTGTGTCGAATAAAGGAAACACGCTTGTTTTAGCAGACAGGGGAAGAGTTTGACGGAATCTCCCTAGGACAATGAGGGAATTAGCGTCTCTGTACGCGAATTCGGGGTTTTATGCGTGGTATTCTTCTGTAGTGATGAAGGTAGCGCTTGGGTTCGCATCGGTTCGGGTCTGAGCGTTTTTCAGAGTATGGCCGCAAGGCCGTCCGCTAAGGAGGTTATTGAATTGGTAGACGTAGAAGAGCTGCGCCACGCACCTATCGCCATCTTGGGTGGTGGCGCTGTTGGCAAAACCTGTGGTGCCGACTGTGCGTTGGCTGGCCAGGAAGTTCGTATTTGCGACCTGGATCCGTTCTTTGACAATGCATTGGGCACTGTTATGCGTACGGGTATCACCTTGCAGGACAAGGCACCGGGGACGCAGACTAAGTACGGTTTCCGTCGTATGGGCAAGGGCGAATTTGCCATGGCAACCAATTCTGTAGCCGAAGCGGTTAAGGGTGCCAAGCTCATTGTTGTGGGTATCCCCTCTATCGCTCATGAGATTTTCTTCCGCGAGCTCATCCCTGCATTGGAAGACGGCCAGATCGTTCACATCATTCCCGATAACTACGGTAGCCTGAAGCTTCGCAAGATGATGCGCGAAATGGGCTGCACCAAGAAGGTTATCATCGGTGGTTGGTCAAGCGCTCCCTATGGTACGCGCGTCGATACCGAAGGTGGCGTTGCCAAGCCCACCTGCTCGTTGGTATATCGCGCTATTACATTGCGTGGCGCTGCGCTTCCTGCAAAGGACACGGAAGATTTCGTAGAAAGCTCGAAGGCTTTGGGTTGCTTTGATGCTATCACTGAAGGTGATGGCGCAGTGTGTGGCGATACCGTTATGGATATCGGCTTTTCCAATGTGAACCCGGTTATCCATGTTCCCGGTACGGTTTTGGGCGTATCCACGATGGAAAACTTCGGCACGGTCCTGGACAAGAACATCCACGACTACTCCATCTACTCCCATTCCTTCTGCCCCTCTATTTCCGAGGTTCAGTACCAGTTCTACAACGAGGAAATTGCCCTGGCGGAAGCTATGGGCGTTGGCATCCAGCCCTTTAAGAAAGAAGTGTTCTACCAGCGCACCAGCGTTCTGGGCGAAGAGTACATGGGCGAGGGTTGCAATGTTCCGTTCGAGGAACAGTGGGAAGTTGGTTTTGCCACTGGTCCCTTCACCATCAAGAACCGCTATGTAACCGAAGATGTTCCCGTTGGCTGCCATGTATACCATGAGCTGGGCAAGAAGTTCGGTGTTCCTACGCCTATCATCGATTCCATGATTGTTTTGGGCGGCGTTATGAACAAGACCAACTTCTTCGAGACCGGTCTTACCTTGGATGAGCTGGGCATTGGTCATATGACGAAAGACCAGATGCAGGCTTATCTGCGCGAGGGCGAATACGTGGCTCCCGAGGGCGAGTAAATGAGCATTTGGAAAAGCGCATACGGTGCGCTTGAGACGAAGGCGGAGGTTCGTGGCATCCACGGGCTTCCGCCCCGTAGCTTTTCGGGGCAGGTACTCGGCATCATTGCTGTGAAGTTGGATTACCCCAAGCTTCCAGGCAACGTCGCCAATGCGTGCACCTTCGACTATCCCGTGTGCTACGAAGTGGTCGATTTCGAGATCGAGCAGCTGTTTGCGGGTGACCCCGCCATCAAGCAGATGATCATCGAAGCCGCTAAGAAGCTGGAGGCGCAGGGCGTGCGTGCTATTATCGGCGCATGCGGTTACTTCGCCCATTTCCAGAAAGATGTTGCGGCGGCGGTTGACGTCCCTGTATTCATGTCGAGCTTGTGCCAGCTGCCAGTTATCAAGGCGGGCTTTGCCCAGGCGGGGTCTATTGCGGTGTTTGCCGCTGATGGCTCCAGCTTGAACGATGATTTGCTTGCCCAGGTTGGTAGCAGCACCGAAAGGCTCATTATTCAGAACGTAGGCGACATGGAAAGCTTCGCTCCCATTCGTTGGGGCGGACACGAACTCGACAATGGCAAGCTCACCGACGATTTATGCAGTTTGGCGAAGGACTTGTGCCAGCAACATCCCGACATCAAGGCTATCTTGCTTGAGTGCAGTGATCTGCCCCCTTACGCGGCGGCTATTCAGAAGGCAACAGGTTTGCCGGTGTTCGACTTCATTACGCTTGCAAACTGGGTTGCCAGCGCTGTGTTGCAGAAAACCTATACCGGTTGGTTCTAGCTGGCGAAGGCGGAGCGTCGTGCTTTGGGTTTGCATTCTCAAGGCGATGATAGGTGTTTTGCCGAATGCGCCCCTTATGGGTGGAAGCGAAGGCTCAAGCAGCGCTGTTGGCTGAAATGCCTATCCTTGAAGGGGGCATTGATGGCGAAAGGCCTTCAATCTAATTCACTACGCAAAACAGAGAAGGACCGGCAGCGCCGGTCCTTCTCTTAGCTTGGAGTGTCGCAAAGGAGTCTGGTTTCTTTACGACAGGATGGTTAGCGTTTCAGGTCGATGTCGGTAAGCTTAACTTCCTTGGCTTCCTTCATGGCTTCGCTCATGTTATCGGCAAACTCGATGGTATTAAGCACCGTTTCAACTTCAGCCTTATGATCATCGAAGTTATCGACGTCTATAGACACGCTCCCCTCATTTACCCCGATGATGAAAACGGAAGTAGTTCCTCCCGAATGTTTATAATCGCCGGTCAACCAGGTTTTGTCGCCGTAGGTCACGGGATCATTCGTCTTCCAGTTAAACACAGATTTGCGATCTTCGTATTGAGCGAGCAACTCTTCAGCTGTCATTTTCTTTTCCCATAATGGGATGATTCGATCGTTGTTGGAAAATGTCAGTTGGGCTTTGTTTGCGTTGTCGCCGGCAGAGTTGCTGACGCTTACGCCTTCGGGAACCTCAACCTTAAACCAGATGAAATCCGCTTTCTTGTCCGCAGGCCCGCTTCCTCCGCAACCAACTAAAGCAAGTGCGGCAACAAGGCTTATGCAGAGGGCAAGAAGTGCGATAACTGCTTTCTTCATGATGATGTCCTCCTCTTCAGTCTGTTTCGAAAACGGGCGGAACTCGATTGCGGCTCCGCCCAAGGGTGTTAGTGGATCTTCAGGTCGTCAGAGCTGACTTCCTTGGCTTTGTCGTATGCTTCACTCACATCATCTGCGAACTTTACCGATTTAACGAAGCTCTGCAGGTCTTTGTCGTTGATGTCGCTGAATCCGCGGGCGTCAACGATGCCAACAAGTCCATTGGGCAGGTCGGTGCAGAACTGGATCTTTGGCTTGCTTGCTTCGGTGTTCTGAGCAACCTTCCAGGTGTAGTTGCCGATCTTCATATCGTCCAGCTGTTCAGAGCCGGTGCCTTCCCATTCCATGAATGCTTGGGTGATTCCCTGGGCGTCCTTTACGCCGTTCCAGTTGACGCGGAGCTCTTTGCCTTCATCGGTCTTGGCGAACGACGCCTTTGCCGCATTGCTGCCAAGGCTGGTGTTCAGTTCGTACTTATCGGGCACTGCCGCCTGGTACCAGGTAAAGTCGGTAACTTTTTGTGAGTTACATCCCACAAGGGTGAAGCAGAGTGCAAGTGCGCATGCTGCAATTCCTAGAAACTTGAGCTTCATTGTCGTTCACCCCGCTATTCCATCTTCTTGAACTTCATTTCGGCACCTTCGACTTCGATGGATATCATCCCATCGGCCAGCTTGCCATCAATCGAATCACCCATGGCTGTCATCTTGAACGTGGTAGCATCCTTGGGCTCCCAGTTGCCCTCGGCGGTTTCGCCGAAGTACTCGAGAACCATGGTTTCGTCTTCATTGAGGGACAGCTTTACCTCCATGCCCCATGCCTTAAGCATGGCGATATCGCTCTCGGAATAGGTGGTATCGCCTTCGGTCAGGCCTGCCAGCTCCCAGTCGCCCTGGAAGTTCTTCTTGTACTGTTCGGCTCCAGAATCGCATCCCACCAGTGCGAAGCACAGGGCAAAAGCGCATACCAGAACTGCGATGATCTTCTTCGTTGCCTTCATTGCAACCACATCCTCTCAGACTCCCTCGCCGTTTTTGCGGCTAGCTATGTTTGTCATCGTGGTTCCATGATGACGTGAGGGAAGCGCTGGAAGAAGTGACCTGCGGCTCAGTTAAAGAGCGTTTTTGAGCCATGTGTCCCAAAAACAAAACAAGGGTATTGATCTGGTGATTTCGTTGGTTGGTTTTGCCTTGCAAACGGCGGATGAAGCCCAAATGACGAAGGGCGTGATATCTATGGTTGCCGATGATCTATTTGTCCATCTTCGGAACGATAAGACCCTGCGATACCGCATGCACCGCAAGGCGCAAGATGCTGTCGTAGCCTGTTTTGGCTAAGATCTCAGAAATGTGACGCTTTACTGTGCCCTCGCTCAAATAAAGCTCAGCTGCAATTTCCTTACGCGTTTTTGCTTCACAGACCAATCGCAGGATGCTGATTTCTGTTTCATTGAGCGCTGAAGCGTCTGAGAAGATGCTCTGGGTTGCATTCGGGTAGGTGGAGTAGCCGTTGGCGGTTGAGCGAATAATCCCCAGCAGTTCTTCGGTTCCAACGTTCTTATATACGAAACTGTCAGCTCCAGCGAGTTTTGCCTGTTCGATGAACGTGATTTCTGGCATGCCTGTCATAATCACGATTTTCGTATCGGGGCAGGCTTCGCGTATCTGCTTCGCTGCAGCGATTCCGCTCGATCCGTTTTCGGTGCATACATCCAAAAGCGCAAGATTGGCATTCGTTTCGCGTACTACGTCGAGTGCGTCTGCTGCATCGGAAAGCGCGCGGGCAACCTGCATGTCTTCCTGCAGGTTGAGCGTGCATGCGAGTGATTCTCGGAGAATCCCCTGATCTTCAACGATGACGATGGTGATCATGATGATGCTCCTTGATGGGGAATAGTTGCCGATACAGTGAAAGGCGCCAGTACGTTTACCTCAAAGGTGCCACCGAGGGCTTCTGCCGCTCGGCGCATTTGGGGCATGCCGCAGCCATCGGTAATCGTGCCTGCAGCGCCGGCTCCGTCATCGAAGATGGTCAGGTTCGTTTCCGATGGCTTGGCCGCTATGCGAACATAGACGTTTTTGGCGCTGCCGTGCTTGAGTGCGTTGGTTGCTGCTTCTCGAATTATCCCAACTATCGCATTTGCCGAGCTGGGGTTTTCGGGCAGCGTGCCCTCTATGTGGATATTCGTACCTGCAAGAGCAAAGGCTGATGCAAGAGCGGCAAGCTCGTCTTTTCCCTCCGGGGAGGTGCGGGCAAGATCGTCGGTGATATTGTGCATAAGCCGGGAAATGTTTCGGGTGATTTCCGGATTATCAATATCTGATTCTAGGTAGTGATGAAGTATGGTCATTCGTTGGCCGATGGAGTCGTGGACGCGTGTTTTCATGACGAGCGATGCCTCTTCTGCGGCTGTTTCTTCTAGCTGCGTCAGGGCTTGCTTCAGTTTGCGGTTCGATTCTTCCAGTTCAATGTTGGCAAGATGCAGGCGTTCGTTGAGGTCTTCCTCGACCGTGACGTCAATGGCAATGATCCGTTCGCATAAGGTGCGATGCAGTGTCACCTCGTCACGCATGAAGAACCTGGTTTCGTTTGGCGATATGGTAAGGCGTATTCCTTCGGGAAGCAGGGCATCACGAGTGTGGTTGCCTGCGGTTGCGCGTTTGGTGAGCTCCGACCAGATAAGAGAGCCCTCTGAGAGGCTGGTGCCCAATCCGAGCGCTTGAAGGCAAGATCGCATGCTTTCGTTCATAAGGACAATCGCTCCGCTTCGATTAATGCAGAGAATGCCCTCGGGAAGCTTCTTTACCGCTTCGCCGATAGAGAGTTGCGTAATCGCGGAACTGCGGTGCTTGATATCCATGGTTAGCGCAGACGACACGCGGAAAAGGAAGAACGAAGCGTCTAGTATGGGAATGAACCAGCTGTTGATGCCAACCGCTTCGATGAAGGGCGGCGTGCAGGTAGCAAGAACTATAAGCTCGGGGATCATTATGGGGCGGCGATGGGCGAAAGTGAGCACGAGACCCAGCACAAGCGCAATGGCGTTAACCCACATCATTGGTTCGATGGGGAACGAGATCATCTTCATACGGAACAGCAGTGCACCGTGGTTTGCGTAAGCGGAGCATACCGTTGCGCAGGCTATAAGCAGATGTGCAAGGAGAAGTGACTCATAGGTGACAGCCCCGCGAGGGTTGCGGTTTTCTTTCCGTGTGGCAACAAAGAGCACATGGATCATTTGCCCGACCATAAGCCCAAATAGCAGAATGATAAGCGCAATAAGAACCACTGATTTTATGTTGAACAGATGGCTCATAGGGCGCTGTCCTTCAGCTCGATTTTGACGGCGATTTCGTCTGTCTCAATTTGATGACAGCTGCGGATGCCCGCTTTCGTCAGGCTATTGCAGAAGTTCTGAAGTGAAGGCTCAAGCTTTCGGCATTCTTCGCATTGCAAAACGATGCGAACTATTAAGGCGTTGCGCTCATCGTTTTCGCCAAATAAGAGCAGGGTTGGGTTTTTGATCTCAAATGCCAGTGAGGCGAAGTTGTATGCGCAATCGTAGAGGCGAGCCATGATGGCGGGCGATAGGGGTTCG
>UMKZ01002078.1_pt1 | contig 14049 bp, 17 predicted proteins | sample 1966441 | NCBI WGS metagenome assembly UMKZ01 (sample SAMEA4836189, study PRJEB28245) | human gut metagenome | biome: gut microbiome; material: fecal sample | place: Denmark | collected 2008
TTTTATCCCTGTTGGACTGTACCAGTCTATAACTTTTGTCATTTAAAAACTCCGTAAGGTGTTGTATTGTAACCCCTTGAGTTAAGCTCACCACAAGCCATCCAACGACGAGAGTTGTCTGAGCCAATCCAACTAATCCAGCAATAACCCTCGCGTTTAACGAATCCGTCATACTGAACATGCATACCATTCGTATAATATAATCCTGTGTCTTTACCTTTTAAGCTCGGTGCGCGTCTGATTTTAATCGTGCAATTTGGGTAGAAAGTTCCGATTTCTCGATGAAAATCACTAGGGATATAATTTAAAATATCCTCTGTAGTTTCATTTAATACCATAGTTTTAGGAATAAACACTGTAGAATACATAGCTGAATAAGGAAGTGTAATAATATTAAAACCTTCATTGTTTCCATGTTGATTTGTTCCGAAAAAACGTCCATATGAACTATTCACGTCACTATCGAATATTGCGATATGACTATAAGGTGTAACACCTGGTACGACTCTGAAAACAACAATTGCCCCAGGTTGTAGCTGTGTTGTTTCAATGCAATGTGTTAACATCCCATTTGTTTTTCTGTTTTCCCAAATGTCTTTTACATAACCACTACTTGTACAATTTGCGCCTTTAAATCCGTTATATTGACAATAGTCCATATATCCATCCCAGCATTGACACCCGTAAGCGCCATCATGATCTACAACCCTACCCATCATCTTTTGTCTGTAATTATAATATTTATTTGTATCAATATTCATATTTATTACCTCCTAGAAAATATTGAAAAATAACCCATATTCTTGCAATTCCGCGTATAATTCATTTTCAATTGTAATGACTGCACGTCGAGAACCTTGTAAAACCTCAGCCAAAGTCTGAATACCAATGTTTCCTTTACGTTTAAAACTATATTCTTCATGTCCTGTTGTATCATTCGCGCTTTTTGGTTTGGTAATTGTCTTAGCAATATTGTTTACATAGTCATTTGTTTCAATGTCAATACGTCCCTCCGGAGTTACAGACTGTAAAGCGATACTCGTATCTTCTCCGCTCGCCTGTGTATTCCCTCGACTATCACGTGTATAAGTTTCTGTGTAGTTCGTGTTTGCGGTCGGATCGTCTTGGTCTTGAAAAGGAATAGTTTTAAATAATGTATAATATCTATCCATATTGATTTCAAACCAGTGTTGAAGTTCAAATTTCCAATACGCATAAGTTTCTTGACCGATTTCGTCAAACCAAAAATGTTTTAGAATTCCCGTTTCTAATGCCTTACGTTTTTCAACATCATCATAAAATTTATAATTAAAATTAAAAATCTTTTTTCGAGCGATCTCTAAAACTTCCACATCACTTAATTCATATTGAGCGTCAATTAATTCCTCGAATGCTAAATTATGGCAAACTCCACAGATAGTTTCAGTGTTTTCGGCGAGTACCGGATTTTGCAAAGTCAATAAATAGTTTGGCAATTTTAATTTACTGAACATTTTCATCACCTTCTTTAACATCTAAATTTTTATTAATATTAAAATCTTTAATGCTAGTGTTTGAGTCTAATTCAAGTAGTTTCATGATGTCCTCAAAATCCTCGTATGGAGCAAACTCAACACTCGCATTTAATCCGAATTTTTCATTTAATTCTTCAATTGCTTTTTTACGTTCGCTTAACCAAATATTTCTAGACGCGATAACCTGCTGGTTATTTGCGTTTACTTCATCCGCCACTAATCTTTCTTTTTTATCCATATTCGCATTTTCAATACCTAAAAATGTCATACATTCGCGCAAAATTGCTTGTTTCATGCCGTGTAACTCATCCGCAATAAAAGGTGCGTTCGTCTGTAGTACATTAATATCTTCCGTTCTAAATCCTTTTGACGTGAAAATTGTTTGCACACCTTGTAAAATCTTTTTTATAAAAACTTTGAATTGTTGTAACATTCTCCTATCACCTGTAATGATATACGGTGTCCATTGCATTGTTAAGTTTTGATCCATTGTTCGACTTGTTAAAGCTAATTTTTTAGCATAAAAATTTAAGTATGGGAATAACCCAACATAAAGAGGACTGTTTTTCATAACTACACATTCTTCACTTGTTAACGTCTTTTTCACAAGTGGACTTGTAGAAACAGTGTGGTATTCTGTTGGTAGGGTATAGTGGTTTAACTTTCCACCTAATGTGATCTCGCTACAAATTAATCCGAGTCTTTCATCATCATAAAAACCGATATAGCCACGCGTTTGTAAAACATACTCTAAATAGAACGTATTAATAGATTCCGGAAGATCTTTATATTTAAACATGTTTAAACTCAACATTTGTAAGTACGTATAATAAATAAAATCCGCTTCTCCATTGTTCATTGTTGCAATATCAACCGCGTTTCTACAATAATCTGTGAACGAACTAGTATCATTTAATAAATCCATCTTAATCATCTCCTTTACTTATATGCTAAATAAAAAAGGTTGAACTGTCAACCTTTTATATTAATGCACTTTTTTATCTTTATAATTTCCGAACTTATCAATCTCTGTCATATTATACATTTCTCCATTTGATTTAGAATAGTCACCGATATATTTTGTGTGCCATAAAGTCACACCATTGTCAAATACGCGTTTTATTTTTTCCAGGTCGCTCGGATCTATACCATCACCACTAATGTTACACTTAACAGTTTGTATATAATTCCATGATATTTTAGAATGTAAATTGGGATAGTCAATAACATTTGTAGCATAACCACGCATATCCCATACTTTGTTTAATCTTTCTAAATATTCATCTGTAGGCTTGTACGCATATATTACTAATGTATTAAGATCTAAAGATAGTATTCGCATTAAATCATTTGAGCCGGTTACAATACTGTCGGCAGTTGCTTGAGCGTCGTGGATTTTAGCATTGTACGTATCAATTGCGTTTTGAATGTTAGTTTGATTTTGATAGCGTGTTGTTAACTCTCTTAGTTGGTTACTAATAGCGGTTGATTGTGTATTTGCACTTGCTTGTGCGTTTGCGTTTGCAAGTGCATTTGCGTTTTGTAAATTCGTTTGTTTAGTATTAATTTGATTTTGCATGGCTGTTTGTCCAATTCCTAAACCAGCACCAACTAAACCACCAACCGCACCGCCAATATTACCTGTTAAGGCGCTTGTAATACCACCACTTAATCCACCAATTGCACCGATACTAGCGTTTATCATATTCGACTTATTGTGTAAATCATTTAAACTACTAGCTAAATTTGTGTTTCTTCCGACAGTACTCAAATTTAAATTATTTTGAATACTTGTTTGTGCGCTCATTGCATTACCTGTTGCACTGGCAATTGCTGAGGCTGTTTCATTACTACGTCTAATATTTGACAGTCCTACATTCATAGAGTTTCTTGACGATTGCATTAACATTGCCGTAGTATCGTTTATAATTGGGATTGAAAGCTCATACGAACTTTCAAAAGAGTTATCCATATTTATAAGTGTAGATTTTCCAATCTCGTCATAAGTTTTATAATTCTTAGGAATAATATTAATTTTGCTAGATGATGGGTTTCCAACCATCACAAATTTAATATCATAAGGATCATTCCATAATTCATTTTTAAATATTTTATTAACACCATTGTTATTACTAATCATTAAGTAGCTATATGGATATGAGTATAGTTTACTGTTTTTATTATATCCTATAAATGCCTCTATACTTCTACCTAAATCATATATGGGATATTCATCATCATTATTAAAATACATATTATTCATTGTCCCACTTAGAATTTTAAGGCAATCAATATCACCTTCATGCACTCCATTGAAATGATTAGATACAACACTTAATACACCATCAACAACTTTTAAACCGGGGATGGAATCCGTAACAATAATACTAACACATTTACCCACAAGTTTTTCATTCTTACGAATGTGATCCAATGTCACGCTTAAACCTGTAAGTGTTGTATAACTGTTACCACTTACACCATTTCGCATTGTTTTAACATCATTTCCATTATGTTTCGAAAAAGGAAATATGTAATAATTCAATGGTGATGGTGTTCCAGCCTGTCCACTCGTATAACTATCATTCCCAGCAAAATCGCATGTCATGGCTATAACCGCGAATGAGTAGTTTTGCATAGGGTTAATGATTGCTTGATTTGTTGAAACTAAATCAGTCCCAAGCTCTATATTTTCATGTTGTGTGTTAATACATGGGCGTCTACGGTTGTCAATATTTTTATCAATATACCACTGCGGTCTATGTTCATATGCAATAAAACTAGGTAGAAAATTCTTTTCAATTTCAAAACGCCATGTTTGTATCACATCCGTTTCAAAAGAAATACTAGTTGCATTATCATTTAAATAACCTAAACTTGAAATAAAACAATAAATCCATTTTGATTTGTTCCCCGTATCACCATTCCTATATATCATATAATTATATAATCTTAAATTATCATAAGACCCGTCCACAACTACAGTTCCATCTTTTCTTTGATAGGTGTAATTTTCAAAAACAATATGATCATAATTATTTATAAAAAAATCAAATTGTTTTTCGGGTGTATCGAATGCACCCCAAAAAGTGTTATTCATTGCGTCAATTTCTAAACCTTTTAAAAGATAAATCTTGCTTTGCGGTGTGAATTGACTGTTTACGACTCCTATACTCATCTTAATCATCTCCTTTTATTTTATCTTATTAAAAAATAGTTGAAACTTCAACTATTTTATTTATCTTTGATATAATCATAAATTTCACGCGCTTTCGTTCCTCGTGTTGGCTGGTTAGGGTCGGCGGGTCTTTCATAATTGGCTAGAAATTCAATCGCTAATGTGTATGGGTCGGCGGTAGATTTTGAAAAGCTTGCAAAACTTTCGGGGTAGGTTGCTGTAGCTATCCATTGTTGATTGTTTTCCATTTCCCATTGAATTCGCTCACACTCACCAATTCCAAACTTTGAAACATCCGGATAATATCCCTTTTCTTTTAGCCAGTCAATTATCTTTGTCCAAGGTGTCCATTGGACCAAACCATACCCCCTAGATGAAACCGGTTCGGCGAAAGGTATATCACCCTCCCAACGATTCGGGTTAACAGTCGATTCAAAATAAGAGTTACCTAACATTCCAGCAACCGCATTTGCGGTCCAACCCTTAGCCTTGAAAAACTGCCAAAAAGCAACCCAATTTTGTCTAGATTCATCTTCCGTAAGCGGTCGAGTGTTATTAATATCACCAGGAATAAACCATTCATTTGTTGGGGTTGGCGGTTCGGGTTTGATCTCTTCTTTCGTTTTATAAAATCCTAAATCAATCCCAAAGCCATCTAACATAAAATAATGTTTTATGTATTTATAACTTGGCCCTGGTGGTGTTGGCGGTTGACCACCTTCAAACGTTTTCCACGGTTGCCCGTACCCGTTAACAATGTTTGTATCATTCACATAAAATACTTCCGTCGGTAAAACTGAACCACTTAACGCATAACATTGATTGCCATAGTTACATGTCACACCATAATAGACGAGTCCGGCATTTTGTGTAAATGTTTGGTCGATATGACAGTGGTCACCAGTTGCATAACCAGCCTCACCCGTGTGATAAATAAGATCACCTTGTTTATATTGTGTTGCGGTTGGTGGGTTTGGGTCATGCGTAAAACTAACAGTAACATAGGTTAATCCGTTTGGCGTCCATACGGGATTGTCGGAACTATAGGCGCGTGTATTACCTACACTATCACTATAGGATAAATGACAGCTAAATGGAGCGTAAACGGGTACACGTACCTGCCCACTAATAGCATTATCAAATGGATGCCCACAGCAGTGCGACTCGGCTGTAGGACTTGACCATTGAGTTATGTTCATAACTTCCATAGGAAATAAGCAAACTTCATGTCCATCATGTACTAATTTCTGACCGGCTTTCATAAATTCAACTCCTCCTCTAATAATGTTAACTCTTGTAGTTTACGTTTACAAATGTTATAGCGCTCATAATCTACATTCTTTAATATGTGCATGCATTGCATGTAAAATTCTATGTAAAAATAAACACTTAAACCTTCCGGTAAACTGTATGGAATATCTTCCGGTTTTTTCATTTTATAAATACTCGACAACTCACATTCTTTACTTTTCATGGTTACCTCCTAAAAATAATAGCAAGTATTAAATACTTGCTAACTTACACGTTTCCAAAAATAAACACTATAATATGGCTGCATTAATGATATTTTTTCTGATCCACTTTCACCAGGTCCATGTGAGTGTACACCAATTGTTGAACCATTTTGTTGTAATAATGCACCATAATCAAGAAATGACAATTCTTTCTTTGTTAACATGTGTTTATACTCACCACCAGTATCATTCACATCAAAAGTCTGTGTATTTGATCCGTCACTTCCGGAACCAACACCGACAAGTGTTCTACCTTGTGCGAACTGTTCCCAAATACCTTTCAAATAAGTACCAGGATTAGTACTAGTTAAACTGATATAAACAGATCCAACAGGGTAAATAGAATCTAGAGTTGTATTAATTAACTCTGTCAATTCTTCTTTAGTTGTTGTAAATTTTGTGTTTGTTTCTTCTTTAAAAGTATTAAAGGCTGTTTGGTTTTGAGAAATTGTTGTATTTGTTTCACTCTTAAAAGTCGCTAAATCATTACTAACAACATTAATTTTAGCATTGATCGCGTTTTCTTTTTCCTGCCAGTCTTTATTGGACTGATTTTGTATGATTCCTTCAATTTCAGCGTCCAACTGTGTTTTATTTTTCTGCCATTCAATATTAAATTGTTCTGTTGTAGCTTGTTTAGTTGCATTAATAGAATGTTGTAGTTGTGAGTCTACAACATCATTCCATTGTACTACTACATCATCCACAGCTTTTATAACCCATTCGATATAACCTTGTAATTGATTAATACATTGGTAAATATTCATACCTGTATTAAATGCACTTACATATTGTTGCGCGAGATTTATACCGCTTAACTTTAATTCACTATATTTCGGTAAAATATTTTGTAGTTTATCATCATCAATAATACCCATATTACTTACCTCCGTCGTTATATCCGATTAATTCTTTTAGCTTGTCCGGTAATATATCAGGATTAATCTTTGAAATGTTTTCAATAATACTAACAACCTCCGTGACAATCGCATATGTACAAATCACCGGCACTAAATCAACACCAAACGGAAGAGTTAGAAAACTTTCAGCATAATTAATCGCAATGCCTAACGTGTAACAAAAGATAAAACCAACTTTTTTAAATAGTCCATCTCTTAACTTATTCGACTTAATATGCTCGCCATTCCTAAGAGCTCCAACAATTCCAGTAATAAGATCCAAACCATTAAAAACTAACGCTACTAAAATGATTTTCATTTTAATCACCTCTTTCTTTTTCTATAATAATAAAAAATAGTTGAATGTTCAACTATTTTTAAACAAAAGAAAAAGAGTTCGTGATTGAACTCTTTTTCCGTGACTATTAGAATGAAAGGAGGACTCAATATCCATACATATAATAACAAAATTAAGCGTTATATACAACCTTAATTTTACATGTTACATTAGAATTTGTATCTTTAACAGTGACAGTTGCTAAACCTTCACTAGTAATTGCTGGTAATCCTTTAATGGTTACATGTCTTAAATCATCACTTAATGTAGCACTAACCATAGTTGACTCGTCTGACGTTGCCGTTAAGCTAATTTGTGCGTTTAATCCACTAGTCTGTACTGTAAATGGTACTGTTACACTACCATCTTTTTTAACCTGTACTACTTGAGGGTTAGAATAAATTGCCGTAACTTTTTCCTCAACAGTTCCGGATACGAACGCAATTGCGTTTGCAAATCTAGAAGTTGCGATACCCTCCCAGTGATGCAAGAAATAATTCCAATATAAGCCTTTAGCATTATACGCAACACCTACACTATACTTTTGGTCGAACACACGATAAATTTCTGAGTCGCATACAATAGCCTCAATCGTACCTTGTGCCGTACTTGGTAAAGTTGGCAATACTAATACATGAGTTTTGAATTGTGCAAACTCTAATTGGAATGTTTGAGCCAACCAATCAATATTTAAGTAACTATTGGTTTTACCGTTTAAGATGACATAAATGTCATCGTATTCATTTTGTTTTGTAACTGCCATAGCGTTATATTCGTTTGTTGGCTCAGTTAAATAAGATACGTATTCTGTAATTTTGCGAGCTAATTCTTTAGCTGTGTCCGTATCTGTTACAGCATCCGTATTTACAATTTTCATGTGCCCGTTTTCATAATGAGTAACTAAAGCTGATTTCATATAGTTATAATCGTCTTTGTTGTCACCATTATACATAGAGTCAACAATACGAGCGATCAAACTGTTTACACCATCCCATGTGACAAAATACTTGCGTAAATCATCATCCGTGATAGTTGCTGGATAATATGATTTTCTGTTTACTACGTAGAAAGCTGTTTTAATATCCGGTAAACTACGTTTAAATAATGTGTTCTCCGCGTCCGCTTGATTGTATTCGTGCTCTTTAGCGCACTCAACGAAATATTCTTCCATAGTATAGCCTAAAGGCATGTTCTCCATTTTAAATGGTGCTAGTTTATTTGTTAAAATATTTCTGTGTGCAATCACTTTACCAACACGTGTTGCTAAATTCATAAACTCAACACCTAAAGTATCCGGATATTCTAGTAAACCGCTCATAAACTCTAAAGAGCTTGTTTCGTTTGGGTCGCCAATTGTACTTTTAAAATTGCTTGAGCTTAAATTATACATTGCACTGGCAACTTCTTGACCAGTTGGTTCATTCTCTAAACCTAAATCATTTTGAATTGTTTTTGCAACATCTTTTCCCGTTGTCCTTGACATATTAATCACCTCATTTTTCTATACGCCTAATTTACGTAAATCTAAACCTTTGTGATGTGGTTTATCATCCTTTGGCTTTTCAATTCCAATTTGCATAAATAGTTTTGAGTTTGCTTCCGTTAACGTTGTATTTTTATCAACTAAACTTTCATTTAATGTTTTTAACTTATCCAACTCCGTAAAAGTTTTTTCAACTTCTGCTCGCATATCATTTAAAATAGTTGAACGTTTAGCTTGATCTTCAACCGTTAACACTTCAGTGAACTTACCTCTTAGTTCATCCCTATCCATATGTATACACTTCCTTTCTCCTTTAAATATATTATATCAATATTATAAAGTCAATAATAAATAAAACCCTCTTTTACGAGGGTTTCATAAATATAGGTTGTAAAGTTTAAAGTGTTACCAGCTAGATTACTATTCCTAACTATGTTGTTAGCACGTTTCACCGCGAGTAAGCCTAACATACATGTCTGATTTCCGTTCTTTATTCCTTACGTCATCATATTAACATATTATTTATTTTTTTCCAAATCTTCTTTAATTTTATTTTTTACATATTTACTAAATTTTTTAGATTTCAATAGTCCTTCAATATAATCGACCACTTCAATTTCATCTTTATTTACACATACACAATATTTATTTACGTGGTCCCGATACCATTTATTTCGGTTTTCTTTTGACTTCTCACTCATCATATTTATTACCTTCTTTAGACCATGCTAATGGTTTTCCTAATATATAGGTATGAACAAATTCATTTGTCTCATGATTGACAATACGCCAGCCGTCTTTTAGATATTCATTCAATGCGTCTATATCTTTTCTGTACGCTGAATAATCATAATCTTTTATACTTCTTACAATTACAACTTTATTTTTCAACGGAGGACTTCCAAACATAATTTCATTAAATTCTTTTAATCTTTTATCACACTCTTCAAAAATTCCACCGTTTTCATAAGTTAACAACTTGTATTGTAGTTCATCAACATCTTTTCGTAAGATTTTATTTTCATTACGTAAATTGTTGTAACTATAATCTATAATCAAGCCAACGAAAACAACAATCACTATATTTAATAATAAATTCATAAATATCACTCCTTTATAATCCATATAAATATTAGTAGCATTCCTATTGCATAAACAGTGAATAGAAATGTTACACTCAAACAACATAAACCCATAATTAAATATTTTATTATTACACTTAAAACACTTATCACCTTATCGAACTCCTTACCTGCTTTTAATACTGAATTGTCTATCAACTAACACGATACCACCGGGTACATGTGTTTTCTTTAAGCAGTCATTAATAACATTACCAACTCTAAAGTTATCATATGTTACATTCTGTTTAGCCTTTTGTGTCATACCAGCACATTTAACGTTTAAATAATAGCAAACACCCTCACGAATGTAATACAGCTTATCTTTACAATCGTTTTCACTAATAAATTCTTGCTGGTGCTCCACATACTCCTTATAAGATACTTCAATTTCTTCAACATAAGATTTTGCGCCAATGAAATAAGAACGATTAAATACAGATTCTAGCCCCCAATAACCTAACTCTTTATCGTCAATAATGTCCTTTATTGCGTCCGGTATTTCAGTTCCTACTAAGTGTATTGAATCCGTGTCAATATAAGCAACTCTATGTATACCTACCTTTTGAGCTGTACTTATCGTATATTTACGCGCGTATGCGGTAACAAATTCACCATATGGGAGATAAATAGGATCACGAAATTGTTCATCAATAACCTCTTTAACCTCCCCATCTTCATAAGTAGTATACATAGGGTCGTGAAGTCTTAATACTCCATCATCTTTATCAATAAATGGAATTTTAGGTGTTACATTTGGATTCGTTGCAAATTTTCCATATACTGAATTTAATTGTCTTTTTGCAATAAATCTTTGTGCACCTTTAGAATTCTTTTTAACTTCCATCTGTTCATCAATAAACTGTCTAGCCATACCTACACACCCCCTAAATTTATATCCATTAATGAACTCTACATCATAAATATCATATTGTTCATTAAATAATTCCCAATCAACACTTGTTACAGTCATTCTCACAATATCACCGTTTGAGCTGTCAACATATTTTTTACTACCAAAAAATCTAGAAAACTTATCTAAACTAATGCATGGTATATGGTCCTTTTTAATATCAAAAGCAAAACTCACAACACCAACCCATAACGGGTATTCATCATCCTGTTGATATTCACCATCAAAATAAACAGGTGTATCATACGGCAATAATTCATAATACATACGACTAGGAAACAAAGAGTTTACGTCAAATACTATCCCCTGTCCTATTTCCTTTTCTTTTAGTTCCGGATTTGCCCAAACAAAACCACCACTATAAGCCGGCCTTAAATCTGTATCAACATTCATTTCTAGTGGCGGGAATATCTTTTCAAATGACATAGGTAATGTTTTCTTAAATGCGTCAAAACTACAACTTGTAGCTGTCATTTTATTAAATCCAAGTTTAAAACATTCGTTTAATGCCATACCTTCAATATCAATATCATTGAAAAGATAATCAACTTCATGTGGTGTTAGCTCGTGTCCAACCTCACGTTTAGTGTTATAATCTAACTTTAATTTTCGTATTGGTAAATTAAAATCATGTGCGATCTTCTCGATACTAAACGGAATTAATTTAAAACTATCCCATATTGTAGTTTTTGTTGAACGATAAATTGAATGTTTCCACCATATTTCAATGGAATACCACAAACCAGTATTAGAGATTATTGTTTTAAAACACCCTGTTTTAGGTTTATCCGAATATTCATAACCATTTGATAATAACCAGTTCACAATAAATTCACCATCAAAAGCCAAATTATGAAAATATAATTTACGTGTTTTCTGTTTACACCATTCAATGAAACCGTCAATACTATTTCCATATTCTTTTATACTTGAATCACTGACAAAGCTTGCGCCCCATGCCCAAACTCTACAATCTAAAGGGTCAGTCGTAGTCTCAAAATCGCAAGCCCAAATTTCTTTAGGCTCTTTTTTCTTTGACATACTACAACCCCCTTTACATTATTTATACTTAACAGCGCCACCACTAACATAGGCACGTCCGGTAAATACAGCTAAACTATCTTTTACATCACTCATATCTGTTCGTATATTTTTACTTAATTGTTCATTAACAAATTTTTGATTTTGTGTGTACTCTCTTGACATATCTATGTAATTGAAAACTGAAACCGCCTTACGCTCTTGGTAGAACCATTGTAATAATTGTTTATCTGATAATGATTTTATATCTTTGATTAGTTGTTTACCTTCCTTTTTGGTGATATTGCCACCTCTTATTTGTTCCTCAATTGCGGTTTTATAATTACTTCTAAGATTTTTAATCTTTTGGTTTTCCTTCTTTGTATTCTTTTTCAAATTTTCAATTCGTTTATCCAATTGTTTAGGATAACGATACGATTGAATATTCACATGATGAACCGGCTCAAAAAATCCACCACGATCATCACGCAAAGTTGACCTAGCATTTTTAACACTTATAGGTGTTACAATACCGCCTTTTGTCTCATTCAATTTACTCAGTCCGACGGACTTTGAAAGTTGTCTCCTTTGCTTATTTTGCTTATCAATTAATTTGTTGGCTTTTTCAACATCATTTCGATTGAAAACAACACCGTATTGATTTTGAATATAACGATTTTCTTTGTTGAACTTATCAATTGAACGTAAATATTTATTAAATTCTTTACGATCATTGAAATCCTTTATTGTACGAATATCATTAAAAACAACATCCTGCCCCATGTTTTGGGCTTTTGTTGCTGTACGTTTAGCACTTGCTATTGCGTTACGTAACCGTTTAACGTCTTTTGTTGACTTCCTCATTTTAGCCATTTTAAACACCCCCATTTTAAGTTAAAAATAAAAGGGTGTTTGGCTAACACCCTTATTTTATTAGGCTATTTAACAGCCATGCTTAAATATTTATTTGAGCTTGAGTTTGATTTTTTCTGAATAATTGTGACACATACCGGTTCTTTTGTCCAATCATAATTGAACACTTGTTTTAACTGTTTTAAGCTTTGTAAGAAAGGTTTACTATTAGTTGCATAAGCTTTACCGTCCTTATCAATAACAGTAATTAACTTGCTACAGATAAACTCACCTGTTTTTTCATTTTCTTTTTCTACATCTTGCACAATGTACCCAGTTAACCATAAATCTTTACCTACTTGATCGCTTAAACCTTCCGCATTGTTAACGGCGTTGAATAAATTCACACGTTGTTCGTGTGTCATATCCTCAGTTACAACTAATCCTGTATTTTCCATTGCTACTACTTCATTTGTTAAATTTTCCATATTAATTTTTCTCCTTTTAATTTTAACATTGCTTTTTTAATTAAATTATTTCAAGTTGTTTAATTTTGAAATCAGCATAACAATACTTTTTACAACCTATACGCTTTTATAGAAAAGTCATAACTCATAAACATTTTACATGTCGCACCTCCAATAATTCATCAATTTGCATATTTATTAATACAAACCACATAACTAACATTATGATTAATAATATAATGAAATTTATGTATCTGTTTGACACTTTATAATATTTGAAGTTTCCTTTACAGTGCTGATATATTTGGTATACAGATAATAACACCCAAATTATGAAACTTGCAAGGATTAAATTACTAATCATAATTATATCCTCGTCTTTCATTTTCTTGAATCATATCATTAAGAGATACAACACCTTGAAAAACTTTTCGTTTAAATAATGTTAACGCCTCATATTTAAACGAATATGAGCCTATAATGGACTTTGAACCTAATTTACAAATATCCATTCTTATTAAGTGTCGTCTTTGATATACAAGATGAAAGGCTAACTTATAATTACATAAATACGTTTCAACAACATCAACAATCTTATTAACATTATCCATAGTTAGATCACTCGGATAATGTCCATGTTTATATATTCTACTCATTCTAAACACTCCTTTAAATAATGAGTTAGCTTATCAGCAAATTTCGATAACTCTTTTCTTTACACTCATAGTATAACACAAGTATTCTAGAATAC
>UMKZ01040425.1_pt1 | contig 13972 bp, 10 predicted proteins | sample 1966441 | NCBI WGS metagenome assembly UMKZ01 (sample SAMEA4836189, study PRJEB28245) | human gut metagenome | biome: gut microbiome; material: fecal sample | place: Denmark | collected 2008
GAAGCCATGTACACCGCACCCACACTGCGCAGCGCGTGCAGCCCTTCAAGCTGCAAACCCGCAATGGCGGGGTCAAGGGGCAGAGCCCCTGCGTTCTCTTGGGGGTCCAAGGGGGATATTCTCTCACGTGAGAGAATATCCCCCTTATCCGCAGCCCCACACGGTGTGGGGAAAAGCCGCAGCCTCTTCGGGCTGCTCCCCCTCCGCGCCATGCGCGGAAAAAGAGAGGACTTCTCTTTCGAGAAGCCCTCTCTTTTTACTTATTTTCTGCTGTGCAGAAGCAATTATTCCGCTTCCTGCATCGCCTTTGCGGCAGCGACAGCCTTCGCCTGTGCGTCGGCGGAACACTGCTCGTAGCGCACGAAGTGCATCACGAACGAGCCGCGGGACTGGGTCATGGAGCGCAGGTCAATGGCGTAGCTCATCAGCTCTGCCTCGGGGCACTCGGCCTCGATGACCTGCTCGCCGTTGCCGGTCGGGGTCATGCCCATGACGCGGCCGCGGCGCTTGTTAAGATCGCCGAGGATATCGCCCATGTACTGGTCGGGCACCGTGACCTTGAGCTCGCACACCGGCTCGAGCAGCACCGGGGACGCCTCGGGCATGGCTGCCTTGTAGGCGAGGTTCGCCGCGGTCTTGAACGCGATCTCGGACGAGTCGACCGGGTGATAGGAGCCATCGTAGAGGACGGCCTTGAGGTTCACGACGGGATAACCCGCGAGCGGGCCGTGGACGCAGGCCTCGCGCAGGCCCTTTTCGACCGCGGGGAAGAAGTTCTTGGGGACGCTGCCGCCGAAGACTTCCTCGGCGAAGACCATCTCTTCGCTCTCCTCGTTGGGCTCGAAGCGGATCCAAACGTCACCGAACTGGCCGCTGCCGCCGGTCTGCTTCTTATGACGGCCCTGCTTGGAGACCGTCTTGCGGATCTTTTCACGGTAGGGCACACGCGGCGTGTCGAGCACGACCTCGACGCCGAAGCGGCTCTTGAGCTTGTTGACGAGCACGTCGATCTGGATGTCGCCCGCGCCGGAGACGACCATCTGGTGCGTTTCGGCGTTGTTGACGACGCGGAAAGATGGATCTTCCTCGTTCAGGCGGTTGAGGCCCTGGGCCATCTTGTCCTCCTGGCCACGGGTCTTGGGCGCGATGGCGACGCTGTAGCAGGGCTCATCGAACGGGATGGGCTCGATCTTGACGACCTTGCGCGGCTCGCAGAGCGTGTCGCCGGTCTTGACCTTGTCCATCTTGGCGATGGCGCCGATGTCGCCGCAGGTGAGCTCCTTGACCTCGGTATACTTCTTGCCCTTGGGGATGTACAGGCGGCCGAGCTTCTCGGTCTCGCCGGTGCGGGCGTTGACCATGGGCATATCGGGCTTGATGGAGCCGGAGAGCACCTTGACGTAGGAATACTTGCCGTACTGGTCGGAAATGGTCTTGAAGACGAACGCGGTCGGCAGTGCGCCGGGCGCGACGACGAATTCGGAGGACTCGCCGTCCTCATTCTCGGCCATCAGGGCGCGGGCGTCCTGCGGCTTGGGAAGAAGCTCGACGATGGTATCCATCAGGATACGCGTGCCCATGCCCTGAATGGCGGAGCCGCACACGACAGGGAAGAGGGACAGGTCCTTGACGCCCTGGCGCAGGCCATGGATCATCTCGGCATAGGTGAAGTCTTCACCGGCGAAGAACTTTTCCATAAATTCCTCGCTCGTCTCGGCGACGGACTCCTTGAGCGCGTCGTAGAGCTCATCGAGCACGGGCTTTTTGTTCTCAGGCACTTCGATCTCGACGCGGCCGCCGCCGGGGCCGAACTCGAATGCACGCTTATGCAGCACGTCGATGATGCCGATGACCTTCTTGCTCTCGTCCCAGATGGGGGCGACAACGGGGGCGATGTTCTTGCCGAAGCGCTCGCGCAGCGTGTCGAACGCGGCGTTGTAGTCGGAGTTCTCCTCGTCGGTCTTGGAGATGTAGAGCAGACGGGGGAGAGAGTTCTTCTCGCAATATTTCCACGCCTTTTCCGCGCCGACGCTCATGCCGGCCTTGGCCGAGCAGACGATGACGGCAGCGTCGGCAGCCTGAACGGCCTCCGCGACCTCACCGGCGAAGTCGAAGCCGCCGGGCACGTCGAGCACGTTGATCTTGCAGCTGTCGTATTCCACGGGAGCCACGGCCAGAGAAATGGAGATCTGGCGGCGGATCTCTTCGGGATCGTAGTCACAAACGGTGTTGCCGTCGGCAATTCTGCCCAGACGGTCCGTGCCGCCGGTGAGATACAGCATGCTCTCAGCGAGGGTGGTCTTGCCGCTGCCGCTGTGGCCAAGCAGCACGATATTGCGGATGTCTTTTGCACTCATAATGGGTCAGTCTCCTTCCGAAAATCGTAAATCCCAGATCGGCTCGCGCCATAAGGTGGGATAATACTCAATGCAGAAATGATATCATGTTTTTCTCTCCATTACAACCATATTTTTCCGCAAATTTTCGTTTTCTTCGTTCGAAGTGTCAATAACGATCGCTGAGCAGGGCGTCGACCAGCGCGCTGAGCGACCACAAAAGTACGTAAATGAGCAGAGAAAACGGCGTGAGCACGCTGTATGCGCCGACAAAAGTTAAATAAAATGCAAGGAGCGTCGAGGCTGTGGCGGCTAAAAATGCAAGCACCGTGCAGCGCCTTGCGGACGCGCACAATCTCTTGCTGCCGAGCACGACCTCGGCATACGGCATGAGGCCTTCGCGCATGAGCAGCGCATACGGTCGCCCGCCGCCGCGCTCGGAGAGCGCCAAGCGCGTCGAGAGCTTGGGATAGACCGCGCGCGCGTCGGTGCCGAACTTGCGCTTCAAGAGCGCAGGGGTGATGTTGCCGTCGCGCACGGCGAGGACGGGGGTGATGCGGCTGTGGTGCAGGGCGTGGAGCGCCCAGTCGACATTTTCCGCTGGCATGTACTTCACGGCGAACACCGCGATGAGCGTGCCGTCGACCGAGAGGAACACGCCGGTCTTGAGGCCAAGGTTCCGCGGCAGGTTCACGCCGCGCTTTCTCATAAAGCCCGCCGTGCCGAAGAGCACCGTTTCGCCGTGGATGCGGCCGCCGACGCCGCCCTCTTCGTAAAAGTCGACGTCCTCGACCTGCTCGCGGAAGCCGCCGTCGCTGGCGAGAAGATTGTCAAAAAGGCGGCTCAGACCGCTCTCGGACGCGTGGGCCATCGTCGCGGCGTAGGAGATGACCTTGCCGCTCTCCTCGCCAAAGACCTTGAGCCCGCCGAGCGTGATCGTTCCTGGCGGGAACAGGTCGCCGTCGGTCAGAATGACGCAGTTGCTCCGGCGGATGGCGTCCGCGCCGGAAAAGCCCGCCACGGCGCTGCCGCTTTTGGCAAGCCGCGCGGCGATGCGCTTGAGCGGCAACGCGCACACCATCGGAAACGCGAGCAGGTTCGCGCTCGCGAGCATCACCGAGAGGTTCCACGCAAGCAGCGCGTTCTGCTTCGTCTCGAGCGTCGAGAGCACGCCGAACACGACCGCCGCCGCGAGGAAGACCGGCAGCAGCACGCTCTGCCAGCGCGAATAGGGAGCGTTTGCGCGCGCGGAATTCGAAAATCCGCCCGGCAGGCCCACGCGCTTGGCCGCGCCCCCTGCCGTCACGGTGACGATATACGGCGCGTTGCCGATGGCCGCGATGCGGAACGTGTCATACATGCCGTGCAGACGCAGGCTTTCGCCCAGCAGCGCGCAGTAGACCGACATCGCCCCCAGCACCGGCAGCGGCAGCGACAGCGCCGCGCGCGCGGGAAGAAAAGCGTAGAGCGCCGTATCGAGCAGCGTGACAAGGCATAGAAGCATCGTCAAAAAGCCCGACGTGACTTTTCTCTGTTTGAGCGAGCGCAGCGCGCCCGCAAAAATGCGCCAGCCGATGGCGCAGACGATCGCCTCGACCGCCAGCAGCGGCAGCGCGCGGATCATCGGATCAGCGGTGTACGCCTCCGGCAGGATGGAAAAATGCTCCAGCACCGCTATGACGCACAGCAAAAGCGTGAAAATACCCGCCCCACGGCGCGCCTTCGTCGCGCCAGAGAGCTGCGCGCGGTAGTCGGAGAGCGTTTCGGTCAGCGGCGGCTCGGGGAGCTCGGGTTCGGGCTCTTCGAATTCTTCTTCCTCGTCCTCTTCCTCCTCCGCGTCGTCGTAGAGCTGCTCGGTGTCGCGCATCTTGCGGCGGGAGAACAAACCGCGGCGCGGCGGCTCCTCCTCGATGATCGTGTCCTCGCGCTCGGAGAGCGCCTCCTGCACGGTCTGGGCCAGGACGTCCTGCAAGCTCATGGACTTGGGCTCGTCGTCCTGCGCGGGCTCTTCTTCGGGAGTTTCTTCCGGCTCGGCTTCCACCGGCTCTTCGGCCTTTTTCGCGCCGGGGAAGGGGATGACGGGGATGCGGGCGGTCTCATCCGCCGTTTCATCCACCGTTTTTTTCGCCGCCTCCGCCTTTTTCGGCAGGGGGACGACCTTTGCCGGCGGTTTCTTTTCCGCCGGCGGCTCGGGTTCTTTTTCTTCCGGTTCGGGCGCGGCGGGCGTGCCGCTGCCGTACTCGGCCAGAATGCTCTCGAGCGTGAATTCCGCGTCCTCGTCCATGCTGCGGGCCGTGTTTTTCAGCAGCAGCTCGGAATCGGCAAGCGTTTCTTCAAATTCAAGGTCTTTGGGGTCCATATCGTTCCTTCTTTACCGTTACTGCCCCAAGCGCTGGCGCACCGCCTCGTAGAGGAGGATGGCCGCCGCCGCGGAGGCGTTGAGCGACGAAATTCTGCCCTTCATCGGGATGCTGACGAGGAAGTCGCACTTTTCGCGCACCAGTCTCGTCATGCCGTCGCCCTCGCTGCCGATGACGATGGCCGCGGGGCCCTTGAGGTCCGCGGAGTAGAGGTCGCTCGTGCCCTCGGCCGCCGTGCCGAAGACCCAGACGCCCTCTTTTTGCAGCTGCTCCAAAAGCGCGGGGATGTTCGGCACGCGTGCGACGGGCACATAGCTCACCGCACCCGCGCTCGTCTTGGCGACAATGCTCGTGAGGCCCGCACTGCGGCGCTTGGGGATGACGACGCCATGCGCGCCCGCGCACTCCGCCGTGCGGATGATCGCGCCGAGGTTATGCGGGTCGGAGATCTCGTCGCAGACGACGATCAAGGGGTTTTCGCCTTTTTCGCGCGCGATGTTCAAAATATCCTCAACACTGACATATTCGCGCACGCTCGTGAGCGCGATGACGCCCTGATGGGCGTGCGTGCGGGACATGAAGTCGAGCTTGCGCTTGTCCGCGTCGACGACGACCACGCCCGCGGCGCGGGCGGTGGAGGCAATGTGGCCGAGCGTCTTATCGGTCTCGCCCTTCTGGATGAAAATTTTGTCGATGGTCGTGCCCGCGCGCAGCGCTTCGATCACGGCGTTGCGGCCCTCGATGATGCCGTCGGCCTCCGCGTCCTGCACGCGCGCGGTCTTTTCCTTGCGTTCCTTATCCATAAAAGAAATTTCTCCTTGTGACAAATTTTTATAGAATACTCCATTGCAACTATAACACAGAACAAGGGCAAGATAAAGAGGGCGCAAAACAAAAGTTCATCGAAAATTCACCATAGAAAACTTGTGCGATTTTCTTATATATGGTATAGTTGAAATCACTAATTCAAAAAGTGCGCATCTTCGCATTTTTCTGTCTCCCGACAGGAGGAACAACATGGAGCCAAACAATAGAAACAACCGCAATCGCGGCGACAAGAACCGCCGGCGCGGTGGGGGCATGTGGTCGATCGTCCTATGGGCGCTGCTGCTGACGATTGGCGTGAACTACCTCTCCGTCATGCTCGATCAGGCCCGCACCGCCGAGTCTTCGTGCGAGATCGCATACAGCGAGCTTGTCGAACTCGTGGAGGAGGGGAAGGTCAAGTCCATCGAATTCGGCGACACGGTCTTCACCATCACGCCGGTCGACGGCTTTACCTACACGGATGACGACGGCAAGAGCTATGATCAGAACTATACGCTCTTCACCACCATCATTCCCGACGCGACGGAAAAGCTGATCACCCTGTGCGATGAGCACGGCGTGACCTACACCAAGCCCTATCAGCCGCCCGTTTCGCCGATCCTCACGTTCATGGTGAGCTATATTCTGCCCACGGTGCTGATGGTCGGCGCGTTCATGCTGCTGATGAACTTCATCACGAAAAAGTCCGGCGGCATGGGCGGGATCGGCGGCATCGGCAATGTCGGCAAGGCCAACGCCAAGGTCTACATGGAAAAATCCACCGGCGTGACGTTCGCGGACGTCGCCGGTCAGGACGAAGCGAAAGAATCGCTCGTCGAGATCATCGACTTTCTGCACAACCCCGAAAAATACACCGCCATCGGCGCAAAGATCCCCAAGGGCGCGCTGCTCGTCGGCTCTCCCGGTACGGGTAAAACGCTGCTGGCCAAGGCCGTGGCGGGCGAGGCAAAGGTACCGTTTTTCTCGATCTCCGGCTCTGACTTTGTCGAGATGTTCGTCGGCGTCGGCGCGAGCCGCGTGCGCGACCTCTTCGCCGAGGCGTCGAAGGTCGCCCCCTGCATCATCTTCATCGACGAGATCGACACCATCGGCAAATCCCGCGACGGCGGGCGCTACGGCGGCGGCAACGACGAGCGCGAGCAGACGCTCAACCAGCTGCTCGCCGAAATGGACGGCTTTGACCCGAGCAAGGGCGTCATCGTGCTTGCCGCGACGAACCGCCCGGAGGTGCTCGACAAGGCGCTGCTGCGCCCCGGCCGCTTCGACCGCCGCATCACCGTCGACCGCCCGAACCTCGCCGGCCGCTTAGCAACGCTGCAGGTCCACACGCGCGGCATCAAGCTCGCCGAGGACGTGGATCTTAAGAAGGTCGCGCTCGCGACCGCGGGCTGCGTGGGCGCGGACCTTGCAAACCTCGCCAACGAAGCAGCGCTGCGCGCCGTGCGCAAGGGACGCAAGCTCGTCACGCAGGAGGACATGCTCGCGGCGTTTGAGTTCGTCATCGCGGGCAGCGAGAAGAAAGGCAGCGTCCTCACCGAGTTTGAAAAGAAGCTCGTCGCCTATCACGAGGTCGGCCACGCGATGGTCGCCTACAAGCAGAAAAACGCCGAACCCGTGCAGAAGATCACGATCGTCCCGCACACCGAGGGAAGCCTTGGCTACACGCTCCTGATGCCCGAAGAGGACAAGACGAACCTGCGCACGCGCGATGAGCTGATGGCGAAGATTGCCGTCTCGATGGGCGGCCGCGCGGCCGAAGAGGTCGTGATGAACACGATGACCAACGGCGCCTCGCAGGATATTCAGGAGGCGACGAGCATCGCGCGCAACATGGTCGCCATGTACGGTATGAGCGACGCGGTCGGCATGGTCGCGCTCGGGTCGGTGCGCAATCAGTACCTCGACGGCGGCTACGGCCTCGACTGCGCGCAGGATACCGCCGCCATCATGGACCGCGAGGTCAAGCGCATTCTCGACGAGTGCTACAAGGACGCCGTACAGGTCATCCGCGACAACCGCGAGGATATGGACAAAGTCGTCGCCTATCTCCTTGAAAAGGAGACCATCACGGGCGGCGAAATGGTCGCTATCCTCGAAGGCCGCGATCCCTCGACCGTCGAAGAGGCCTACGCTTCCACGCGCAAGAGCGAGGACGGCTTCCGCCCCTCGCAGCCGAGCGTGATCGAAGCGCCCGCCAGGCACATTTCGATGACGAGCGAAAAGATCGAAATGCCGCCGGAGGACAAGGGCGAAGATGCTCAGACTGAGGACAAGCCCTCGACTGAGCCCGAAACGCCGGATACTTCCGCGGAAAACACTGACGAAAACAAATAAACAACCAAAAAAATCCCCGCTGTTTTTACAGCGAGGATTTTTTATATCAATTTATACCACTTGGAATAAGTAGAACTTGAGGTAATCCGTCTCTGGCACGTTCCATAGGATGGGGTGGTCACAGCTCTGCGTGCGCGCTTCGATCTGCCGCAGCTCGACGCCCGCGTCCGCGGCGGCGGAGCGCAGCATCCGCTCAAAGCGTTCGGCGGGCATAAAGTGGCTGCACGACGCGGTCGCAAGGTAGCCGCCGCGCGGCAGAAGCCGCATCGCGCGCAGGTTGATCTCCTTGTACCCCTTTTCGGCGTTATTCGCCGTGCGGCGAGACTTGGTGAACGCCGGGGGATCGAGGATGATGAAGTCATAGGGCTTTTCGTGCGCGGCCTCGAGCTGCGGGAGCAGGTCGAAGACGTCGGCGGCGAGAAAGTCCATTTTGTCCTCAAGGCCGTTGCGCGCCGCGTTCGCGCGCGCCATTTCGATGGCGCTCTCGGACACGTCCACCGCCGTCACATGCTCCGCGCCGCCCTTGGCGGCGTTGAGCGCGAACGAGCCCGTGTGCGTGAAGCAGTCGAGCACGCGCTTGCCGCGCGCGAGGTGCGCGACGGCGAGGCGATTGAACTTCTGGTCGAGGAAAAAGCCCGTCTTCTGCCCGTTTTCGACATCCACACGGTAGAAAACGCCATTTTCGCAGATTTCGGTGATAGGGCTCTCGGGCGTTTTTTTGCCGGGGAGGGGAAACCAACCCTTGTTCTGCGTCAAGCCCTCCTTTTCGCGAAGCACGACATCGTTGCGCTCAAAAAGGCCGTCGATCGTCTCGCCGTCCTGCTCCAGCACCTCGACAATGAGGGGGAAGAGCATGTCCTTGATCTTTTCCATGCCGAGCGAGAGCGTCTGCGTGACGAGAAGATTTTCAAACCGGTCGACCGTCAGGCCGGGGAAGGCATCGGCCTCGCCGAAGATCAGGCGGCAGCAGCCGGTCTGCCCGTCCATGACCGCCTTGCGGTAGTCCCAGGCGTAGCGTACGCGCCGCCGCCAGAAATTTTCATCAAAGCGGTCGTTCGCGTTGCGCGAGACGATGCGCACGCGGAGCTTGCTCAAGCGGCTCAAAAAGCCCGTGCCGAGATATTTGCCCTTTTCCGACACCACGTCGACGAGCGCGCCGTTTTCGCACTCGCTCTCGTCCGGCTCGCGGGCGACGTCGGAGTCGTACACCCAGGGGTGGCCGCTCTCGAGCCAGCGCGTGCCCTTGGCGGTGACGGTCAGGATCGGATAGTCGCGTGCAGCTTTCATAGGTCAAAATTCCTTCTTCAAATCAGTTTTCCCCATCATACCACGGCAAAAGCCGCGGCACAACTCATTTGTTGAGGAAAAACAGCCCCGTAAGACACAGCGCAAGGCCCACGAGCTTGTTGACCGTGATGGCCTCGTGGTAGACAAGATACCCAATGAACACCAAAATCGTCGCGATGGCCGCCGCAGACGACACCTGAAACGCGCTGACCGGCCAGCCCGCCTTGTAGGCGTGCATGCTGCCAGCCTCCAACCCGACGATAGCGAGACCGAGCAGGTACGGCGCCCAGTTCATCTGGCTGTATTCGTGCAGAAGGTTCGCCCCGCTGCGGTTCGTCACAAAATACAGGATGCCCGAAAAGATTGAGCCGATCAGATACGTGACCGTGAGCGACGCGAGCGGATCGACGCTCTCGGGCAGCGATTTGGCACAGATGTGATACACGGTGTTCGACACCACAACGAGAATGAGCGGCCAGAAGTAAGCCATAAATATTCCCTCCTATTCAAATGCCGGATGCAAAACGGCAGCCAGACTTCCGCCTGACTGCCGGTAGGTGCGCACCCGTAATAGACAAGGAAAGTGTATCAGCGCCGCGCGCTCTTGTCAAGGAAAATCCCGCCGCGGCGGCGATTCCGACAAATTTGTAAGCGACAGTTCATACAACCTGCCGCTTGTATTTTCCGCTCCGCCATGCTACCATAAAAATGTCATATCAATCCCAGCCGCGCTTGCGGCGCAGACTTTAATGGAGGCAAATTATGAGCTATCCCAAGACCGGCGAAGAAGTTTACGTCAGCCTGAATCTGTCTAACACGATGCTCACGGGTCTCGGCAAGGGCACGATCACCCGCGAGGACGTTTCTGTGGACTACCTGAAAAAGCTGTTTATGCAGCACGGCGTCATCGTCTCGGCCAAGCCCGAGTACCGCAACATCATGGAGCGCGTGAACAGCACCTATGACTTAGGGCTTGAAATTCCCGCAAAGCTCCAGCTCTTCCAGCTCTCCGAGCAGCACCGCCGCCTGGTGGTCGTGAATATCTCCGGCCTTCAGCGCAAGAACGGCTCGCTTCTCCCGTCCTACACGGAAGAGGAGCTTGACGAGGCAACGTTCACGTTCGTCAAGTATTACGTGCAGGGCGAGCACTACGATGAGCTCGTCGAGGAGAACAAAAAGCTGCGCTACGAGCTCGAGCAGGAGATCTCCTGGAGAAACCGCACGGATTCCGAGGGCTGAGTTCGCAACACCTTACATCAAAAAAGGAAGAGGTTCCCGACGGGAACCTCTTCCTTTTTGGCTTCTTGTAAAAGCGTCGCAGACTTTGCCGTCCGCAGACGGCAAATGATTCTGATTCGTTTTTTCTGACGACATGTGCGTCAGAAAAAACACTTTGCAGGCCGCAAGTGTGGAAAACGCCCGCCAATGGCGGGCGTTTTATGCGCGCAGAGGCCTGAAAGCCTCCTCAAAAAGTGGCTTTGCCGCTTTTTGAAATTACTTCTTCTCGTCTTCGAGCAGGCCCTTGAAGCTCGCGGCGAGACCGGCGAGGCTCTGAATTTCGCTCGGGACGATGATCTTCGTCGCCTGACCGTCGGCGGCCTTTTCGAACGATTCGAGCGCCTTGATCTTGACGACCTGATCGTTGGGGTTGGCCTCGTTGAGCATCTTGATGGAGTCGGCGAGCGCCTTCTGCACGTTCAGGATGGCCTGCGCTTCACCCTCGGCCTTGAGGATGGCGGCCTGACGCTCGGCCTCGGCCTTGAGGATGGCCGCCTGCTTTTCGGCGTCCGCGCGCAGGATGGTGGACTGCTTTTCGCCCTCGGCCACGAGGATCTGGGACTGCTTCTGGCCCTCGGCCTGCAGGATGGACTCGCGGCGTTCGCGCTCGGCCTTCATCTGCTTTTCCATCGCGTTCTGGATCTCACGCGGCGGCAGGATGTTCTTGAGCTCCACGCGGTTGACCTTGATGCCCCAGGGGTCGGTCGCTTCATCGAGGATAGAGCGCATCTTGGCGTTGATGACATCGCGGCTCGTGAGCGACTGGTCGAGCTCCATCTCGCCGATAATGTTACGCAGCGTCGTCGCCGTCAGGTTCTCGATGGCGTTCATCGGGTGCTCGACACCGTAGGTGTAGAGCTTGGGGTCGGTGATCTGGAAGTAGATGACCGTGTCGATCTGCATCGTGACGTTATCCTTCGTGATGACGGGCTGGGGATCGAAGTCGGCCACCTGCTCTTTGAGGCTGACCTTCTTCACAACGCGCTCGAAAAACGGAATTTTGAAGTGCAGGCCCACGCCCCATGTCGCGCTGTAAGCGCCGAGGCGCTCAACGACGTAGGCGCGCGACTGCTGCACGATCTGGATGTTCGTGACGAGCACCAGAAGCACCAGAAGCACTAAAATGCCGATACCGATATAGCCGATCCATTCCATAGTTCTTTTCCTCCTAAAATGTTGTGTAGTTTGGGTTTACTCTCTTCTCTCGGTTTCTTTACTCTCGCGCACGTAGAGCTTGACGCCCTCCATGCGAACGATTCTTGCCATTTTCCCCTTGGGGATGATATTGCCGTCTTCGCTGCGCGCCGTCCATGTCTTGCCGTCGATATACACAGCGCCCGTGGCGTTCTCGTTGTCCACCGTTTCGGTCACCTTGGCCTCGTGGTGCAGCACGCGGTCGGCATTCGTGGGCACGATAGTCTTATCCAGCATCTTGCGCGCAAGGGGCCTTGTTGCGATGAGCGCCAGAATGGATACGATCAGGAAGACCGCGAATTGCAGCCACAGCGCCGCGCCCAGCTCCGTCGCCACCAGCGCGGCCACCGCGCCCACGACGAACCAGATCGACACCAGCCCCGCCGTCGCCGCCTCGGCAATGCCGAAGATGACGATGGCGGCGATCCAGATAATGGTCATCATTTCATCTGCTCCTCCTTTCAAACTGCGCATACAGTAGACGTATGCCGGACCGATCATCGCGATGACGGTCAGCAGCATGATCCCGATGCTTTTGTTGTAGGGCGACAGATTCGCGTACAGGTTTGACAACTCGCTGCCGAGCGTGCGCGCGGACAGCAGCGGGGCTTCGACCGGCGGCTCGCCGGGGGTGGGGACTTCTTCTTTGAACAGCTCGTCCATCGTTACGCCGTAGCGGTTGCAGATGAAGATGATCTTCTCCATCTCAGGGTAGCCGCGGCCCGACTCCCAGCGCGAGACCGACTGGCGCGAGACCTGAAGCTGTTCGGCAAATTCCTCCTGCGTCAGTCCGCTGCGTTTGCGGACCTCCTGGAGCCGCTCGCCAAATGCCATTGCGTTCCCTCCGTTTCTCTGTCTGAGGATAAGATAGCAAAACCGCGCGTCCATTTCCAGCAACTTTAGTGTTGCATTCCGTATTTTTTCGGAAAATTTCGCGCAAGTTTGATGTTACATTCATGTGACAGCGCGCTTTCCGCGCTGTTTTTCCTATTGTACCACACGCTCCACCGCTTTACCATGCTTATTTTGACGCGGCGATTGCCTTTTTTGTTCCCATCCGCTATACTAAAGTCAAATCATTTTTTCGGGAGCGTTATTATGCTGGAATTTGTCATTCCCTGCCTCTTGGGCCTTGAGAGCTTAGTGGGCGATGAGATCAAAAAGCTGGGGCTTTCTGATGTGCGCGTCGAGAATGGCCGCGTCCTCTGCCACGGCGAAGCGCGCGACATCGCGCGGCTCAACATCAATCTGCGCTGCGGTGCGCGCGTCATTCTGGTTCTGCACAAGTTCCGCGCGACGGATTTTGAATCGCTCTTTCAGGGCGTGCGCGCGGTGCATTGGGAGGACTGGATCCCCCGCGAGGGCGAATTCCCCGTCGTGGGCTATTCCATCAACTCGACGCTCCACTCCGTACCCGCCTGCCAATCGATCGTCAAAAAGGCGGTCGTCGACCGCCTGAGCGCGGCCTACGGCATCGCGCAGTTCCCCGAAACGGGGCGGCGCTATCAGGTACGCTTTTCCATCATGAAGGACGAAGTGACCGTCGGGCTCGACACCTCGGGCGAGGGCCTTTACAAGCGCGGCTACCGCGCCCACGGCGTGGCGGCCCCCCTCAAGGAAACGCTTGCCGCCGCAATGGTCAAGCTCTCGCACTACAATGGGCGCGACCCGTTCTGCGACCCCTTCTGCGGCAGCGGCACCATCGCCATCGAGGCGGCGCTCATCGCGCGCAACCGTGCACCGGGCCTCAACCGCAGCTTTGCCGCCCAGCACTGGGCCACGCTCGATAAAATGCTCTGGCTCGACGCAGCCGACGAGGCCATGGACAACGAGTTCCACGGGAACTACGAAATTTGGGGCGGTGACATCGACCCCGACGCCGTCGAACTCTCGCGCCACAACGCGGAATTGGCCGAGGTCGATGACATCGTCAAGTTCGAGGTCGACGACGCCACGCGCTTCCATTGGGGCGGGCTCTATGGCCGCGTCGTGACGAACCCGCCGTATGGCGAGCGGCTTCTTGAGCGCGAAGAGGCGGGCGAGCTCTATAAAGCCTTCGGCAAGGCGATGGATAAGCTGCCCGACACCTGGCGGGTGTATGTGCTGTCGTCACATCCTGACTTTGAGCGCTGCTACGGGCGCTTTGCCGATAAGAAACGCAAGTTGTACAATGGCATGCTCAAATGTGATCTTTTCATGTATGGAAAAAGATTATAACGCCGCGCGCTGCGCGGCGGGGGAGCTCCCGCACCGTGCGGAAGTGCGGTAAAGGGGGATATTCTCTTTCTCAGAAAGAGAATATCCCCCTTTTAATCCCCCAAGAGAAAGGACGAGGGGCCTTCCCCCTCGACCCCG
>UMKZ01031504.1_pt1 | contig 13633 bp, 12 predicted proteins | sample 1966441 | NCBI WGS metagenome assembly UMKZ01 (sample SAMEA4836189, study PRJEB28245) | human gut metagenome | biome: gut microbiome; material: fecal sample | place: Denmark | collected 2008
TGATGAATTATCTAACTTTGTTTGGATTTTAAATGGAAACAATGCGATGGTTCAAATGAAGCATTGCGATGAATAGAAAAAAGAATGCGGTAAGTCAATCAGCTTATCGCATTCTTTTTCTCGGCAAGTCACATGTAAAAAACATGTGCGTAAAAATTACCACTTAACAAGCGGTAGAAAAAATCCGCAACGCCAAGAACTGACGCTGCGGACCCATATTAAATACTATATATATGTATACCTAATTTATTTACGAACCAAGTTAGGGTTCTTTTCTACCTGTACAGGAGGATAGATATTATAAAGTGAGTTCTCACCATTCCATGCTGCTTTTACTTCCATTTCCTCTTTAAGAACCAGGTCTTCGGTTGTAGTGTAAGTAAATGCATTACCTTTAGCGTCTTCACTGTGGGTAATGTCAACTGCCTTTACGCCAAGACCATAGTTCGTATTGTTCAGGTAGTCGATACCGTTGCTTGAAGTGAATGTCAAGCCCTTATAGATATTGAACTGCAAGTCTACGCGACCGTTTACGATGTCGTTACGACGTTCTGACTGGCTACCTACAAGCATACCGTAAGTGTTAGGTTTCAAGTTGGCTGTAGATGAAGCGTCTTTCAATACCTGCATGCTCTGGATATCTTCAGGATTGATACCGTCGAGCTTAGACTCGTGTACCATACCGTCTACTACGTACAGAGGTTCGTTGCTCTTGTTTACTGAGTTAGAACCACGCACACGGATTTTAACAGAACCGCCAGGGATACCTGAGAATAGAAAAAGTCTATACTGTTGGTCTGAAGTGGTATGTTTTCCATCAGTATGGAATATGCTAATTCTATGCGAAAAATATTTGTTATATAATAAATATCAGTAACTTTATGGCAGTGACTCTAATAATAGAACAATGATATTTTATTTTTCAGGAACAGGTAATTCGGAATGGGCGGCGCGTAGCTTGGCAAGTCTGTGTAACGACCGTGTATTTTCGGTAGCTGAAGCCTTGGGCAGAAGCGAAGTTTTCTGCTTAGGCGAAGATGAGGCGTTGGGCTTTGTGTTTCCCGTGTACGGATGGGCGCCTCCGGCTATAGTATTGCAATTGATAGAAAAGTTAAGACTATCGGCACAGCCAAGGTATGTGTACTTTGTATGTACTTGCGGTGACGATGCAGGTAAGACTGCACGGTTAATGCGTAAGGCATTGGCACGAAGGAGGTGGAAACGTGATGCGGCATTCTCGCTGACTATGCCGAATACGTATGTGTGTCTGCCGGGATTTGATGTAGACTCTGATGAGTTGGCACAAAGAAAGTTATCTGCCGCAAGAGGACGTATAGCCGATATCGCCTGTCGCATAAACGGGCGTTGGCGTGGAAAAGATTGCTACCAAGGAACATTGCCGTGGACCAAGACTTATATATTAGGCTTTCTATTTAAGCATCTGCTTATGTCTCCCCGTCGATTCAAGGCAACCGATAGCTGTGTGAAGTGTGGAAGGTGTGTAAATGCGTGTACGTTGCATAACGTGCAGATGAAACCTAATGCAAAGCCTGTGTGGGGCGAGAACTGCGCCATGTGTCTGTCGTGCTATCATCATTGCCCTAAGCATGCCATAGAGTACGGACGCCAGACAATGATGAAAGGACAGTATTTGTTTCCCGAAGGTTCTTCGGATAGTGAAGGTTAGTAATTAGGCATTTCGGGCACTATAGCCTCGATTTTGTTTTCTACACTGTCGGGCAGGCGTGAGAAGAAATCTAGTCCAGTGATTTCTTCCACCTGGTCTACGCTGACCATGTATTTGCTCAGTGCCTGATGGTGCGGCTTGTTGTCGAACAAGAATCCCATGGCGATGGGGCTCTTACGGTTGTAGATAAGTACTACCTTGAAGAAACGGTCAGGCACTGCTACTTTGTGATTACCTATGCGCTTTGGGCGCTTCTTGTCGTATATGGGTCCGCAGGATATATATACGGTGCCGTACTTGCGTGCCCATTTGCGGCAAACATCTTCTAGGCTACCCCAGTCGTCACGGTTAAGCTTTTGATTCTGCGGGCAGATATTGCTCATGTAGAACGATTCTTCCATGGCTTGTTTGCTCCATTTCATATCTGCAGCCGGAACCATGTGTCCGCGGTCGTAGCCCGAGTTGGTATAGTCGTTATGATCGGCACGCGGCTCTGGTAGGTCGGGGTCGGGCATGAACTTACTCATTCTTTCTTCGTCTCCCTTGGTCTCGCTGCGTTTCAGTTCCCACGCCACCCAGTAAGGGGTCTTATATTCGTTATTGTACGAAACGGTATATCCGATGTGCTTTATGCGTATTTCCTTACGGCCTTTCAAGTCGACCGGTATCTCTAACTTGCTGCTGATATCGGTTTTCTTGACCTCTTCTTTGTTGGCTGGAGCTTCAACGCGTGTTTCGGTCTGCTGTTGTTCTCCGGCGTTAAGTTTGTCGAATGCGGTATTTAGCGCTGTAGGGTTAATGTAGAAGTATATCGCTCCGGCTACAATTGATACTAATGCGCTGAATCCTTTTAGCGTTCCTGTCAATGCGCTTTTTTTCTTTCTCGTTTTCTTTTTCATTTATATAATGTGTTTGTTATAATACACAAAAAACGGACTGAAAGCTTTTGGACCTTCAGCCCGTTCTGTATTGTTGACTAATTATTTACCGTATTTCTGAATCAGCCCGTCGGCTACTTCGTCGCCTAAGTCTTTGGCTTTCTGGAGCAGTTTAACACCTTCGTTTTTCTTCTTCATCTGAATCATGCAGAAACCTAACATACGGTAGGCGGGGGCGTTTTCAGGATCGATGGAAACAGCTTGACGCAATGCTTTCTCGGCATCATCCAGTTGGTTTACACGCAGGTGTACGCCACCTTTCTCTACCCAATACTCTACGTTGCGCGGGTCTATCTCTACCGCCTTATTCACATCGTTGATGGCCTGCTGATACATGCGGCACTGAACTTCCTCTTGTGAACGGATGATGTAGAACTCGGCAGAGACCTGTCCCATCATGGCATCGTAGAAGTCATTATAGTCGGCTACGGCACCGCGAGCGTCTTTCATATCACTCTTTACGCGACCGCGCTCATATAAATAAGGTGCAACGTCTTGTCCGTAGGGCTTGTTGTAGCGGGCAACTGCACTATCAAGCAGCGCCACTACTTCTTTCTTGTCGACACCTTCGGTCAACTCCTTAGCTTTAGCGGCAGAGTAGAACGATGCAGCCGATGCCATCGGACTCTTGTTTACTTCTTCGTATGAAGTGTACGCCTCGGCATACTTCTGCTGTGCAAAGTAGATATCGCCTTGCAACTGATAGTATAAAGCTACTTTAGAGGTAGCAAGAGCCTCGTTGACTTCCTTCAAAGCCTTATCGAATGTCCAATCCTTATACACCTTCTTAGTGCCTAAGTTGAGCTGATAGTTGTAAATCAGCTTAGCCACGTTGTAATGAGCCTCGGCCTTGTCGGTCGCTACTTTCTGCATGGTGTTCAGGTCTTGGTCGGCCAGTGCGTAGTGCTCATCGTCGGCATAACTCAGGTAGCAGTTCGCTCTGCGGATATAACCTTCGGTGTTCGACGGGTATTGTGCGATGAACTCGTTGAGCATCTGCAGATACTGCTCTGTGCTTACTGCCGATGAAGACACGTACAGATATACCAACGCCTGCTGCTCGTCTTCGGGCAATCCCTTGCGGATGCCTATAGTGCTGAGCGTATAGTCGCTAGCCGACAGTGCGTTTATGGCTAACGACGAAGCATATCCCACACCGATGGCATAACTCTGCTTGCTTTCAGGGTCGGCATTCTTCTGTACAAGTGCTATAACCTCACCGTTGGCGTTCATTACCGGACAGCTTACAGTTTTGTCGGTAGTCTGCATATCGAGAGTATAGTAGAACGAGCCTTTGCCTATGCTGTCTATCTTCTCCATCTTACCGTTCTGGCCTTTCAGTTCCTTCTGTGTAGCGTAGGGAAGCAGATATACAGTTTCGCCTTGCGACGGAGCATTGGCTGCAGGTTTCAGAGCACCCGATTTCTTGTCGTAGTCAGTTTTAAACTTCACCACGTCGTAAATATCGTTGGCTCCCATGATGTATTTTACGGGCAACTCCTTGCCGTCTACGGTTACGATGACCGCATGATCGGCACCTTTAAATAAGGTATAGTCGGATACGGCAGTACCAGTTTCGTCTATGTAGAAACCGTTTCCGGTATTCATAATCTTGTTGTCCTTATCGTATGTGATGACGGAGAACACCGCCTTACGGGCTTTGGCGGCCCACTTAGGCAGATCTTGTGCCCATGCAGACTGCATCATCCATCCGCACGCTAGCAAGAGAAATATCTTTTTCATCGGTATATGTGTGTTTTTGTTTTCAGTAAACGGTTTTATTATGCGCTTGTTATTTCTCGTCGCCGAAACCTCTCTGCTTGATGGCCTCATAAATCAGTACGCCGGCAGCTACAGATACGTTGAGCGACTCGATGGTTCCAAGCATAGGAATTTTAACCCATTCATCGCAAAGCGCAAGGTTATCGTAAGATACTCCGGTATCTTCGGCACCCATGATGATACAAGTAGGACCTTCGTAATCGGCTTTGGTATAGTCATAGTCGCCTTTTTCGGTAGCGGCGATAATCTTGAATCCGCTATCTTTCAAGAATTTGATAGTGTTTCTGAGGTTAGCTTCACGGCATACAGGCAATGTGTGCAGCGCTCCTGCCGAAGTCTTGATGGCATCGGCGTTTACACTTACGCTATTCTTATTAGGTATGATGATAGCATCTACACCGGCACACTCGCAAGTACGGGCGATAGCACCGAAGTTTCTAACGTCGGTCAGTCCGTCGAGCATAATGAGCAACGGATTCTTGCCCTGCTCGAACAAGAAAGGCACGATATCTTCAGTACGCTGGTAAGTGATAGGCGAGATAAACGCTATGACTCCCTGATGATTCTTCTTGGTGATGCGGTTGATGCGTTCTACCGGAACACGCTGCACCGGGATGAATGTATCTTTCAGTGCTGCCAGCAGTTCTTTCGACAAGTCGCTCTGAATGTCTTTCTTGATAAGGACCTTATCGATTTCTTTTCCCGCTTGTATAGCTTCAATAACGGCTCTTGCGCCGAATATCATTTCATTCTTTTCAAACATAGATATAATTATAAGTATGTGTTATTATTCTTTATTCATGTTAAGTAGCGCACGTGCGTTGTCTCTGGCGGCATCGGTCATCACAGCTCCGCTAAGCATGTTCGCTATTTCGTCTATCCGCTCTGTATCCGAGAGCTGACGAATGTGACTGTTGGTACCCGTATCGGTATCTTCCTTATACACCTTATAATGTGTAGTGCCCCGTGCGGCTATCTGTGGAAGATGGGTAATGCTTATCACCTGTCGGTTTTGCTTGCCCATATCCTGCATTATGAACGCCATCTTTTCGGCTATAGAGCCTGATACACCGGTGTCTATTTCATCGAAGATGATGGTAGGCAGTTTTACTGCTCCGGCTATCATGGCCTTAAGCGACAGCATGACGCGTGCTATTTCACCACCCGAAGCGATAGACGCCACGTTCTGCAGGGTACCGTTCTTATTGGCAGAGAAGAGGAACGTTACGCTGTCCATACCTTTGGCATCGGGTTCTGAACGGCGTGTCAGCTCTACCTCGAAACGCACGTTGGGCATACCAAGCGGTACGAGCAATGATTTCATTTGCTGCTCTATGTGCTGTGCCGAACGCTTACGCAACTGACTCAGTACATCGGCCTTTGCCAATACTTCGGCGTATGCCTTGTCTTTCTTTCGGCTCAGCTCGGCTATTCGTCCGTCGAACGAAGTGATGGCATCCAGTTGCTTGCGGTAGCCTTCTTCCAGAGCTATCAGTTCTTCTACAGTCTCTACCTTATGCTTCTGCGTAAGGCTGTATATGGTGTTGAGGCGTTCGTTCACGAAATCCAGACGGGTAGGGTTGAACTCCACTTCGTCTTCGGCACGAGTAATATCGTGCGCTATATCTTTCAGCTCTATGTAGTAGCTGTTTATACGTTCAGCCCATTCGGCAGCTGGTGCGAATACTCCGGCTATGCTTTGTAATGACTGCATGCACTCTTTGGTGAGTGATAACGCTCCGCCTTCGTCACCGTTGATTAACGCTCCGGCTTTGTAGAGAACAGATTTTATATCTTCGGCATGACTCAGCGTGTCTTGCTCTTTCTCCAACTCCTGCTGCTCACCGCTCTTTAGCGAAGCCTCTTCAAGTTGCTCCAGTTGGAAGCGGATGTAGTCTTCGTCTTGGCGACTTTTCTCCGCCAGCGATTTGAACTCGTCAAGCTCTTGGGTCGTTTTACGATAATCGTTGTACGCCTTACGGTAAGTGGATAGCTGCGCTTCGTCTTGTGCAAGTATGTCGAGAATGTTCAGTTGGAATCCTTCTTTATTGAGTAACAAGTTCTGATGCTGACTGTGTATGTCTATCAGTTTCTCGCCCAATAACTTCATCTGGCTGAGCGAAGCCGGCGTATCATTTATGAAAGCACGACTTTTTCCGTTGGCCGACACCTCGCGCCGTAATATGCACTCGTCTTCATCGAATTCGATATCGTTCTCTTCGAAGAAATCCTTCATGCCGTACCCCGTGATGCGGAAATGCGCCTCGACGATGCTTTTCGATGCTCCGTTCTTTATGGCTTTGGCATCGGCACGCTGTCCTAGTAAGAGTCCGATAGCCCCTAGGATGATGGACTTTCCGGCTCCTGTTTCTCCGGTAATGACGGAGAAGCCCGGATAGAAGTTCATGTCGAGCTTGTCTATCAAGGCATAGTTCTGTATATAGATGGACTGTAGCATAATGCGCTGCCGTTTTAAGTGGTTAGTCTTTCGGGTTAATGTAATATAGAGTCGAGCTTGTCGATGATATCCGCAGCTACTTCTTTCTTTGTTTTCAGCGGATATTCTTCGGCTTTGCTGCTATCTATTATAGTGATTTTGTTGGTATCGCATCTGAAACCTGCTCCTTTGTCGTTAAGCGAGTTCAGCACTATGAAATCGAAGTTCTTACGTTTCAGCTTATCTTGTGCGTGAGCTGTTTCGTCGTTGGTTTCGAGAGCGAAGCCTACTAGTCGCTGGCTGTCGGTCTTTATCTTGCCAAGTGCGGCGGCGATGTCGTGAGTCGGTTTCAGATTCAGAGTCAAGTCGTCCTTTTCGCGCTTGATTTTTTTGTCTGCCACGCACTCCGGTGTAAAGTCGGCAACTGCAGCGCACAGAATTCCTGCATCCGAAGTAGGGTAGTGGCTCATGCAGGCGTTGTACATCTGCTCTGCGCTCTCCACGTCAATGCGGTTTATGTTAGGATGATTCACGCTCAAGTTCACGGGGCCGCTTACCAATGTAACCTCAGCTCCGCGTGCGGCGCATTCTTCGGCCAAGGCATATCCCATCTTTCCGGATGAATAATTACCTATGAAGCGTACCGGGTCAATCTTTTCGTAAGTAGGTCCGGCAGTGATAAGTATCTTCTTACCTGCCATAGAACTGTTCTTTTGGAAGAAGTCCTCCAGTGCTGCCACAATGTTTTCGGGCTCTTCCATACGACCTTTACCTACCAGATGGCTTGCCAACTCTCCGGCAGTAGGCTCTATGATGTGATTACCATAAGAGCGCAGAATGTCGAGGTTATGCTGTGTAGCCGGATGCGCAAACATATCGAGGTCCATGGCAGGCGCCACAAATACCGGAGCCTTCATAGACAGATAAGTAGTGATAAGCATATTGTCGGCAATGCCGTGCGCCATCTTTCCTATGGTAGAAGCCGTAGCCGGAGCTATAAGCATAGCGTCAGCCCACAAACCCAGGTCTACATGGCTGTGCCACGTGCCGTCGCGCTGCGAAAAGAACTCGCTGATAACCGGCTTGCTGGTCAGCGCCGACAGTGTGATAGGGGTGATAAACTCTTTTCCGGCAGGAGTGATTACTATCTGCACTTCTGCACCTTTCTTTATGAGCAAACGGGTAAGCACCGCCGCTTTATAAGCAGCTATGCTCCCCGTTATGCCTAATACGATTTTCTTTCCTTTCATCATATCAAAAACAAGCAGGCTGTTTTTATTTTACCAATCCGCTTTCGCGCAGTCTAATCTTGGTGAGTACGTTTTTGGTGTTCAGCGAGAAGTCGCCGTTCATTATCCAACCATAATATCCCATGTCGCGTGCAAGTACTTCTTTTACGGGCATACCCTTGTACTTACCGAAGTTGAACACTTCTATGCCATCGTCATTATAAACTATGCGTCCGGCAAAGTCTACGTTCTTGCTGTAGGTAGAGTAAGTAGACAAGAAGTCGATATCATTTTCCAGCGTTTCGGGATACTTGTCGAGTTGCGCTTTCAGCACCTCGTAAGTGGCGCGTGTATCCGCCTCGGCTGTGTGTGCGTCTTCCAGGTTCTTTCCGCAGTAGAACTTATATGCGGCAGAAAGAGTGCGCTGTTCCAGCTTGTGGTATATAACCTGAACGTCTACAAACTTACGTTTGGTAAGATCTATATCGATGCCTGCTCTCAAGAACTCTTCTACCAGCACCGGAACATCGAAGCGGTTAGAGTTGAATCCGGCAAGGTCGGCACCTTCAATATCCTTGGCCACATCCTTTGCTATCTGTTTAAAGGTAGGGCAGTCTGCCACGTCTTCATCGTGAATGCCGTGAATGGCGGTAGAAGCCTCCGGGATATGCATCTCAGGATTTATGCGCATGGTCTTGCTTTCCTCGTTGCCGTTAGGGTAGACTTTAAGATAGCAAATCTCTACTATCCTGTCGGAAGTTATGTTAGTACCGGTAGTCTCCAAGTCGAAGAAGACTATCGGGTTTTTAAGATTCAGTTTCATAATCTATGCGATATGTGTTTTGTTTAATCGTTCAGCATCATCGGCATGAGCAGCATAAGCAGGTCTTCGTTTTCCTCTTGTTCTTCGGGAACGATTACTCCGGCTCTTGATGGGTCGGCCAACTCGATGATTACGTTTTGTGCTGAGATGTTATTCAGAATATCAATCAAGAACGACGATTTGAAGCCTATGCTCATATCGTTGCCTTCGTATTCGCAAACTATTGTTTCTTCTGCCGAAGTAGAGAAGTCGATATCCTGAGCCGAAACCTTCATCTGGTTTTCAGAGAGGCTCAACTTGATAAGGCTGCTGGCCTGTGATGAGAATACAGACACACGGCGCAGTGCACTCATGAATCCGGCACGGTCGATAGTTGCCTTATGAGGGTTGTTCTGCGGAATAACCGAGTTATAGTTAGGATAACGACCTTCGATGAGGCGGCATATCATCTGATAATTCTCCATGGTAATCATGGCGTTTCTGTCGTCGAATGCTATTTGTGTGTCGCCTTCCTCCTTCGCCAATAAGTTACGCAAAATGTTGGCTGGTTTCTTAGGCAAAATAAACGCTGCCTTTTCAGAACCGTGAGCCATGAAAGTCTTGTTGCGAACCAACTTATGTCCGTCAGAAGCTACCAAAGTAGTGTCAGTATCGGTAATGTCGAAGTAGATACCGTTCATTACAGGGCGCAACTCGTCATCGGCAGTAGCGAAGATGCATCGGTTAATGCCGTTCATCAATACCTGCGAAGGCATAGTCATCTCTACTGCGTTTACACCTAAGGTCTGTGCGTTAGGATATTCTTCCGCCATCTGTCCTATAAGGTTATACTTACCGTTCTGGTAGCAGATGGTTATTTCGTAGTTGCTGGCATTAACCTGGAAGCTAAGCGGCTGTTCTGATATTTCCTTCAGTGCTTCGAGCAGAGTCTTAGAAGAAACGGCAAAGCGTCCGTCGCCTTCGAAGTCGTTGGTTTCTACCGAAGTAGATAGAGTAGTTTCATTGTCCGACGCCGTCATTTTCAGCGTTCCGTCTTGTAGCTCGAACAAGATGCAGTCTAAGATAGGAAGAGAGTTTTTCGAGTTGATTACGCGGCTGATGGCCTGCAGGCGGCTGAATAGAGCCGTACTTGAAACAATAAATTTCATAGCGTGTATTCTGTTTTTTGATAGTTGTTCGTTAGTGAAGACCCATCCGCGCGGTGGTTTGTTGCCTCTCTCGCACGAATAGAGCCCTTTAATTTGCCAAAGTTAGTGCAAATCTCTGTAAAAGGCGAAAAAAATAGCGAAAAATGAAAAAAATGCCTTATTCTTTCTTACCGAAAAACTTATCTATAATCAGTGCTAGAGCACCGTCACCGGTCACGTTGCAGGCTGTGCCGAAACTGTCCATAGCTATGTAGAGTGCTATCATGAGCGCTAGCGATTTATCATCGAAACCAAGCATAGACGACAGTATTCCAAGTGCCGCCATGATGGCTCCGCCCGGAACGCCCGGTGCCGCTACCATTGTTATGCCAAGCATGAAAATGAAACCGGCTATGCTCTGAAAGTCGTAACCTATGCCTTGCATCATCATCAGGGCGATGGCGCAGGCTACTATCTTCATGGTGCTGCCCGACAGGTGGATGGTGGCGCACAGCGGAATGACGAATCCGGCAATGTCTTTGTTTACACCGTTGAGTATGGTCTGGCGCAGTGTGACGGGAATGGTGGCAGCCGACGACTGTGTGCCCAATGCCGTAAAATAGGCTGGCATCATGCGAGAAAGCAGACGCAGCGGGTTCTTTTTGGCGAATATTCCGGCTATGGCGTATTGGAATAAGAGCAAGAAGATGTGCATCACGAATATAACTCCGATAATCTTGACGAACATGGTCAGTACTTTGAATACCTCGCCAGAGTGGGTCATGTTGAAGAATATGCCGAATATGTAAATGGGCAGCAACGGTAATACTACAACCTGTATGGTCTTGGTGATGATGTCACGAAACTCGCCGAACATATCTTTCAGCGATTGTGTGTTCAGGTTGGCTATGCCCAGTCCTAGCGTAAAGGCCATGACTAGCGAAGTCATCACATTTAGCGGTGCCGGTATGCTTACCGTAAAGAATGGCTTTATGCCTTGTGCTTCGCTTATTTGTTCTATCTGTACGTTGCTCGATATCAGTGAGGGGAAGATGGTCTGACTTACGCCGTACGACAGGAATCCGGAGAAGATGGTTGCTCCGTACGCCAATAGTGTCGTGACTACCAACAGCTTTCCGGCTCCTTTGCCTATGTCTGCAATAGCCGGAGTTACGAGTCCCACTATGATGAGCGGAATCAAGAAGCCGAGGAACTCGCTGAACAGCGAATTGAAAGTTACGAACACGCGTACCGGCATATCGGGCGAAATCGTTCCGGCGCCGATGCCGAGGATAATGGCGATGATTATCTTTGGTAATAGTCCAAGCTTTATTTTCTTCATAAGTCAATAATTTATTATGGATGCAAAAATAGTGTGCTTTTTTATAATTATCACTGTTCTTACTGACTTATTGAAAAGAAAAATTATGTAGAAGCTTGTTTTTGGTTATCCTTTCTTTATCAGGATAGAGTGCTCATGATGATGGTGCTCACCGTTGCAATGATCGTGGTTACATTTGCCGTCACCATATACTATAGTGCCGTCAAGGTATGTTTTCATCAGCTCGTCGATGTCGATAGCCGGTGCTCCCGCATGAATGCTGATGTTCTTTTCGCCCAGAGTCTGAATGGCTCCGGCTCCAAGTCCGCCGCATACCACTTCTTCCACTCCGTTTTCTGCCAGGAACTCTGCCATTACGCCATGTCTGTGAGCGGGTGAGTCTTTTACTTCTTTCGCTATTACTTTATTGTTGTCGATAGTTACGAATGTTACTTGTGGTGCTTTGCCGAAGTGTGCCCAGAGTTTACCGTCGTTTGTCGGTATTGCTATTTTCTTCATAGTGAATCAATTTTTTGTTTTACAATCCTGCAAAGTTACGCTTTTTTACTCTCTTTCGGAAAGGAATAATGATAAAGTCGTTTGGAAGTTTTATAAAAGTCGTCTTACTTCGACCGATGTGAATGCTTACTTCGACCGAAGTAAGCGCTCACTTCGAGTCGGTCAACGTGCTTACTTCGGTCGAAGTAAGACGACTTTAATGTATTCTTTGCGTGTTTGCTACTTCTACATTACCCGTTTCTCCAGAGCTTTCTGCAGATTGTCGGTAGGCTGAAGCCCAAGTTTCTTTCGTATGTTTCCGCGCTGCGTGTTGATGTTAGATTCCGATTTGTTTAATATAGAGCATATTTCGCCCAATTTCTTGTCGCGCAATATCAGTTGACATATTTTGATTTCCGACGGCGTAAGCTCAGGCAAGAGTAGCTTTAGTCTTTCGCTTTCCGTCTCGTTCATCCGCATAAACTCTATTACATTATTTATAAGGCTCTTCTGCGACTTCTCACCAAGCAGATCGAGTAGTTGGGGGATGTTTTCGGTAGAATGCTCTTGTTTGGCCAGTGCTATGTATGCCTTTACCTGATTCTTGTTCAGTCGTAGTATCTGTAGTAGTTCGGCTTCATCATTTTTCAGTGTGGTATTTTCTTCTGTCAGCCTCTTGGCGTTCTTTACAATCATTAGGGCTAGCAGACTGATAAAGCCTAGTATCAGCAGTAGCATGAAGAAATAGTCGGCCAATGCCGAGTTACGGGTAATGAACATGCTGGCTACGTATGCCGAAATTGCTATACTTGTCATCCATTGGGTAACGTACGTAAGATAGGTGGCAAGGGTGATAATGATATTTGTAGATAATATCATCATATTTACCAAGATAACCATCAGACTATCGGGTAGTGACGAGTCGAGTGCGCAGTATACCGTATCAATAGAAATACTTATCTGTAGCGCGATAGCCATACTGGCGATGGTTTTTGTAAGACCGATTATTCCGAAAGCATAGCATACGGATAAAACGATGAATATAGCCAGCACTACAGAATTGGTGGCGGTAAAGACGGGGTGAAATGAGCCTGAAATGCCCATTATGTTCAATATCAATCCCAGCATGATGGTTATGGCGTAACCAATCATGATTAGCTGTCGCTGCTTATTGATGAAGTTTTGCTCTTTATCTCGGAAAACTTGAAACTTATCTGCCAGCCACGCTACTATCGGTGTGTCTTTCTTTTTTCTCAGCATAGTTATAGTTGCAAATGTGTTTTTACGCCCTAAAAATACGCAAACAATTTTAATTTGACCTATTTTGACCTATAAAAAACGCTGGCTTATGGCGTTTTGACTATATTTGAGGGTAGCATAATTAGGCTAAAGCGATGGGTTTCTCTATATTTGTGGCATAGCAAAAAGGTGAGAATCTTTAAAAGAATGAGTTGCGTTAAGCATGGCGAAAGCTATTTTAAAATTTTCACATCGCTAACTATAATGTGATGGTTCAATAGGATCAAAGATATTAAGATAGAGTATATAAGATGCATTATTTAAGTATTATTTATGAGGAGAGATACATAGTTAACAAGTAATTAGATTATAATTATTTTTTTAGTCTCGTTTTCTTGCCGCTTTGAGAGATTACCGGCAAGTATAGGGAGTGGTAGTGCGTTTACATTTTTTTTATTACCCCCTATTTATGATTTTATACGTTTTGATGGAGATGTAGAAAACGGATGCAGTTGTCATTGTGGTAATGGTGGCTGTGTTCGTTTCTTTTTT
>UMKZ01048363.1_pt1 | contig 13527 bp, 10 predicted proteins | sample 1966441 | NCBI WGS metagenome assembly UMKZ01 (sample SAMEA4836189, study PRJEB28245) | human gut metagenome | biome: gut microbiome; material: fecal sample | place: Denmark | collected 2008
CCGAATGGCGAGCGCCTTGCGCGCACGCTGCGCTGGGACTGCGGCGCGAGTGTCCATACATTGCAGACGGACGAGAGGATCGCCGCCGACCTGAGCGTCTGCTTCGACGATTTCCCGCTGCCCGACGGCCTTGTGCTGCCGCTGGGGAGCGGTGCGGTTTCTGTCGCCTATGGGACGGAAAACCTGGGCGATGCAGCGATGATCTGGAATGAAGATCAGCTCATCTGCGCACTCTACGCCTCGCTTGCGCGCCGCGCGGACGAAATTTGGGTAAAAGATGTGAAAATGCCGCCCGATGGGGGAGAAAACGCAAACTTACCTTGACAACACGGGGCAAAATCACTATAATTATTTCGCTAAAATGGTATTCGTGTGCGCGCCGCGCAATTTTGCGGGCGCGAAAGAAAGGAACGATCTCAATATGGCGAACATGAAAAAAGAGTACAAGATGAGCGCGGAGCGCAAGGAAGAGCTGCAAAAGGAGCTCACCTACCTCAAGACCGTGCGTGAAAAGGAAGTGGCGGACCTCATCAAAGAGGCGCGCGGCTTCGGCGACCTGAGCGAAAACAGCGAATATGATGAAGCGAAAAACGAGCAGGGCAAGCTGTACTCCCGTATTGCTGAGGTCGAGGAGATCCTGCTGCACACCGTCATCGTCGACGAAAACGACGCGGGCACGAACGGCATCAGCATCGGCTGCCGTGTGACCGTGCAGGATGTAAAGTCCGGCCGCGAGCTGCCCGAGTATAAGGTCGTCGGCTCGCAGGAGGCCGACCCCATGCACCGCGCCATCTCCGAGGATTCCCCCTTCGGCAAGGCTCTCATGGGCGCAAAAGAGGGCGATGAGGTCACCGTGGAGGCCCCTGTCGGCGCCATCGTCTACCGCATCGTCAAGATCGAACGTTAAGCTGTATTATATAGAGTAGGAGTAAAGAAATATCATGGCTGAAGAAAATATCCAGACCAACGCTCCCGAGCAGGACCTCAGCGAGATCCTGAAGGTCCGCCGCGAAAAGCTCGCAGCGCTGCGCGCCGAGGGCCGCGATCCCTTCAAGGAGACGCGCTTCGACGTGACGCACCACGCTCAGGACATCAAGGACAACTTTGACGCGCTTGAGGGCAGCGAGGTCCGCGTCGCGGGCCGCCTCATGAGCAAGCGCGGCATGGGCAAGGTCAGCTTTTGCGATCTGCAGGACAAGTCCGGCCGCATCCAGCTCTACGCCCGCAAGGACGAGATGGATGAGGAGGAGTACAACCGCTTCAAGAAGTACGACATCGGCGATATCGTCGGCGTCGAGGGCGAGGTGTTCCGCACCCAGCGCGGCGAGATGAGCGTGCGCGCCAAGAAGATCACGCTGCTCAGTAAGTCTCTGCGTCCCCTGCCGGAGAAGTACCACGGCCTGACCGATAAGGAAGCGCGCTACCGTCAGCGCTATGTGGACCTGATCATCAACCCCGAGTCCAAGCGCAACTTCGAAATTCGTTCGAAGTTTGTCGCGTATCTGCGCCGCTACCTCGACTCCATCGGCTTTATGGAGGTCGAGACGCCGGTTTTGAGCCCCATCGCGGGCGGCGCGAACGCGCGCCCCTTCATCACGCACCACAATACCCTCGATATCGACATGTACATGCGCATCGCGACCGAGCTGCACTTAAAGCGCCTGATCGTCGGCGGCATGGAGCGCGTGTACGAGGTCGGCCGTATCTTCCGCAACGAGGGTATGGACACCAAGCACAACCCCGAGTTCACCACCTGCGAGCTCTATCAGGCCTACACGAACCTCGACGGCATGATGGACATCCTCGAGGCCATTCTCTCCGGCGCCGCGAAGGAGATCCTCGGCACCTATCAGATCCAGTGGCTCGGCAAGGACATTGACCTGACCCCGTCGTGGAAGCGCGTCACGATGGCTGACGCCGTCAAGGAAGTGACCGGCGCGGACTTTATGGCGATCGAGGGCGACGCCGAGGCCGCCGTCGCGCTCGCCAAGAGCGTCGGCGTCGACATGGACGGCGTGGACAAGACCTGGGGCAACGCCCTGTACGAGACCTTCGACCAGAAGGTCGAGGAGACCCTCGTCCAGCCGACGTTCATCACCATGTACCCCGTCGAAGTGAGCCCGCTTGCCAAGCGCAGCCCGTCTGACCCGTACCTCACCGAGCGCTACGAGATGTTCGTCTGCGGCTGCGAGATGGGCAACGCTTTCACTGAGCTCAACGACCCGATGGATCAGTACGAGCGCTTCAAGGCGCAGGTCGAAAAGCGCGCCAACGGCGATGACGAGGCCGAGATGATGGACGAGGATTACGTCATGGCCCTCGAATACGGTCTGCCCCCGACGGGCGGCTTGGGCTTCGGTATCGACCGCTGCGCGATGATGCTCTGCGGCACCGACTCCATCCGCGACGTCATCCTCTTCCCCACGATGAAGCCGCTGGACATGCCCAAGAAGGCCGACAAGGCGGAAGCCGCTCCCGCTGAAGTGAAGAAGGAGGAGGTCATCGACTTCTCCAAGGTCGAGATCGAGCCGCTGTTCGCTGACCAGGTCGACTTTGACACCTTCTCCAAGTCTGACTTCCGCGCTGTCAAGATCAAGGCGTGCGAGGCGGTGAAGAAGTCCAAGAAGCTGCTGCAGTTTGTGCTCGACGACGGCACGGGCGAGGATCGCATCATCCTCTCCGGCATCCACGAGTATTACGAGCCCGAGGAGCTCGTCGGCAAGACCGCTATTGCCATCGTCAACCTGCCCCCGCGCAAGATGATGGGCATCGACTCCTGCGGCATGCTGATCTCCGCCGTGCATCACGAAAACGGCGAAGAAAAGTTGCATTTGCTGATGGTGGATTCCCACATTCCGGCCGGCGCAAAGCTGTATTAAAAAATAACGAAAAAGAGCTCTCTCGGCAGAGGGAGCTCTTTTTTGTGCCAAAGGCACGGGGAAGCAGCGCCGTAGGCGCTGCACGGGATAAGGGGGTCATTCTCTCACGTGAGAGAATGACCCCCTTTGACCCCCAAGAGAACACAAGGGGCTCTGCCCCTTGACCCCGCCATTGCGAGGTTTGGGCTTGAAGAGCTGCTCAGCCTGCGGAATCGGGTGTCTGCTGTTTTTTTGCTGCGATACAATTTGGTTTGCTCCAATTATCCGCTGCCGCTCTGCCCATCTTGTAGAAGTACAGCCTAATTTCTGTCTACTTTGGACTTGTGCGATCTTGCCGATGCCTGCCAAGGCGGTATTGCTGCGTTCGCCGCGCTCAGGTTTGCTTCTTTTTTAGTCCTCTGCTGTAATATAGATTTCTTCGGCTTTTTGTTGGGCGAAGATGAGGGCGTCTTTAACATCGCCGTAATTCTGTGCTTCCAGTTGAGTCAGTGCGCCGGTGATCGCGTTGAATAGCAGGTGATACATCTTTTCATAATCAGGCATTTTCATCCCTCCTTGGGATTATAATAACCTGAAACAGATTAAAATGCAAGTTAAGAAGTTGCTTGCTTTATAGTTTTCCTGGGGTGAAGATGATGTATCCGAGATTGAGAGACCTGCGGGAAGACAACGATATGACGCAAGCTGCACTTGCGAAGCTGCTGGGCATGTCGCAGACCGGCTATTCCAAATACGAGACTGGCGAAAACGACGTGCCAACACAAATTTTAATTAAACTGGCCGACCTCTACGGAACCTCCGTCGACTACCTCCTCGGCCGCACCGACAAACGATAAAAACGACCGCTCATGCGGTCGTTTTTTTTGTAATGCGGCGAGCGCAGCGATGCCACCCCGCAGGCAGTCCGCTGCCGGTCTACCGTCACACGCGCCTCACGGAGTAAGGCGCGGTTGCTGGATGAACCGAATCGCAGGGGTTCATGGCGAAGCCATGTACACCGCACCCGATTGCGCAGCGCGTGCAGCTCTTCAAGCTGCAATCTGCCAATGTCGGGGTCAAGGGGCAGTGCACCTTGCGTTCTCTTGGGGGATCAAAAGGGGGCCATTCTCTCTCGTGAGAGAATGGCCCCCTTTTCCCGCGCCCCTGCACGGTGCAGGGATAGAAGCGCGCTATCGCGTTGCCTTTTATGCTGTTCAGCAGAACAGCACTGGCTCAGTGGCCGCCTTGAGCCACTCCAGCTCATCCCCACTCAGATACGGCGAGATCGCCGCAAAGACCTTAGCGTGATAAGCATTCAAAAGCTCCACATCGCGCGACGAGAGCAGCGACAGATCGATCGCATCGCGGTCATACGGCACGAGCGTCAGCGGTTCGAGCGCAAGGAAGCGGCCGTACTCGTTGACCTCGGCCTCGCGTACAACGACGAGGTTCTCAATGCGCACACCGAACTTGCCGGCAAGGTAAATGCCCGGCTCGTTCGAGAAGATCATGCCCTCTTCAATGACGCAGTGGCGCTTCTGGCGCTTCACGTCCCAGTGTACGCGCTCAGGGCCCTCATGCACGCCGAGGACGAAGCCCACGCCGTGGCCCGTGCCGTGGTTGAAGTCGAGGCCCGCTTCCCACAGCGGCGTGCGGGCCAGCATGTCAAGGTTTTCGCCCATGCAGCCGTGCAGGAACTTGGCCGCGCCCAGCTGTATGTGTCCGCGCAGGACAAGCGTGTAGATGCGCTTTTCCTCGTCCGTGAGCGGCCCCAGCGCGATGGTGCGGGTGATGTCGGTCGTGCCCTCCAAATACTGCGCGCCCGTGTCGGCGAGGCAGAGGCCGCGCGGCTCCATAGGGATGTCAGTCTCCTCGGTCGGCTCGTAGTGGACGATCGCGCCGTGCGCGCCGTAGGCGAGGATGGGGTCGAAGCTCTGCTCAAGATAGTGCTCACCCTCGGCACGAAGAGATTCGAGCTTTTTCGACGCGCTGAGCTCGGTGATCGGCTCTTTGCCGATCGTGTGCTTGAGCCAGTAGATGAAGCGCGTGACGGCCACGCCGTCCTTGATGTGGGCGAGGCGCTCGTTCTCCTGCTCCGCGGGCGTCTTCACCGCTTTCATCAGCTGAATGGGGCTCGTGCGGTCGAGGACTTCAGCGCTCTCCGGCACGCTTTGCAGAATGCGGTAGTTGGCGCGCTCACCGTCGAGCAGGACGCGGGTGCCCGCGCTCAGCGCCGCGACCAAACGGTAGATATCGTCATAGGGTGCGAGCTCCACGCCGTCGGCCTTGAGATGCGCTTCGATCTCTGCGCTCACGGCCTCTCTCTGCACGCAGAGCGTGGCCTTGTCCTGCTCAAGCAGCAGATACGAGAGGAACACAGGTGTGAAGAGCACGTCGTTGCCGCGCAGATTCAGCAGCCACGCGACCTCGTCGAGAGAGGGGATGACGAACACGCTTGCGCCCATCTCCTTCATCTTGCCGCGCACCATTTCGAGCTTTTCCCTGCGCGTCAGACCTGCGTACTTTACGTCCAGCTCCCACACCGGCTCGCACGAGAGTGCGGGGCGGTCCGCCCACACAAGGTCGACAAGGTCCTCGTCGCCCGCAAAGCGGATGTGCTTCTCGCGCGTTTTCTCGCCAATCGAACGGGCGAAGTCGTTGCTGATCGTGCGCGAGTCGAAGCCGATCCAGCCGTTTTCAGGAACGTGGTCGCGCAGGAACGCGGGGATCTCAGGCACGCCGGGCTGGCCCATGCGCATGAGCTCAATACCGCTGCCTTCTAACTGCTGCGAGGCCTGCAGAAAGTAGCGGCCATCCGTCCACAGCGCGGCGGCGTCCGGCAGCACGACGAGCGTACCGGCAGAGCCAGTGAAGCCGGAGAGGGATTCGCGCGCCTTAAAGTGCGCGCCGACATATTCCGAGGTGTGAAAGTCGTCGGTCACGACGACATAGGCGTCAATGTGGCGCTTGGCCATCTCCGCGCGCAAAAGTGCGAGCTTTTCGACAGGTTTCATCACAAAATCACTCCATTTCTTTGTTACGATAACGACTGCCTTATTCGGCAAAGCTCTCCGTCAGCGTGACGAGCACGTTCGTCATGGCCTCAAGGCTATCCGCGGGGATCCACTCGCGCACGCCATGATAGTTGTAGCCGCCGGTGGAGAGATTGGGGCAGGGAAGCCCGTCCCAGGACAGGCGCGCGCCATCCGTGCCGCCGCGGATGGGCACGCACTGCGGCTCGACGCCGTTGGCGCGGAAGGCGTTTTCCGCGCGCTCGATGAGGTGAAAGTGGGGGAGGATCTTCTCCTTCATGTTGTAGTAGCTGTCATTGATCTGGGCCTCGGCTGTGCCGTTGCCGTAAATTTCGTCGAGGCGCGCGGCGCAGTCGGCGAAGAGAGCCTTTTTCTCCTCAAAGCGCTCGCGGTCGTGGTCGCGGATGATGTAGCGCAGCGTCGCCTCGGTCACGCTGCCGCTCATCTCGGTCAGGTGGAAGAAGCCCTCGTAGCCGTCGGTCTTCTCCGGGACTTCGTCCTCGGGCAGCATCGCGTGGAAGACCATCGCCGCGGTCGCGGCGTTGATCATGACATTTTTGGCGCTGCCGGGGTGGACGCCGACGCCGTGCACCGTCAGAACGGCGGACGCGGCGTTGAAGTTTTCAAATTCGATCTCACCGAGCGGGCCGCCGTCCACGGTGTAGCCGTAGTCGCAGCCGAGCTCCTGCACGTCGAGACCGTCGACACCGTTGCCGATCTCCTCGTCGGTCGTGAAGATGACGCGCACTTCGCCATGTTTGACGTTTTTCTCGATCATCGTCTCGACCGCGGCCATGATCTCGGCGACGCCGGCCTTGTCGTCCGCACCGAGCAGCGTCGTGCCGTCGGTGACGATGAGCTCTTCGCCCACATGGTTTTCAAGGCCAGGGCAGAGCGCCTCGGTGAGGGAGACAGTGTTGTTGAGCTTCAGCTCGCCGCCCTCGTAGCGCACGAGGCGGGGCTTGACGTTTTCGCCCGAAGCGTCGGGAGCGGTGTCCATGTGCGCGATGAGCGCGATGACGGGCGCGTCCACGCCCTTGCTCGCGGGGAGCGTTGCGAGCACGTTGCCGCAGTCGTCCATGTGGACGTCCTCGAGCTTCAGCGCTTCAAGCTCCTGCATCAGCACGCGGCCGAGGTCCTTCTGCCGCTCCGTGGAGGGCGAGGTGCCGGTGAATTCGTCCGAGGTGGTGTAATAGGTCACATAGCGCAGAAAACGCGATTTGGCAGATTCCATTTTGGGGTACCTCCTTGCAGTCATGCTGCGTGATATTTCACGCTCAGTGTACCACAAAAGGGGGCGAACTGTAAAGCCGCGGCGCACCAATCCGCGCAAAAGTGAAACGGTGCAAAAGATTCTTTTGCTTGACAAAGGGCGGCAGTTGATAATATAGTGTGATACATATTAAATAAGAAACTGGGAGGGAAGAGGAAAAATGAACGTGGAAACCATCACGAGCCGGCAGAATCCGCTGATGACGCACCTGCGCAAACTCGCCTCCTCCCGGTCTTACCGCAAAAAGAGCGGCGAATATCTCTGCGACGGGACGAAGCTCTTAGACGAAGCGCTCAAGTGGGGCGCGCCGGTCCAGACGGCGGTGTTTTCCGACGGCGTGGACATTCCGGCGCTTCCCGATACCGTGCGCGCCGTGCGCGTGAGCGGAGATCTGATGCGCTCGGTGAGCCCGATGGAGACGCCGCAGGGCGCACTGTTTACGGTCGCGCTTCCCGAGACGAAGTTGCCCGAAACGCTTGCGGGTAAGCACTATCTCGTGCTGGACGGCGTGCAGGACCCCGGGAACGTGGGGACCATCCTGCGCACGGCGGACGCGTTTGAGTGCGACGGCGTGTTCTTAGTCAACGCCTGCGCCGACCTCTTCAATCCCAAGACGGCGCGCGCCACGATGGGCGCGATCTTCCGCCGCGAGGCGTACAGCGTCACGCCGGAGGAGCTTTTCGCGCTGCTCAGTAAAAGCGGCGTCCCGCTCTATGGCACGGCGCTGCGCGAGGACACCGTGCCACTGTCTGACGCGAACCTGTCCAAAGCCGCTGTCGCCATCGGCAGCGAGGGGCGCGGACTGTCGCAGCAAATGCTGGATGAGTGCGCCAAAACGCTCAAAATTCCCATGAGCCCGCGCTGCGAGTCGCTCAACGCGGCCATCGCGGCGACGGTCGTTCTGTGGGAGATGTATCGCTGAAACAAACAAGGAGGTGCTCTTCATGGCGGGCCTTAAATACTGGGTGTGGCTCTCGGAGGTCAAGGGACTGACAAACCGCTCAAAGCTTCTGCTGCTCGACTATTTCGGCACGCCGGAGAACGTCTACTATGCCGACGAGGACGAGTACCGCCTCGTCGAGGGCATCGAGCCGCGGCAGATCGCGCTGCTCGCGGAAAAATCGTTGGAAAACGCCGACCGTATCCTCGGCGCGTGTTCGCGGCTGGGGCTGCGGCTTCTCACGATGCAGGACGCGGACTATCCAATGCGCCTGCGCAATATCTTTGAGCCGCCGTGCCTGCTTTATGTCAAAGGCCAGCTCCCCGTTATCGACGAGGAGGTCGCTGTCGCCATGGTCGGCACGCGCAAGGCCTCGCCCTACGGCATCGAAGCGGCGGAGAAGATCGCCTACGGCCTGTGCAAGCAGGGCGCGGTCGTGATCTCCGGCGCGGCGGCGGGCGTGGACAGCGCATCTCACCGCGGCGCGCTGCGCGCGGGCGGAAAGACCATCGCCGTGCTCGGCAACGGGATCGACGTCGTCTATCCGGCGGAGAATGCGTGGCTGTACCGCGATATCGCGGCCTCGGGCGCGCTCATCAGCGAGTATCCGCCCGGGACGGCGGCCGAGGCGTGGCATTTTCCCGTGCGAAACCGCATCATCAGCGGCCTGAGCCTCGCGACCATCGTGGTCGAAGCGCCGGAAAAGAGCGGCGCGCTCATCACGGCGAATACCGCGCTTGAGCAGGGACGCGATGTTTTCGCCGTTCCCGGTCCGATCGACGCGCCACTCAGCCGCGGCTGCAACCGTTTGATCGCGGACGGCGCGGCGGGCCTCATCACCGACAGCTGGGATGTGCTGCGCGAGTACGAGGCCATCTATCCGCATAAAATACTCGGCGAGCGCGTGGAGCTTCCGCGTACGCTCGGCTATCAGGCGCGCGAGGAGCAAGCGCGCGCCAAGCAGGCCGCGGCGGAGGAAATACTGTCGCTGCCGACACTGAATTTGAAAACCAACGACGCGGGGCTGACCGACGATCAGATCGCCATTCTGCGCACGCTCAAAGACGGCGCGCTGCAGGTGGATGACCTGATCGAAAAGACGCAGATCCCCACGCGCCGTGTTCTTTCCGCGCTCACGATGATGGAGCTCGAGGGCTACGTCGAGCAGGGCAGCGGCAAGCATTTTTCTTTGACTGTCACACTACTGGAGGAATAACATTCATGGCAAAAAAGCATCTGGTGATCGTCGAGTCTCCGGCCAAGGCGAAAACCATCGGAAAATATCTGGGCAGGGAGTACGAGGTCAAGGCCAGCATGGGCCATTTGCGCGACCTGCCCAAGAGCAAGCTGGGCGTCGATATCGAGCACGACTTCGAGCCCGTCTATCAGCCCATTCGCGGAAAAGAGGAGCTCATCAGCGAGCTCAAAAAGGCCGCCAAGAGCAGCGACACCGTCTATCTTGCAACGGACCCGGACCGCGAGGGCGAAGCTATCTCGTGGCACTTAAAAGCGCTTTTGAATCTGGACGATGAAAAGGCCAAGCGCGTGACCTTCAACGAGATCACGAAAAAGGTCGTCTCCGAGAGCATCCGGGAGCCGCGCGCCATCGACCAGGACTTGGTCGACGCGCAGCAGGCGCGCCGCGTGCTCGACCGCATCGTGGGCTATCAGCTGAGCCCGCTTCTGTGGAAGAAGGTCCGCCGCGGCCTCTCCGCGGGCCGCGTGCAGTCCGTCGCTGTGCGCATGGTCGACGACCGCGAAAAGGAAATTCAGGCCTTCGAGGCGCAGGAATACTGGACGCTCGACGCCGACCTCACCGACGAGGCGACGCACAAGACCTTTGAGGCGCACTATTACGGCAAGGACGGTAAAAAGGTCGAGCCGACCTCCGGCGAGCAGGTGGACGGCATCATTGCCGACATCGGCGACAAGCCCTTTACCGTGACGAACATCAAGCGCACGGACAAGCAGCGCTCCCCGTCTCTGCCGTTCACCACTTCCACCTTACAGCAGGAGGCCTCGCGCAAGCTCAACATGACGCCGCGCCGCACCATGGCCATCGCCCAGCAGCTCTATGAGGGCGTGGACATCACGGGCGAGGGCACGGTGGGTCTCATCACCTACATGCGTACCGACTCGCTGCGCATCTCCGAAGAGGCCATCGCTGCGGCGAAGACGTTTATCCTGGGCCGCTACGGGCAGAGCTACTATCCCAAGACCGCCCGCCACTACAAGGCCAAGGCCGGCGCGCAGGACGCGCACGAGGCCATCCGCCCCTCGAACGTCAACCTGACGCCCGAGCAGATCAAGGGCGACCTGACGGGCGAGCAATATCGTCTGTACCGCCTGATCTGGAGCCGCTTTTTGGCCTCCCAGATGGCGAACGCCGTGTACGACAGTGTGAGCGCGCAGATCATGGCGGGCGGACACGAGTTCCACGCGAGCGCCAGCAACCTGAAATTCTCCGGCTACACCGCCGTTTACGAGGAGTCTCGCGACGACGACAGCAAGGAGGAAAAGGAGGGCACGCTGCCGCCGCTCGTCGAGGGGCAGGGCTTGACGCTCGAGGCATATACGCCGCTCCAGCACTTTACCCAGCCGCCCGCGCGCTACACGGACGCGACGCTCATCCGCGCGATGGAGCAGAACGGCATCGGCCGCCCGTCGACCTACGCGCCGACGGTCTCGACGATCTTAGACCGCGAATACGTCATCAAGGACGGAAAATACCTGCGTCCTACGCCGCTCGGCGAGGTGGTGACGGGCCTGATGGAAGAGCGCTTCCCCGACATTGTGGACATGAAGTTCACCGCCCGCATGGAGGAAAAGCTCGATACCGTCGAAGAGGGCAAGACCGCGTGGAAGGACGTCATCCGCGACTTTTACGGCGGCTTTGAGCGCGACCTTGAGAACGCCGAGAAGGCGCTTGAGGGCGTGAGACTCAAGGTCCCCGATGAGGTCAGCGAGGAGAAGTGCGACGTCTGCGGCCGCAACATGGTCATCAAGAGCGGGCGCTTTGGCCGCTTCCTGGCCTGCCCGGGCTACCCCGAGTGCACGTTCACCAAGCCCCTTGTCATCGAAATGCCGGGCCGCTGCCCCAAGTGCGGCGGGCGCATGATGAAGCGCACCGGCGTGAGCAAGAAGACGAACAAGCAGTACACGTACTACGCCTGCGAATTCTCCACCAGCAGCGATCCCGAGAAGAAGTGCGACTTCATGACTTGGGATGTGCCGACGAAGGACGACTGCCCCGAGTGCGGCCAGACGATGTTCAAAAAGGCGGGCAAGGGCTTTAAGCGCCCGTACTGCATCAACCCCGCGTGTTCGCGCTTTGTGCCGGAAGACCAGCGCGGCTATGTGAAAAAGAAGACCACCGAGACCGCGGAAGAGGGCGCGGAGAGCGCCGAAGCCGCCGATGCGGCGGAGACCGCGGCAAAGAAGACCGCCGCCAGGAAGACGACGGCTAAGAAGAGCACCACCGCAAAGAAAACGAGCACAAAAGCGGCGAGCACCAAGAAGACCGCGACGAAGACCGCCGCAGCGAAGAAAACGACAAAGAAGGCCGTAGCCGAGGATGGTGCAGAAAAGCCCGCAAAAAAGACGGCGGCAAAGAAGACCGCGACCACGAAAAAGGCGGCCGCTAAGAAGACGACCGCCAAGTCCGCGGCCAAAAAGACCGCGGAGAAAGAAGAAAACTGATGCAAGTAACTGTGATCGGCGCCGGCCTTGCCGGCTGCGAGGCTGCCTGGCAGCTCGCGCAGCGCGGCATCGCCGTGACGCTGCATGAAATGAAACCCGAAAAGACCACCCCCGCGCACCACACGGCGGATTTTGCCGAGCTTTGCTGCTCGAATTCGCTGCGCTCGGACCAGATCGAAAACGCGGTCGGCCTTCTCAAAGAGGAGCTGCGCCGCCTCGATTCGCTGATCCTTGCCTGCGCGGACGCGACGCGCGTGGAGGCGGGCGGCGCGCTGGCGGTCGACCGCTACGGCTTTTCAAAGCTCGTGACAGAGAAGATCCGTTCGCATCCCAATATCACGGTTGTCCCCGGCGAGGTGACGGCTATCCCCGAGGGGAACGTCATCATCGCCTCGGGCCCCTTGACAAGCGACGTGCTCGCCGCCGCCATCGCCGAAAAGATCGGCGACGGGCACACGCTGAACTTTTTCGATGCCGCCGCGCCGCTCGTGACGTTTGAGAGCGTCGACATGGATTCGGCATTTTTTGCCTCGCGCTACGATAAGGGTACGCCGGACTACATCAACTGCCCGATGACGGAGGAGGAGTACGATGCCTTCTGGCAGGCGCTCACGACCGCCGAGGAAGCGAGCGTACACGGCTTTGAGGATAAAAACGTCTTCGAGGGCTGCATGCCCGTCGAGGTCATGGCGCGCCGCGGACACGATACGCTCTGCTACGGCCCCCTCAAGCCGCGCGGTCTGCGAGACCCAAAGACGGGGAAAGAGCCCTATGCCGTCGTCCAGCTGCGGCGCGACAACGCGCAGGGCAGCGTCTATAACCTTGTCGGCTTCCAGACGCATCTGCGCTTTCCCGAGCAGAAGCGCGTGTTTTCGATGATCCCCGCGCTGCATGATGCGGAGTTTGTGCGCTACGGCGTGATGCACCGCAACACCTATCTCCGCTCGCCGGGGATGCTGGACCGCTACTATCGCCTGATCGCGGATGACCGCATCGCCTTTGCCGGGCAGATGACCGGCGTGGAGGGCTATATCGAGTCCGCGGCTTCGGGCTTTCTGGCGGGCATCGAGATGGCAAGAAGACTCGAAGGCAAACCGCCCGTCGATTTCCCACGCGAGACGGCCATCGGGGCGCTGGGGCTTTACATCAGCGATACGACGGTCTCGGACTTTCAGCCGATGAACGTGAACTTTGGTATCATGCCGCCGCTGGGCTACCGCGTCAAGGGCGGCAAGCGCGTGAAAAATGCGCAGCTCGCCGCGCGCTCGCTTGAAAAGATCGACGCGATGCGCGAGGACGTGCTGCGTGACAGGAAAGGAGAGTGACCCCGTGAAGATCATCGTCGACGCCATGGGCGGCGATTTCGCCCCGCTCGCGCCCGTCAAGGGCGCGCTGATGGCGCAGGAGAAGTACGGCGTGGACATCGTCCTGACCGGAAAAACGGAAGAGATCTTGAAGGCCCTGCAGCAGTGCGGCTGCAAGGAGCTCCCCAAGGGCATGGAGATCGCCAACGCGACCGAGGTGGTCGAGATCTGCGACGATCCGGCCACGGCCTTTAAGCACAAGAAGGATTCGTCCCTCACCGTGGGGCTCAATATGCTGCACGCGGGCGACGCGGACGGCTTTGTCAGCGCGGGCAGCACGGGCGCGCTCCTCGCGGGCGCGACGCTCGTTGTCAAGCGCATCCGCGGTCTGCGCCGCGCGGCGCTCGCGCCGACGATCCCG
>UMKZ01026614.1_pt1 | contig 13382 bp, 10 predicted proteins | sample 1966441 | NCBI WGS metagenome assembly UMKZ01 (sample SAMEA4836189, study PRJEB28245) | human gut metagenome | biome: gut microbiome; material: fecal sample | place: Denmark | collected 2008
ATTTATTTTCCATCCTGTCTTAAATGATTCTTATTTTTATCAGTTATCGTGAAAACTATCTGTAAAATTAATCTCAAGATTGGATTCCCAGATTAACTCTTAGCTATTCTATCACATCTGGGTAACGTAAAAAAAGCCCCTTTTGGGGCTTTTTTCAGTTTCCACTACTATTTCACTGCTGAGTTTGAAAAAGCAGCATTTATTTTTCAGAAGTTTTTATACAAATAAAGGTGTAGAGTAGTAACGATCTCCGGAATCCGGAAGAAGGACTACGATTGTTTTCCCTTTGTTCTCCGGTCTCTTTGCAAGCTGGATTGCTGCATGAAGAGCTGCACCGGAAGAAATACCGACAAGGATTCCCTCATGTTTCGCAATGAGTTTACCTGTTGTAAAGGCATCTTCGTTCTCGATCGGCATTACTTCATCATAAACTTCTGTATTTAATGCTTTCGGCACAAATCCGGCACCGATTCCCTGAATCTTATGCGGACCGCTCTTGCCCTGAGAAAGTACAGGAGAAGTTGCAGGCTCTACTGCCACTACTTTTACATCCGGATTCTGGGATTTCAGATATTCACCGACACCTGTGATGGTTCCGCCTGTACCAACACCTGCCACGAAGATATCTACCTCTCCGTCAGTATCTCTCCAGATTTCCGGTCCTGTTGTTTTTCTGTGGATGGCAGGGTTTGCCGGGTTCTCAAACTGTCCTGGAATAAAGCTGTTTTCATATTCTTTGGCAAGTTCATTCGCTTTGGCAATAGCTCCGTTCATGCCTTTGGTTCCGTCTGTCAGAACGATTTCTGCACCGTACGCTTTCAGAATATTTCTTCTTTCCACACTCATTGTCTCAGGCATGGTAAGAATTACTCTGTATCCTTTGATCGTTGCAAGGGAAGCAAGACCGATTCCTGTGTTTCCGGATGTAGGCTCAATGATCACTGCGCCAGGTTTCAGAACACCTTTCTCTTCTGCATCTTCGATCATGCTCAGTGCGATACGGTCCTTTGCACTTCCTGCCGGGTTAAAATACTCAAGTTTCACCAGCACCTTTGCTTCCAGTCCCAGCTCTTTTTCAATATTTCCAACTTCAAGGAGAGGTGTATTTCCAACCAGTTCTGCTGCATTCTTATAAATTTTTCCCATGAGTTCGTCCTCCCTATTTCATACTAAATATATATGAATTATATGTTATATACATAATATTCTATATTCGCCTTATTGTCAAGAAAAAGTTTTCCGTATTTATAAAAAAAGAGCAATACCCTGTCTCCAGAGTATTGCTCTTTTCTTAATTATTCTGCTTAGATTACATAGTCATTTCCCATCTGTTCATACCAGTCCTTGAGGTCCTGAAGTGTCACCTTGTTCAGGACTCCTTCCATGGCTTCATCCAGCATTTTCCAGAGACGTAAAGTCACACATTCTCCGGCTCTGCTGCACTGGTTTGGTTCATCTTCCAGACAGGCTACCGGTTTCATGCTGCCCTCTGTCAGTCGTAAGATCATTCCGACTGTATAGGTCTTCGGCTCTCTGGCAAGCATGTAGCCTCCCTGTGCGCCACGTAAACTCTTTACATATCCCGCTTTCTTTAAAGAAGAAATAATCTGTTCCAGATATTTCTCGGAAATCTCCTCTCTTGCTGCAATGTCTTTAATTTTTACAAGCTCTCCTGTATTATGAACTGCAAGATCAAGCATCAGTCTTAAAGCATATCTTCCTTTGGTAGAAATCTGCATTGTATAAACCCTCCTGTTTTTATTATGTTATTTTTTATATAAAGCGGAAACTCGTCCTATTTTTATTATTCTTCTATTATATAGTATTCCTAGTTATTTGGTCAAGATATTTTTTCAATTCCCATATGAATGTAGGGAAATCGTTGCTGAATACAAAGGAATTGACAACAGAAAGTCATTACTGCCCCCTCAAAGCGATAACGAAAATTCAGGAGAACGGATTTATTTTTGTAGAATATACAAAATCATTTCTTACAGGATAAAACAGGACGATTCCCCTGGTCCAACGGAGAATCGTCCTGCTGCTCACATATGCCTGTAAAATCTCATTATCTTCTGTAATGAGGACTCTGTACTTTGATTATTTATTTTTCCAGTTCGTCTACGGAAGTAAAGACCTTGAATCCATTGTTTTTCAATACACTCTCTGTCACTGTGATATCTTCGGAGTGAAGGATAACAACCGGTGTCAGATCCTTCCTGTGGAAAGAAGTATAGATATAATCCAGGCTTACATTGCTGTCTGCCAGAACTTTCAGCAGTTCATCCAGACCACCAACCTGATCCTTCATATCCACTACAATTGCCTGTGTGATACGGTTCATATATCCACTCTGATTCAAAATAATCTCTGCTTTGTCAGGATCATTGCAGATCATACGGAAAATCGCAAACTCCGGTGCGTCAAAACATGCAAAACCATAAATATTGATATCATTGTTGGCAAGCATATTGGTGACTCTTTTTAAACTTCCTGCTTTATTTTCCACAAATACAATATTCTGTTTGATCATACTGTTTTTCCTCTCATTCTAAATATCTTCTTTTTCTGTTACTTAACCGAATCAGGTCAGTCCCCTGCTTCCGCAATTTTCATTATAATTCTTCGTCCACATATCTCTGGATATTGGAAGCATTTACGTATTTTGTCATATGCTCTCCGTCAGTGATGACAAGTGTCGGTGCCTGCATGATGCCAAACTGTTTTGCTATCTCCGGATTCTTCTCCGCATCAATGATCTCCAGCTCTTCACCTTCGAGCATCTTCTTTGCCATACGGCAGTTCGGGCAGGTGCTTGTCGTAAACAGATACTTATGGGAGGCTACCGGCTCGATTTTTACGTCATCGCTGGTCATCGTCACCATAGTTGTATGTACAGGCTGAAATTCTTTTGTGCTGTTTTCTGTGTTATTTTCTGTATTTTTTTCTGCTGTTTTTTCCATCTGAACGGCTGCCGGATTCTCCATATGTACTGTGGAAGCTTTCTTTACATCTGAATGCATCACATCATACAGGGTACGGTTCTTATACTCCTGTGCCTTACCGTCATTCCAGTTCTGTACCGGTCTGTAATATCCGGTGATACGGCTGTAAACTTCTGCCTTCTTACCACATTTCGGACAGGTGAAATGCTCGCCGCTGATATATCCGTGTTCTCTGCATACAGAGTAAGTCGGAGAAATGGTATAATACGGTAACTTATAATTCTCTGCGATCTTACGCACCAGTGCCGCAGCAGCCTTCCAGTCAGGCAGTTTCTCTCCGATAAAGGCATGGAATACGGTTCCTGATGTATATAAAGTCTGGAGCTCGTCCTGAATATCCAACGCATCAAAAATATCTGTCGTGTATTCTACAGGCAGATGGGAACTGTTTGTATAATAAGGAGTATCCCCTTTCTTTCCTGCTGTCTTAATGTCCGGCCAGCGCTTTCTATCGTGTTTTGCCAGACGGTATGCGGTGGACTCTGCCGGAGTTGCCTCCAGATTGAACAGCTCGCCCTCATATTTTACCTGATAATCAGAAAGACGCTCTCTCATATGGATCAGGACTTCTTTTGTAAATTTCTGTGTCTGCTCATCGGACATATCTCCACCCAGCCAGCGCGCATTTAAGCCGACTTCATTCATTCCCACCAGACCAATGGTAGAGAAATGATTGGAAAAGCTTCCCAGATATCTCTTTGTATAAGGATACAGCCCCTCATCCAGCAGCTTGCTGATGACTTCTCTCTTAATGTGCAGAGAACGCGCGGAGATATCCATCATGCGGTCCAGACGGTTATAAAATTCTTCCGGTGTCTTAGACTGGTATGCAATACGCGGCATATTGATCGTTACCACGCCCACAGAACCTGTGCTCTCTCCGGAACCGAAGAATCCACCGCTCTTCTTTCTGAGTTCTCTTAAATCCAGACGCAGACGGCAGCACATGCTTCGGATGTCGCTTGGTTTCATGTCACTGTTAATATAGTTTGAGAAATATGGTGTTCCATATTTGGATGTCATTTCAAAAAGGAGACGGTTGTTCTCTGTGTCGGACCAGTCAAACTCCTTTGTGATGGAATAAGTCGGAATCGGATACTGGAATCCGCGTCCGTTGGCATCGCCTTCGATCATGGTCTCGATAAATGCCTTGTTGATCATATCCATCTCTTTTTTGCAGTCTTTGTACTTGAAATCCATATTTTTGCCGCCTACGATAGCAGGAAGTTCTGCAAGGTCATCCGGCACGGTCCAGTCCAGTGTAATATTGGAAAACGGTGCCTGTGTTCCCCATCTGCTCGGTGTGTTGACACCGTAGATAAAGGATTCGATACATTTCTTCACTTCCGGATAGCTTAAGTGATCTGCCTTTACAAAAGGAGCCAGATAAGTATCAAAAGAAGAAAACGCCTGCGCACCGGCCCATTCATTCTGCATGATTCCCAGGAAGTTTACCATCTGGTTGCATAACACACTCAGATGTTTCGCAGGTGAGGAAGTAATCTTGCCTTCGATTCCTCCCAGTCCCTCCTGAATGAGCTGCTTGAGTGACCAGCCTGCACAGTATCCGGTCAGCATGGACAGGTCATGGATGTGAATATCCGCATTTCTGTGCGCCTCCGCAATCTCATTGTCATAAATCTCTGACAGCCAGTAATTGGCAGTAACCGCACCGGAGTTACTTAAGATCAGTCCTCCTACGGAATAAGTCACAGTAGAGTTCTCTTTGACACGCCAGTCCTCTACTTTTACATAACTGTTTACGATCTCTTTATAGTCCAGGATCGTGGATTTCATGTTGCGGACTTTCTCTCTCTGTTTGCGGTACAGGATATATGCTTTCGCAACATCAGAATATCCTGCCTGAATTAATACATTTTCCACACTGTCCTGAATTTCTTCCACAGTGATCTTGCCATCCTGAATCTTATTCTGGAAATCGGAAGTAACCCGCAGACCCAGAAGGTCGAGCATATCCTCACTGTAAACTTTCTCTTTCGCATCAAACGCTTTATGAATGGCTGCTGTAATCTTGCCAATCTTAAACTCGTCAATTTCACCATCACGTTTCACAACCTGAAACATATTCAATGCCTCCCCACCGTTATCTTTTTTTCGTTCATTTCTGCCATAAAAAAATGCCTCTCAAAACTTTTTCAGAGTATTTTTGCGGCATCCACTTCACGTCCTTTTCAAACGCTGTAGGTTTATTGTATCAGAGACTCCCTCTGACGTCAACCTTAAAAAATACCATATCTTGTGTCTTTGTTTGTATTAAAGAACATGATATGGTATTCGTATTGTTTTACCTGTGATTTTTCCGCCCGCTGTTTCGTGGATATTTTTACACTACTTTCGGGTAAATTTCCTTTGGAACCCTTGCTTTTACTGCGATTCCGGTGTCTGTATATTCCTCGGAAATCAGCTGTCCATATTCACGGATGAGCTGAATTTTACCGGCCTCATGATATGGAAAAAGCCGTTCCACATAAATCAGTTCTTCTGCAAGAAGTTTCTGAAAAAGATCATTGAGTTCTGACAGTCCCTCTCCTGTTCTTGCCGAAATTTTCAGGGAATAATCAGATTTAAAGTCCCTGAGTCCAGCTGCTCCCGGTGCGTCCTGCTTATTAAACAGGGTAATAATCTTTTTTCCCATCACGCCCAGTTCACGCAGTGTCTCATATACCACATGCATCTGCATCTCTGCCTGCGGATTGGAAGCATCCACCACATGAATGATATAATCCGCATATTTCGCCTCTTCCAGAGTACTCTTAAACGCCTCAACCAGATGGTGCGGCAGTTTATGGATAAATCCTACGGTATCCGTCAGCAAAATCTGCTGTCCGTCTGCCAGATCCAGGACTCTGGTGGTAGGGTCCAGTGTCGCAAACAGTTTATCCTCGGAAAGAACTTCGGAACCGGTCAGTTTATTTAATAACGTTGATTTTCCGGCGTTCGTATAGCCTACGATCGCAGCCGTTTTCATATTTCCTCTGGCACGGTTTGCACGGATCAGCTCTCTGTGCTTCTCCACCTGCGCCAGTTCCTGCTTTAATGCAGAGATTCTGGTACGGATCAGACGACGGTCCGTCTCCAGTTTCTTTTCACCAGGGCCTCTGGTTCCGATTCCACCGCCCAGACGGGAAAGAGACTCTCTCAGGCCAACCAGCCGCGCCGCACGGTAGCGAAGCTGTGCCAGTTCTACCTGAATCTTACCTTCACTTGTCACTGCACGGGCTGCAAAAATATCAAGGATCAGCAGCGTCCTGTCCATAACCTTGCAGTCCAGCTCCCGTTCCAGGTTATTAAGCTGTGCAGGAGAAAGTTCATCATCACAGATGATTCCTGTCGCATCCATGGCATAAACCAGTGCCCGGACTTCTTCGATCTTACCTTTTCCAATGTATGTTCCCGGATGTACAGCCTCACGGTTCTGGATGATCTTACCCACTGTGACAGCACCGGCAGTACCGGCAAGTTCTTCCAGCTCATCCAGGGATTCTTCCACATTGTCATTCTCTCCGGTCTGAACACCAACCAGAACCACTCTCTCTTCTAATCTGCCAAATTCTTCCATAATACTCCTTAGCTTTCTACACGGGTTTTCAGAAATGCCAGCTCTTTTTTGGCTGTTTTATCATCCGGATACATATTCATATATTCTTCCGCTTTCTGAAGGGCTGTCGCGAAGTCCAGTTTCTTCTCATACACAACCATTTCATTAAACAGAAGACTCTGCATGTCTTCGGCATCTGCCGCTGAAATGCCACTGCTGATATTGGAAAGAGCACTGTCATAGTCTCCGTCCGCAATGTCGCATAATGCCAGACCATTGTAGCCTTTGGCACCGTTTTCTGCCTGAGATACATACTGCTGGAACAAGCTTCTCGCATTCGCAGTGTCTTTCTGTTCCATGTATACCATTCCCAGCAGAGCCATCGCTTCCGTATTTCCACCGTCGATTGCCTGCTTCAGTTCCTCTGAAGCATTGTCATAATCATCCATATAATAGTAGACTCTTCCTCTGTCGCAGTGATCCTGGGCATTTTTCGCCTCACCAGATAACGCGGCCTCCAGGTATCTGGTTCCGTCGGCTTCCATATCCTGTTCCAGATAAACCGCATAGATGCGGATTGCCATATCATAAGTGGCATCCTCTCCATAAGCCTGTTCAAAATAAGAAGCGGCTTCTTCATAGGAATCCATGGCAAGTGCCACTTCTCCTGACAGGAAGTACAGATCCGCATCCATATCATAGCCTTCGGCCAGTGCCTGACAGTCTGTCAGAGCTTCCTCATAAGATTTTGTTTTCAGATATGCGGCTGCTCTGTAAGATAAAATATCTTTTTTCAGAGCTTTTCCCACTTTTTCGCAGTTCAGAGCCTGGGTGAAATCTTCGATAGCTGCCTCATAATTTCCAAGCCGCACATTTGCCACACCAGCTCCCCTGTAGGACTCTGCCACTTTTATGCCGTCTGAAACAGCCGTCTCATATTCTTCCAGTGCAGTCTGGAAATTTCCATCTGCCAGATCCAGCTCTGCCTGTCTGTAATTATTGATCTCCTCTGTACTGCAGCCTGCCAGAGTTCCAAGACTCAGGCAGACTGCCAGAAGTAATGCCGTTTTTTTATTTTTCATGTATTTCCTTTACTGTTTCGTCAATGTAACTGTGAAAGTACTGAACAGTTATACTTCAACGATCAGTCCTTCTTCTTCCATTACTTTCACCACATGATCTACATGTTCATGGCAGATTTCGTCTGTTCCTGCCTCTACCATTACACGGATCAGCGGTTCTGTACCACTTTCGCGGACAAGGATACGTCCGTCATCTCCAAGAACATTGGCAACTTCTTCCACTGCTGCCACAAGCTTCGGATTTTCTCTTGCAGTTTTCTTGTCAGCTACGCGCACATTGCGCAGAAGCTGTGGATAAACTTTCATTTCTTTTGCCAGATCGCAGAGAGTTGACTTTTTCTCCACGCATGCTTCCATGATCATAAGAGAAGTCAGGATTCCATCACCGGTTGCTGCATAGCGGCTGAAAATAATATGTCCGGACTGCTCACCGCCCAGGCTGTAATTATTCTCCATCATGTTCTCGGCAACATATTTATCCCCAACTGCTGTCTGCTCATAGTTGATGCCTTCTCTTTCGAAGGACTTGTATAATCCAAGGTTGGACATTACGGTTGTCACAACGGTATTTCCGTTTAATTTACCTTTTTCCTGAAGATATTTTCCGCAGACATACATAATCTTGTCGCCGTCGATCACATTTCCTCTGTGGTCTACTGCGATACAGCGGTCAGCATCTCCGTCATAGGCAAAACCGATATCCAGGCCATTGTCTACCACATATTTCTGAAGAACTTCAATATGTGTAGAGCCACAGTTTGTATTGATATTGGTTCCGTCCGGCTGGTTATTGATCACATAAGTTTTTGCGCGGAGTGCATCGAACACGCTCTTTGCGATTGCAGAAGAACTTCCGTTCGCACAGTCCAGACCAACTTTGATGTTCTTGAAGTCGCGGGACGGGATAGAGATCAGATAACCGATGTAACGGTTTCTTCCGGAAGCAAAGTCAATCGTGCGTCCGACATCTTCTCTGGTAGCCAGAGGAAGTTCTTCTATCTCTCCGTCCAGATATGCTTCGATTCTCTCTTCTACCTCTGCCTCGATCTTCTGTCCGTTTCCGTTGAGAAGTTTGATTCCGTTATCATAGAACGGATTATGGCTTGCAGAGATCATGATACCGCAGTCAAAGTCTTCTGTGCGTACTGCATAGGAAACGCTTGGGGTTGTTGTTACATGAAGAAGATACGCGTCTGCACCGGATGCAGTCAGTCCTGCAACAAGTGCATACTCAAACATGTAACTGCTTCTTCTGGTATCTTTACCGATCACGATCTTTGCTTTGTGATTTCTTCCATAATACCATCCTACATAACGTCCAACTTTAAACGCATGATTCACTGTCAGTTTTACATTTGCCTCTCCACGAAATCCATCTGTTCCAAAATATTTTCCCATAATAGCTCTCCTTTATTCGTCACAAGAAATATTGTCACTATTTTCGCTGCACCTTGTCCACAGTCCCCAAAATCTGTGTTATCTGAAGAAGTTTTTATCTGTAAAGTCCCTTCGGATATACACCCTTATCTGTAAGATCCTGGAATGCTTTCATAACAGTCTCTTTGTCTTCCTGATAAGTCACACCAAACCAGGTATCTTTTGTCTCCAGAACATCTACCTGCGCACGTCCGGTTTTGATCAGCTGATCGACCAGTTCCGGAAGAAGGTATTCTTTTTTGATTTCTTCCGGTTTCAGTCCATCGAGAAATTCCACAAATCCATTGTAAAGAGTTTCCATAAAGTCCGGAGTCAGTCCCCACATATTCATGGATACCAGATCTTTTACATTGAGTTCCTTTGGTACTTCCCCGCTTCTGGACTCTGCGCCTGTCCCGGTTTTAAATATATCATGTGTCTCTGTCACACCTGTAAGCTGTCCATTCTCAATATTGCAGATACCTCTTGTCACACTGCCATTGTCGCTCAGTGTATTGCCAAGTCTGAATCCTGCCATGCAGATATGGATCCTGCCATCTGCCGGCTGTTCCTGAACAAGATAGTCATGCACTTTCACATAGGCTTCTTTTCCATAGTAATCATCTGCATTGATGACTACGAACGGCTCATCCAGAACTTTTTTCGCTGCCAACACTGCCTGACCGGTTCCCCATGGTTTGGTACGGTTCTGTGGTCTGGTAAAGCCTTCCGGAAGATCATCCAGTTCCTGGAATGCGTATTCTACTTCTGTGATCTTCTCAATGCGCTCTCCGATCACTTTACGGAATTCTTCCTCCAGATCTTTACGGATAATAAATACAACTTTGTTAAATCCTGCTTCCAGTGCATCATGGATGGAATAATCCATGATGATCTCACCTTCCGGTCCTACCGGTGCAAGCTGTTTGATCCCGTTGCCAAAGCGGCTTCCGATTCCTGCTGCCATAATGACAAGTGCTGTTTTCTGCATAAATATTCTCCTCCAGTTTTCCTTCTTTAATAGTTTTCCTTCTTTAAATAGTTTTTTAACAGTTTTCCTTTTTTATCATTTTCCTTATCAGAAAATGATTCTTTTTCTTCTCAAAAGCAGTAAATTCTGCTGTCAGAGACTGGTTACTGCCCTCTCAGATCAGCCTGACTTTTAGTCTTCATCCTGTAAATTGCTCAGTTTCGCTGCCTGGTCTGCTGCGATAAGACTGTCAATGATCTCATCCAGATCACCATTTAAAATATTCTCCAGTCTGTGAAGTGTCAGCTTGATCCTGTGATCTGTCACACGTCCCTGCGGGAAGTTATAAGTTCTGATCTTCTCAGAACGGTCACCGGTTCCGATCTGGCTTCTTCTTGCTTCAGCCTCTGCGTCATGCTGTTTCGCAAGTTCCATCTCGTACAGACGGGAACGCAGAACCTTCAGGGCTTTGTCTTTGTTCTTAAGCTGTGACTTCTCATCCTGACAGGAAATCACGATTCCTGTCGGAATATGGGTCAGACGTACTGCGGAGTCTGTGGTATTGACACACTGTCCACCATTACCGGATGCACGGAATACATCGAATTTACAGTCATTCATATCCAGATGGAAATCAATCTCCTCTGCTTCCGGCATAATGGCTACGGTACAGGTGGAAGTATGGATACGTCCGCCGGATTCTGTCTCCGGAACTCGCTGTACACGGTGTACGCCACTCTCATATTTCAGTCTGGAATAAGCACCTGCACCGGTGATCATAAAGGTAACTTCCTTAAATCCGCCGATTCCGTTCTCATTCAGACTCATCATCTCTGTTTTCCATCTGCGTGATTCCGCATATTTCACATACATACGGTAAATCTCTGCCGCAAAAAGAGCTGCTTCGTCTCCACCTGCACCTGCACGGATCTCCACGATAACGTTCTTGTTATCATTCGGGTCTTTCGGCAGAAGAAGAATCTTCAGTTCGTGTTCCAGTTCTTCTACATTCTTCTTTGCATCCGATAACTCTTCCTTGAGCATCTCTCTCATTTCTTCATCTTTTTCTTCCTCGAGCATGGCGAGACTGTCCTGTATGGTCTCTTTGTTCTTCTTATACTCGCGGTAAGCATCTACGATTGGCTGCAGATCGCTCTGTTCCTTCATCAGCTTCTGAAAATGCTCCTGGTTGTCTGTCACTCCAGGCTCTCCCAGCTCATTGAGCACTTCCTCAAAACGAATGAGCAGATCGTCTAATTTGTCAAACATGTTTTTCCTCCTGTCATTTCTTTCGTTACTGCTCACAAAGTGAACCGTAACCTTTCTTTCGTCCAAGAACCACACGGTCCAGCCCGCCAAGGTCCTTTCTTATTTCAATCTCTTCATATCCTTCTTTTCGCAGAAGGTCTGCCACATCTTCTCCCTGACTGCACCCGATCTCATATAAGAGCCAGCCGCCCGGAGCAAGATAATTCATTGCCTGTTCTGTGATGATCCTGTAAAAATGCAGGCCATCTTCCATGCCATCCAGAGCCATACGCGGATCGTGAAGCCTTACTTCTTCCATAAGATCTTCGATCTCGGCTGTAGGAATATATGGCGGGTTTGAAATAATCATATCATAAGCAGTGCCATGATTTCCATTACTATTTTTATCTTCTTCTGTAAACAAATCACTTTTTACAAACTCAGCCCTGTCTGCAACTTCCAGTGTCCGGGCATTTCGTGCTGCAACTTCCAGTGCCTTTTCGGATAAATCGACTCCTCTTCCCTCAGCCTCCGGAATTTCTTTCAGAAGACTGAGCAGGATGCATCCTGACCCTGTACACATATCCAGAATATGCGGATTTTTTCTGCCTGTTTCTGTCATTGTATTCATACATTCCAGCGCAGTTTCCACCAGTGTTTCCGTATCCTGTCTCGGTACCAGCACATTCTCATCTACATAAAACTCATATCCCATAAAAAAAGCCTGATGCGTCAGATGCTGCAGCGGGATGTGTTTCGCGCGTCTGCTGATCAGTTGCAGATAACACTCAGCAGTCTCGTCTGTGACACCTTCCTCTCCGTGTGCAAAATAATACGCCCGGCTTTTTCCTGTGGTATATTCCAGAAGGAGCCAGGCATCCAGCCCGGCCTCCTTAATTCCTGCCTGCGCAAGAATCGTCTGTCCTTTTTTTAATAACCCTGTCAGAGTTTCTCCGTTCATGGAGTTACACCTTTCTTTTCTCACATTTGTTCCCCGGATGCTTCGTCTTCTGCGGCAGCCGGTTCCACTTCAACACCAAATTCTTCCTTCAGATATGCTCTCCAGTCAAAGACTGCTTCCACTGCCTTGATCGCAACTTCTGCCATATCTGCGGTTGGTTCCTTGGTGGTAAGTTTCTGCATTGCCAGACCTGGTTTGCTGAAGAAATCAGCAATCTTACTGTCTGATCTTCCTGCCCACTGAATGATCTCAAAAGAGATTCCTGCTACCACCGGTACCATAAGAAGTCTTCCGAACAGTCTCACCCAGTAAAACGGTACTAATACAAAAATAAAATGCAGGAAAATGCTGACCAGCATAACCAGAAACAGGAAGCTGGTTCCACAGCGCTTATGCTGTCTGGAGCTTGCCAGTACATTCTCTACGGTAAGCGGCAGTCCGTGTTCCACACAGTTGATACACTTATGCTCTGCGCCATGATACATAAAAGTCCTCTGAATGTCCTTCATTCTGGAGATCAGAATCATATATCCCATAAATAATGCCAGTTTCACAAACGCCTCTACGACTGTGACTACAAATTCAGAAGCACCTACTTTCCGGCAAAGACTGGCAAGTGCATATGGCAGCAGCATAAATGCGGCGATTGATACAATGATAGAGATCGCAACCGTCACATATAACAGCCATTTGAACTGCTTATCTTCCTTCGCTTTCTTAGCTGCCCGTTCTTCCTCAGACAGTGCCGCACTCTTCTGTGCTTCTTCCTCGTCCTCCTCATCTCCCGCAATCTCTGCGGAATACATCAGGCACTTTGTACCGACCACCAGAGAATCCACGAAACTGACCACACCGCGGATCAGCGGATACCTCAGAAATTTTGCATTTCCAAAGGTGCATTTGTAATCTTCTACTTTTAATTCAATCCCATTGTCCGGTCTGCGGACAGCGATGGAATATTTATCCTTGTGGCGCATCATAATGCCTTCCATTACAGCCTGGCCACCGATATTTGATGATTTCATCCTTTTCTCCTGCAGAAAATAATTATTTTCACTGTCAGGCAGACAGAAGCATCTGCTTCGCAGCCTGATTTGTTTAAGAAACAAGAAAGGCTGAGATTTCCCAACCTCAACCTTCT
>UMKZ01002813.1_pt1 | contig 13277 bp, 17 predicted proteins | sample 1966441 | NCBI WGS metagenome assembly UMKZ01 (sample SAMEA4836189, study PRJEB28245) | human gut metagenome | biome: gut microbiome; material: fecal sample | place: Denmark | collected 2008
TTTTCGGCATATGGAAGGTTGTCGAAATCGAGTTTGAATAATTGCATAGGTTCAAAAAAGCCCGTAGACACTGGACTTTTTGAGCTTTGATGCCCCTCGTGGCAACGATTTGGCAACAGAATTTCATTATTCATAAAAAGAGAGCTAACTGATTTTGATTCGTCAGTTAGCTCTTTTTGTTTATTTTTCCGGATTGCTTTTTTTTTCTCTCTTTTCTCGGCGAGTTGCGAGCCATGCATTTAAGCCAATCTTACCGATGGTAAGTAAAACGATAGCTATTACAGGAGCTAAAAAAGGAGCAGAAGTTCCCAGAACAGGAGCAAGTGCAATGGATATACCACCCACAACATAGCTTTGAACAACACCAGACTCTTTTAAGATGGCAAGTCGGCTATCCTTGTATTTTTCATCTCCAGTAAAGAACGCTTCGATTTCATCTAAAACTTTTTCATAAAAGATAGAAGGGCTCTTCTGTGTTCCAAAAGGAACATTAGTCGGGATAGTTGCTGTTAGCCATTTGTTTGCAACTACCTCATAGTCATTTGTTTGTGCATATAGCTGGCTGATTATATTTTTCTGATATGTATTCAATGAATCAATCCAAGAGTTTGGATCAACATTGAAAATTTCACTAATATCGTTCATTCTAACATCTCCTTGATATATTCAGCTGAAATAGCGTGTGTTGTTTGATGTAGGGTTTGAGGATCGATTCCTCCGATACTTATTGAACCATTTACTTGTGGAGCGTAGGAGCCTATTAAAAGTCCTGCAATAGCACGCTTCTCTGGTATAACAATAGGACTTCCAGATTGACCCGGACGGGATTGAATGTTCAAAACAATATTTTTGAGTTTTATACCGCTTGATTCAATGAGTATTTTAGCACCAATGGATGTGTCTTGCTGAGTCAAGACCATTCTACCATGATCGGAGTGAGGATATCCGAATACAGCTATAGACTCACCTACTTGAACTGAATCTGTAGAATCCAAAATAAAATTCGATTGTACGATAGTAGGAACTTCTAAAATACAAACATCAGCAATAGGGTTAATTTCCTTAATTTTTGCGGGGATACACTGTATAGCGTTATCAGAGGTATCTTGGTAGTCTTGAATGGAACTCACCTTGTTCATTACTATAACTAAACCACTATCGTTATTTCCGGTAACATGTGCTGCTGTAGCTAACAAGCCCCTTCGATTTATGAAAAAGGCAGTTCCTAATAAAGTAACACCATTGGGAGTAACTCTACCGACGGGATGCACTACATAACTAATATCTGTAAAGTACATTTTTCTTCACTCCTTGTTTTTAATAAATTCATCTACCAGCATATCGCTGAGTTCCTGCGAAGGTACCTTTGCCCAACGCTGCGTGGTATCGAACTCAGGATAGCGATAGCGCCAGCGGTCGTATTCTTCCTGCGTGATCTCGCCTGCTTTCAGCTTGGCGGCAACCTCGCCCCATGCGGTAAGCATTCTGTGAAGCTCCGCTGCGTCGCGTTCTTTGTGGATATGAACGCGCAGATGCACCTCATCCTCACACTCGCATACCTCTAGACCGTAACGGTCTTCCAGCGTAAACAGCGTGTGCATCAGCCCCACATAGGAGTCAATGTCCGGTACATCCAGCGCCTTGGGCGAAACGTCAAGCACCTGTGCCAGCGCAGCGGTTACATCCGCCTTGGGCGTTCTGGAACTATTCTCGTACTGCGCAAGGCGAACATCTGCGGATTTCTCCGGAAAGCCCAGCGCCATGCCAAGGTATTTCTGTGTCATGCCCCGCATCGTGCGGAAAAAGTGGATGCGTTCACCAATCGCCATAATAGCCATCTCCTGTGTCGGTTGTCTTTGATAACGAGTATAGCAGATATGTTTAATTTCGTCAAGAAGAATTTAAGCAAATTTATTTAATATTTTCCTACAAACCGGCTTGACTTAAACTAATATGTATAGTATAATAGTTGCAAGCTAAGCATTTCGGCTTAATTCATAGGAATTTTACAATTAGGATAGTCAATAAATGCAGAAAAAATGTCCGTTGTAAGGTGAGAGGGGGTGAAATTCAAAAGAGCAAAACTGAATGACCGTCCAAGGGATACTTTCTCCGAGGAAGCAGGCGATGAAACGAGCGTGCCAAGAAGGAAAGAAAACGGTACAGCGCCGAAAAGGATTGCCTGCCAGAGTCCTGCGGATAGAACGGCGAAGCAATCAACAACAAATCAGGAAAGGAAGGTATTTTGCCTATGGCAGAACAGTCGTTTATGAGAGTTGAAGAAGTAGCGCAGGAATTGGGCGTGTCCAAGTCCTATGCCTACAAAATCGTGCAGAAGCTCAATCAGGAGCTGAAAGAAAAGGGATACCTGACTATTTTAGGGCGGGTAAACCGCAAGTATTTTCAGGAAAAAGCCTGCTATGGAGGGCTGGAAAGGAAGGATCCATTAAGGCAGTCTATAAGGAAGAAAAAACAAACACGTGGCGTGTGATCTACCGCTATTCGGACTGGACCGGAGAGCGCAAGCAATCGCAAAAGCGCGGCTTCAAGACAATGCGGGAAGCGCTGGCTTGGGAGCGCGAACAACTCAACAAAGCTACCGCCAATCTAGATATGACGTTTGCGAGCTTCGTGGAGCAGTACACTGCGGATATGAAGACCCGTATCAAAGAAAACACATGGGCAACGAAAGAGCATATCATCCGCACCAAGCTGTTGCCCTACTTTGGAAAGCTGAAAATGTGCAATATCACGGCGCAGCAGATCATCACATGGCAAAACGAAATGCTGGATCATAAGGATGAAAACGGCAAGAAATATTCGCCTATCTATCTCCGCTCTGTGAACAGTCAACTCAGTGCCATCTCCAATCATGCCGTGCGATACTACAATCTGCGGGAAAATCCCTGTAAAAAGGCCGGCAGCATGGGCAAGAAGAAAAACCGGGATATGCTTTTCTGGACAAAAGAAGAATATCTGAAATTTGCCGAAGTCATGATGGACAAGCCGCTATCCTTTTACGCCTTCGAAATGCTCTACTGGTGCGGCATCCGCGAAGGAGAACTACTGGCGCTGACCCCCACAGATTTTGATTTTGAAAAATGCACCGTGTCAATCACAAAATCCTATCAACGCCTGAATGGACAGGATTTGATTACGACGCCCAAAACAGAGAAAAGCAACCGCGTCATAAAAATGCCGCAGTTCCTCGCAGATGAAATGCAGGACTATCTGAAACAGCTCTATGGCATTGAGCCAAATGACCGGATGTTCGCGGTTACAAAGAACTATTTTCACCGTGAGATGGGCAGAGGCGCAAAGGAAGCAGGAGTTAAACACATTCGGATTCATGACATTCGCCATAGCGCAGTCTCGCTGCTGATTGACATGGGATTCTCCGCAACGGCCATCGCGGACCGGGTTGGACATGAGAGCATCGACATCACCTATAATTACGCGCACCTGTTTCCATCCAAACAGACGGAGATGGCTGAGAAGTTAAATATGGAAAGGAGTAACTGAAAATGTCACTGAAAAACAGGGACAATCACAACTGCTGGCGCAACAAGACTGTTGCCTTCCGGGTATCACCGGAGGAAGATACGCAAATCGAAACCTTTGTCAAGCTCTCCGGGCTGACCAAACAGGACTACATCACCCACCGTCTGACTTGCAAGGACGTGGTAGTACAGGGCAATCCGAGGGTTTACAAAGCACTGCGCGACCAGCTTGCCGCCGTGCTGGACGAGCTGCGGCGCATTGAAGCGGGCGGCGGCGTAAATGACGAGCTGCTGGACGTGGTTGAAATGATCGCCGCCATCATAGACGGCATAAAGGAGGAAAATGCCTATGGAGAATGAAACCTGCAAAAAGAAAACGACCGCCCCCGACACATCTGTTGGCGCAGATGATGGGCAGTCGCTTCTCAATTCAACTGTGAACAGTATATCCGCTTTTGAAGAAGAAATCAACGGTGATTTTCAAAACAGCTCGGAAAGTCTGGACGAAACCTATCGCAGGATACAGCGGTTGACCGACCCGCATTACCTGCACACGATCTCCATGACCGAGCTGTACCAGACCGCGTATCAGAGCAGACCGCCGATCATCGACGGCTTGCTCTATGCGGGCACGTACATCCTCGCAGGTGTGTCGAAGATCGGCAAATCATTTCTGGTGGCGCAGATCGCCTATCATGTCAGCACGGGCAAAGCTCTGTGGACTACGAAGTCCAGCCCGGTACGGTGCTGTACCTCGCCTTGGAGGATGATTTTCAGCGCATCCAGAGTCGAATGTTCATGATGTACGGCGTCAACGACACCGACCGGCTGCACTTTGCAACCGCTGCGGGAAAGATCGGAAACGGGCTGGACGAACAGCTTGAGAATTTCGTGCGGAAACACCCCGATACCAGGCTCATTATCATCGACACCATGCAGAAAATCCGGGAGGTCGGCGGCGAGGCATACAGCTACGCCAGTGATTATGAGATTATCGGCAAGCTCAAGGAATTTGCCGACAAGCACTGCATCTGCATTCTGACTGTTCACCACACCCGTAAGCAGCCTGCCGGTGACAGCTTCGAAATGATCTCCGGTACAACAGGGTTGCTCGGCTGCGCAGACGGGTCGCTTCTCATGCAGAAGAAAAAGCGCACGGCATTGGAGGCAACTATTGATGTGGTGGGCCGCGACCAGCAGGATCAGATTCTCTATCTGGAAAAGGATGCAGACACGCAGATCTGGAATCTCGAAAAGGTGTAAAACGAGTTGCACAAGGAACCGCCCGATCATATTCTGGAAGCGATTGCCGGTCTTGTATCGGCAGCGCAGCCAACTTGGACAGGCTCTCCCTCTGAGCTTGCCGATGTCGTTTCCGTCGGCATGGCGGCAAACACTTTGAGCAAGTACCTGAATGTTAAATCCGGCAGACTGCTGGATGAATACCACGTCCGCTATGAGAACAAGGTTCGGCACGAGGGGCGGCGCATCACACTGGCCTCCGTAGCTGCAAGTGAATAAGCCGCGCGACGGTTGCGACGGTTGCAACGGTGAAAATGATACTGTCAAAATAGCCGTCGCAATCGTTGCAATCGTCGCGGAGGAAGGCCGGCAGCACGACCTTTCGCGTCCCTCGTCCCCATCGAAAACTCTGCTGAGTTTGAGATAGTGTGGGCAAAAGATTATGCGCAGGAGCTGTCTGCAAATAAGCTGCTGACCACGCCGGTTTTTGCGGTTTGCATGGACACCGCAAACCGCAAAACTGGCAGAGCCATCCGCAGATGCCGCATACCCCCTCGGAGAGCCCACGATACTTTGCAGCCGCAGGATGAAAGTATCATAGTGGGTTATTACACTTCCGCAGAAGTGCTACCCCGAAAACTGCCCCGTCCTGCACAATCTGAAATCAGGAGGTAAACTGCCTATGGCAAGAGGCGACGCTATTCACCGTACCACCGCAAGAAATGCAAGAATGAAAGATGCAGACATCGGCAACGCACAGGCTCACAATGAACGGCAGAAAGAAAGTTATGTAAATCAAGATATTGTCACAGAACGGACGCCGATGAATGTCCACTTCAAATCTCCATCAAGCGACTACACCGCAATGTTTGATGACATGGTATCCTCCGGCACCATCTCTACCCGTGGTCTGAAAGCAGACGCCGAGAAGTTCGGAGAACTGATCTTCGATGTCAACTCCGCGTACTTCTTCAACCACGGCGGCTATGAGTTTGCAAAACAATTCTACGCCGATGCGTACAAAGCCGCAATCAAAATTGTCGGCGGCGAGCAGTACATCCTGTCTGCAGTCATGCACGCCGACGAGCGCAACCGCGCCATGTCTGACGCACTGGGGCAGGATGTGTACCACTACCACTTTCATGTGGTCTATATTCCTATTGTGGAAAAGCAAATCCTGTGGTCGAAACGCTGCAAGGATAAGTCTCTGGTGGGGACAGTCAAAGAAACGATACAACAGGTCAGCATGAGTAAGAAGTGGGCTTCCAAGCCCGCACTGGACGAGAACGGCGAGCCGATTCTGAGCACCAAGGGCAAGCCTGCTCTCAAAAAATCCTACAGCGTTCTGCAGGATGATTTCTTCCGGTATATGCGCGACGCTGGTTACGACGATGTGGAGCGAGGCGAACACGGCAGCTCGGAGGAACACTTGACCGTGACACAGTTCAAGGTGCAGCAGGAGCAGGCACGGCTGGCAGAACTCACAGAACAGAACCGCCAGCAGGAGCAGCAGGCAGCGACGCTCGGCAGACAGATTGAGAAAATTCGGAATCAGCAGGTCAATGTGGCGGCTATCGAGAGGATTGAGGCCAAGCCCGTTCCGCTGTCCTCCAAGGTGATATTGGAGCGGCCTGAGTACGAATCGTTGGCAATGGCGGCAAAGAAGTACGTTACAGCCGAGAAAAAGGAATCCAAGTTGCAAAAGGCATTGGATGCAGCAAACAGACTGATTGCAAAGCTCAAAGCAGAGATCGCCGGTCTGAAACAGGAGCTTTCCGAGTACAAATCCATTCGCAGCAAGCTCCGTACACCAGACTTGGAACGCGAGAACGCAGAGCTTCGCGGAAAAGTGTAACGCTACGAGGACGTGATTCAGCGCAATAACCTCTGGCATTTCTTCCGTCCGCATAGAGAAAAAGTGGCAACGCGTGAAGATGTACGCTGATGCCGTGTTGAACTGAGAAAAACGGATTTTATCGAATGGGAGCGTCCAGATCGAGCAGCGTATTGTCCGGGCGCTCCCCATTTAAAAATCAGCCTGTTTTTGCGGGTGTAGAGTCGAGAAAAAAACTTGAAAATGCGCCCGTTTTCGTAGAACAGGCAGAAATGGAGGCAATATGAAAACTGGACTGACTAAACGGCAGAAAACGACCTGCATCTATTTTAACGAAGCCAGCAAAGCCGTCGAAATTCAGACGCATAATACCGCGCTCAAAAAGCGGCTGACACAGTATGCAGCAAAGCATCCCGATTTGTGCAGGCAGACCGACGATGACGAACAGGGCGGGCTGACCTTCGAAATCGACCGCAGACGATTCGCTGTCCGTCTAACTTCGCCGTATTCTGATGAGCGTCGGTAAGCAGCAAGCGAGCTTGCTAAGAAGAATGGGCTGAGAGGACGAGTATAAGCTCATATCAGCCACGGCCGTCCGCAGGAGTTTGGATGCTCCTACGGACGGCTTTTTCTTTGCAAAGAACATCTCACGTTTTGAGGAGATTATCTTGCGAACATCGTCGCTTTGTGCTATAATACAATCAGTCTAAATTTGGAACGGAGAATTGCAATGCCTATTTCCTACGATAAGCTCTGGAAGCTGCTGATCGATAAGAAAATGAACCGGACGGATTTGAAGGACGCATCCGGTATCAGCTTCAATGTGCTTGCCAAGATGGGAAAAAACGAAGCTATATCAATGGAGAGTTTGTATAAGATTTGCGCTGCATTAGATTGCGGCATTGGCGACATAGTGGAGTTTATAAGTGATGAAAACGATTGACCATGTTTGTGCAGCCACAGTCGAGTACATCGACCGCATGCCAAAGGACAAAAGAAAGAAATATGGGCAGTTTTTCACAAGCAAAGAAACTGCCGTATTTATGGCAGGGCTTTTTTCGATTCCCGAAGGTCGCACTTCTCTCAGCATCCTCGATCCAGGTGCTGGTTCAGGAATTCTTTCGGTTGCACTCCTTGAACGATTGGAGTCAAACGCCGAGATTGATTCCATTGAGCTGGTTTGCTATGAAAATGATGCCAACATTGTAGACTTGTTGTATTCAAATTTGGAGTGGGCATGCAGCCATATAACGAAAGATGTTTCTTTCAGAATTGTAACTGATAATTACATTCTCAGTCAAATGCTTGAGTACAATGGTATGCTAGGTGCAAGTCCGGATGCAGATAAATTCGATATGGTTATTGGCAATCCGCCTTATATGAAAATTGCCAAAAATGCGCCAGAAGCAACCGCAATGCCAGATGTATGTTACGGTGCACCTAACCTATACTTTTTGTTTGCGGCTATGAGCATGTTCGATCTCAAAGCGGGCGGAGAGATGGTGTATATCATCCTTCGCTCATGGACATCCGGTGCGTACTTTAAGCAATTCCGCAAACGTTTCTTTGAGGAAAGTGCACTAGAGCATATCCATCTATTTGTCAGCAGGGATAAAGTATTTGAGAAAGAAAGTGTTTTACAAGAAACTATCATCATTAAAGTAAAAAAGACGCAGAGCAAGCCAAATACGATTACTATTACGACTACACAGAGTAATGCTGACTTCTCTAATCGAACTGTTTTTGAAGCTCTCTATTCTACAGCAGTAAATGGCGATGAGTCCTATGTCTATCTAGTGACGAACACCGAGAAAGTCCAAACTCTGAATGAACTGAACCGATGGACAGATACCCTTCCTGACATTGGGTTAAAAAGGAAAACAGGGTTAACGGTTGATTTCAGAAATCGTGAAGCATTGCGTCAGCAGAAGACGATGCAGTTCCGCTGTTTTATTCGCAGCACATTCAGGATGGAAAGGTAGTATTTCCTGCTGGAAAGGAACATGAGTACATCGTTACTGAACAGCGCGGACTTCTACAGGAAAACACCAACTACTTGTTCGTGAAGCGTTTTACAGCAAAAGAGGAACACCGCCGCCTGCAGTGTGGTGTGTACTTAGCTAGAAAGCATCCTGAATATACGGAAATCAGTACGCAGAATAAAATCAATTTTATCAGTGGACTCCGTGAGCTGTCAGAGTGTGTTGTCTATGGACTCTATGTGCTATTCAATTCTACGCTGTATGACAGCTACTATCGCATCTTGAACGGATCTACACAGGTGAACTCCACCGAAATCAATTCCATGGCAGTCCCCCCCCTATGAATACAATTGAAGCGATGGGAAAAGAATTGATCCGTGTTAGGGATATGTCGGAAGCAACTTGTGACAGTATTTTGAGGAGCTATATATGAGTAAATTAGAAGAAGCAAAAGAAATTCTGAGTTCGTTGAAAGTTCCAGCAAAACAGCAAAACGGTATGTGCTGCTGTGTATTGCTTGCAATGGCTAATCTGACAGAAGAAGAGGCATGGGGTTCTGCCGCAAATATTGGATTCGGATTCACGATGTCATTGCGTTTGCAAACAGCAATTACGGAACAACCTATGCAGAGAATAGCCGTGAAACCTTCCGCAAACAAGCCATGCACCACTTCAGAAATGCAGCATTCATTGAGGATAATGGTAAAGCAACTAACAGTCCTAATTACCGGTATCGCTTAACAAATGAGATGCTGCACTTGATTCAGAGCTTTGGCACGGCAGACTGGGAGAGGAGTTTGGCGCGTTTTATGGAAAATCACGACTCTCTTGTTGACCTCTATGCCTCTAAACGGACAATGAGAAAAATGCCTGTAAAAATCAATGGCGAAGACTTCACATTCTCGCCGGGCAAGCACAATCAACTGCAAAAAGCAATTATCGAGGGATTTTCTCCCCGTTTCGCGCCCAACTCCGAGTGCCTGTATGTCGGTGATACCACAGAGAAAGACTTGGTTAAGAACGTGGACAAGCTCCGTGCCTTGGGCTTTGAAATAACGCTGCACGACAAGATGCCCGATGTTGTCCTCTACTCTGAAAACAAGGGTTGGCTATACTTCATCGAATCGGTTACATCCGTTGGACCGATGAAGCCTAAGCGTATCAAAGAAATCGAGGAAATGATGACTGGTGTTACAGCCGGAAAAATATATGTTACGGCATTTCTGGACTTCAAGACATTCAAACATTTCTCAGAATTTCTTGCATGGGAAACAGAAGTTTGGATCGCTGATATGCCAGATCACATGATTCATTTGAACGGAGATCGGTTTTTAGGGCCTCGATGAATGACTTGACAGTTGTTTATTACACAGATATCCATTGCATCATCGATATAAAGAAAGAGATTGAAATGACAAATTACGAAACTCTACAGCAAATATGTGAAAGAGCAAAAGAAAATATTGATATGCTCAATGCTTCTGGAAAGCTAGATGCACTTAGTAAATGTATTGCTTTTGTTGATGACCTGCACAAGTGGGTATCTTATTGTGATAATTTAAAAAACTATATTTTAGTTGAGGAGGCCCAAACTGAGTGTATAAATTCAATTTATATGTGTGCTCAGGGCTTTTATAAGGAAGCAATAACAACTCTGCGCCAGTTTTTTGAGCATATGCTGTTCGCCATTTTACTGTCGACAAACGATTACAAGTATAGACTCTGGCAAGTCGGAAAGTATGATATGTCATGGTCGCAAATTGTAGATGATCAGAATGGTATATTTGGAAAACAATTCATTAGCGTATATGCAGAAAATTTAGATGAGGTGCGGAGTGTAGAACTTATCACAATTGCTAAAAATGTATATAGAGAATGCTCAGAGTATGTACATGGAAATTTTGAGAAGTTAAGCTCGCTGCCCGATAATCTGCTATTTGACGAAAGTGCTATCGACCAGTATATGGATTATTTTTCAAGCGCACAATATTTAATTTGTATGGCTTTGTTTATTAGATTTAGGCATATATTTAATGAACATGAGACAATTGCCGCACTTGAATCAATTATTACGGATAACTTAGGAACATTATCAGAAATCCAACAATTGCTTTCACCGGAAGGAGTAAACTGATATGAGTGACTTGGTTTTTAGAACCGAAGAATTAACTAACAATCAAATAGCAGAACTGTATGTGGCATCTGATTATGAGCAAAGCATCATAGATAAACTTAAGGCGCCCTCTCCAGTTTTGCTAATCGGAAGTAGAGGAGTTGGAAAATCATTTCTGTTCAAGATGAGCGAAATTCAGATGCTTCAGGAGTTTTCTGAGAAAAAAATCTTGCCTGTGTTTTTGACTTTTAGAAAAGCTTCTCTATTAAAAACATCAAATCCTGAACAGTTTCAGAACTGGATGCTCAGTCGCATTTGTTCTGAAGTTCTGAGAGCACTTAAAAAAACAGGGAAACTATCCCCAATATCTGGTGGATTATCATTATTGGCAGGCGAGGTTTCTGTCGAATCTAGCAAAATTGATGATATTGCAACAGCCTTTGAAGAGTCTTGGAAAACGCCGGGAGAACTGATTGATGTTGCTAAAATACCGACTTTAGACGATTTCATTAATACAATAGAAGATTTATGTGGTGAATTAGAAATTTCTCGGATTGTTCTGTTTATTGATGAAGCCGCACATGTTTTTTTGCCGCAGCAACAAAGAGAATTCTTTACTTTATTTAGGGATTTAAGATCACCCTATATTAAATGTAATGCAGCAGTGTATCCAGGCGTAACTGTTTATGGCGAAACATTGAACCAATACATGATGCTGTCAAAGTGTCATTGGTTAGAAATGTAAATGATTCAAACTATGTTTCTACCATGAAACAGATGGTACTAAAGCAAATTCGTGATAGTAGTTTAGCTGCTAATCTTTCAAGGCATGGAGAAAATTTCACTTTGCTTGCGTACGCAGCATCAGGAAACCCAAGATATCTTTTGACAAGCGTTTCTATGGCCGAAAAAATGGATGCTAAGTCAGTTAATCAGGTCTTTAGAGATTATTATCGTGAAAAGCTGTGGGCAGAGCATACCAAACTATCAGACAGATACCCTGGATATAAGGATTTCATTTCATGGGGACGTGATTTCCTTGAAACTACTGTACTCCCGGAATTAAAGAAGAAAAACGATGATTTTCTTGAAAATAGTAGCGGCAAAGGAACAACAGCTTATTTTTGGGTTCATAACAATGCTCCGCAAGAGGTTAAAGAGTCTCTGAGAATACTTGAATATTCTGGTCTAGTTTATGAAGATGCTGCCGGAATTCGTGCAACTCGTAGTGAGATTGGAACAAGGTATATGGTGAATCTTGGGTGTTTGCTCGCGTCCGAGGCAACTCCAACGGCATCGGGAATGAAAATAATCAAAGCATCAGATATTAGAAGGATGAGTGAATATGGAGCAAACTATCCGATATACCGAGAAATTCAAGGGAAGGTCATTGAAAGCGAGACAGACGTTCTTAAGGAGCAATTGAAAAAATCGATAGATTTACTTGAGTTAACAGGCTGGCAGAAGCAAAAGATGCACGAGATTTCAATTAACACTATTGGTGATTTGATCTCTGCGCCAGAAGGAAAATTGAAACAGGCAAAATATATAGCAGATGTACGAGCCAGAACGATAAAAAATGCTGGGATTGCAGCTGTGTGCGAGTACTTGCTAGGGTAATAATGTGTCCCGCACGCATAACTATCAACGCCCCGTATAGCTATCGGAATTGCCTATTGATAGCATCCTCTGATAGCTTTTTGATAGCAGAAAGTCGGATACCCCATAGGATTGGGATAACAGGTATCAAACAAAGTCAAATGGAATCAAACGGTCTATACAAAAAAGTATAGAGCGCGTTTCCGTTTGGAGAGTTTGAATAATCGCGAAAGCTAAATAGAGCCTGTATATTGAACGATAATACGTTCAACGTACAGGCTCTTTCTTTTTGCTGACTCCGTTTTGACTCCCGTCAGTTAGTGGTTAGTAGAGAAAATGCCTTTTAGGAGCTGTGCAATAAGGGAATCTTCAGATGTTTTTCCTGTTGATTTGTTGGCAGCTGTCCTTTTGGAATCTTATTCTAAAGCGTGAGCAAAAAGGCTTGACCAACCTTTTGCGGCGGCACGGTATCGACCCTGTAAAAGAACAATCTCGTGAATAAGAACGCGATGAAAGATAAGGAGTACAACATAACACATAACGATTTGGGCCGCTGGGCAAATATCCGCCTTGCATTTATCAAACAGCACCGCTCGCAGCTGTACCAAGGTCTACTGAAAGAAAATAAGCTGCACAGCTACTTGGCAGAATTTGATCGTTAGGTGCGCGATACCCTGATTTTGACCGAGGAACAGATGCGTCAAACCGAGGAAATCACCAAGGAACTGAAACGGCAGGATCAGCTTTAATGGGGATGTCGTATGAACAACATCCGCAACTGCGCGGAGGAAGCTGTAACGACTGAACTGGTCTACGAATAATTTTGTTGCAGTTTGGATTTGAATAAGGTATTATAAAATCAGACGTTCTTATGTGGAGGATGCTATGAAACAAGAACTGAATTTGCTGGACGGATACACCCCTACAAATGATTTGCTCAATGATGCAAAGCAGATTATTGAGGTGTCCCAAAAGGCTGCATACAGAGCCGTAAATCTGGCGCTGGT
>UMKZ01019691.1_pt1 | contig 13267 bp, 9 predicted proteins | sample 1966441 | NCBI WGS metagenome assembly UMKZ01 (sample SAMEA4836189, study PRJEB28245) | human gut metagenome | biome: gut microbiome; material: fecal sample | place: Denmark | collected 2008
GTAAGGCAGATGCTCTCCCAGCTGAGCTAAGATCCCATATTCATATGTCGGCTGCGGCTTCCACTTACGCTTTGTCGCAACCGACTTGATTATTATATACTTAACACCTATCAGATGTCAACAACTTTTTTATTTTATTTTATATTTTATTGTAACTGTTCAGAGCCAGCCTCCAAAATGCTACGCATTTCGTCGGTGTACAGTTACCATTTTATTTAAAGTATTTTACACCTGATTCAAAAATCTTCAGATCCTGCTCTCCATAAATGTTAATAGCAACATGATCTCCACGTCTCTCAGAGTGAGCCATCTTACCAAGGACACGTCCATCCGGACTTGTGATACCTTCGATTGCACGGTAAGATCCGTTCACGTTCCACTCTTCGTTCATGCTGATATTTCCTTCCGGATCACAGTACTGTGTTGCCACCTGTCCGTTAGCGAACAGCTTATCAAGCCACTCTTCGCTTGCAACAAATCTTCCTTCACCATGAGATGCCGGGTTTGTATAAACTCCGCCAAGCTGTGCTCCCTGAAGCCATGGAGATTTGTTTGTAACAACCTTTGTATAAACCATCTTAGAGATATGACGTCCGATTGTATTGTATGTCAGTGTCGGAGCATCATCTGTCTGTCCAACGATTTTTCCGTATGGTACAAGTCCGAGCTTGATCAGAGCCTGGAATCCGTTACAGATACCAAGTGCAAGTCCATCTCTCTCATTCAGAAGTTTTTCAACAGCTTCTTTGATCTTCGCATTCTGGAATGCAGTTGCAAAGAATTTAGCTGAACCATCCGGCTCATCACCGGCACTGAATCCACCTGGGAACATGATCATCTGAGCCTGTCCGATTGCTTTCTCAAATTCGTCTACTGATCCACGGATGTCTTCTGCATCAAGGTTACGGAATACTTTTGTAATAACCTTAGCACCTGCTCTCTCAAATGCACGGGCACTGTCATACTCACAGTTCGTTCCAGGGAATACCGGAATAAATACTGTTGGCTGTCCGATCTTATGGCTGCAAATATGAATATCGGATGTATTGAAGAGCTTCTCTTCAACCTTGGCATCAGAATCTGCTGCTGATTTTGTAGCAAATACTTTCTCAAGTGTTCCTGTCCATGCATCCTGTGCGTCTGCAAGTGCGATCTTCACATCACCGTAAGCAAGTACAGGCTCTTCTGTTACTTCACCGATTTCTGTATAAGTGATTGCGAGTTCTCCAACCTTTCCGTCTTCAACCTCTGCGATAATATCTCCAAATGCAGGAGCAAACAGATCTCTCTTATCTACATTGTGCTCGATTTTGGCACCCTTACGGTTACCAAATGCCATCTTGCTGACTGCTGCTGCAACTCCATGACGATCCAGTGCATATGCAGATACAATTTTTCCGCTCTGGATATCTTCCATGAATTTACCGTACTGATCCATTACTGCATCGTAAACCGGAAGATCATTCTCGTCTCTTTCGATCTTGAGCCATACAAGTTTATTTCCAGCTTTCTTAAGTTCAGGTGTAATAATATCCTGCTCAAGAGCCATATCAACAGCAAAGGATACAAGTGTCGGAGGTACGTCAATATCCTGGAATGTTCCTGACATACTGTCTTTTCCTCCGATAGACGGAAGTCCGAAACCAATCTGTGCTGCATAAGCACCAAGAAGTGCTGCAAATGGCTGGCTCCATCTCTTTGGATCTTCTGTCATTCTACGGAAATACTCCTGGAATGTGAAGCGGATTTTTCTATAATCTCCACCTGCTGCCACAATCTTGGCAATTGACTCTGTCACTGCATAAACAGCTCCGTGGTATGGACTCCAGCTTGACAGATATGGATCAAATCCGTAACTCATCATAGATACACTGTCTGTTGTTCCGTTCAGAACAGGTACTTTCGCTACCATTGCCTGAGTCTCTGTCATCTGATATTTTCCACCATGTGGCATAAATACAGATCCTGCTCCGATAGAACCGTCGAACATCTCAACAAGTCCTTTCTGGGAGCATACATTGAGATCAGAGAGCATAGAAAGCCATGTCTCTTTTACATCTCCTACTTCTTTCTTTACAAAAAGGCTGTCCTTCTTAGAAGGAATCTCAACCTCAACATTTGTCTCCTGATGAGCACCGTTTGTATCAAGGAATGCACGGGAAAGGTTGACAATCTCTTTTCCTCTCCATACAAGTACAAGTCTTGGCTCCTCTGTTACTACTGCTGCAACTGTTGCCTCTAAGTTTTCTTCCTTCGCGTATCCCATGAATTCATCTACATCTTTCGGGTCTACAACAACTGCCATTCTTTCCTGAGACTCAGAGATTGCGATTTCTGTTCCGTCAAGTCCTGCATATTTCTTCGGTACTTTATCAAGTTCAACGCGAAGTCCGTCTGCAAGTTCTCCAATTGCTACAGATACACCGCCTGCACCAAAGTCATTACATTTCTTGATCAGATGGCTGACTTCTTCTCTGCGGAATAATCTCTGGATCTTACGTTCTGTCGGTGCATTTCCTTTCTGAACTTCTGCTCCACAAGTCTCGATAGACTCTTCTGTATGAACCTTAGATGAACCTGTTGCTCCACCACAGCCGTCACGGCCTGTACGACCACCGAGAAGAATGATGATATCTCCCGGGTCGGAATTTTCACGGATAACCGCACGTCTTGGAGCAGCTCCAAGTACAGCACCGATCTCCATACGTTTTGCAACGTAATCCGGATGATAAATCTCTTTTACAAGTCCTGTAGCCAGACCGATCTGGTTACCATATGAGCTATATCCATGAGCCGCCTCACGAACAAGTTTCTTCTGAGGAAGTTTTCCTTTCAAAGTTGCATCTGCTGATACTGTCGGATCAGCAGCTCCTGTCACACGCATTGCCTGGTATACATAAGTACGTCCTGACAGTGGATCACGGATTGCTCCTCCAAGACATGTTGCAGCTCCACCAAATGGTTCGATCTCTGTCGGATGGTTATGTGTCTCATTCTTGAAGTTGATCAGCCACTCTTCTTCTACTCCGTCAACCTTGATCGGAACTACGATACTACATGCATTGATCTCATCAGACTCTTCCTGATCAGCAAGCTTTCCTTCCTTTTTCAGGCGGCGCATAGCCATCAGTGCAAGGTCCATAAGGCAGACAAATTTATCTTCTCTTCCTTTGAAAATCTCGCTGTGATCTTTCAAATATTCTTTATATGTTGCTTCGATTGTCTCTTTGTAGTCACCTTCATCAAACTTCACATCTTTTAATTCTGTAGAGAATGTTGTATGACGGCAGTGATCTGACCAATATGTATCAAGAACACGGATCTCTGTCATCGTCGGATCTCTGTGCTCTTCTCCTGCATAATAGTTCTGGATATGCAGGAAATCTTTAAATGTCATTGCCAATCCAAGAGAATCATATAACTCTTTCAATTCTGCTTCCGGCATATCTTTAAAACCGTCAAAAATCTTTACATCTGCCGGTTCATCAAATACTGTCACCAGTGTCTCCGGTTTCTCTGCTGCAGCTTCTCTGGAATCTACCGGGTTGATGCAGTGATTCTTAATTGCCTGCAGTTCTTCGTCTGAAACTCCGCCTTCAATTACATATGTAACTGCTGTACGGATTACAGGAGTCTCATCTTCTTTAATAAAACGGATACACTGCTCTGCGGAATCCGCTCTCTGGTCGAACTGTCCCGGAAGGAACTCTACGGAAAAACATTTATCTGTTTCATTTTTCGGGAATTCTTCTTTATAAAGGAAATCTACCGGCGGCTCTGCGAACACACCATTGCATGCCTTTTCAAATGTTTCTTCTGAAATATTCTCTGCGTCGTAACGAATCAGAACTCGTACATTTGTCACATCCTGAAGTCCAAGATAATGACGAATCTCATGTCTAAGGCCCTTCGCCGCAACAGCAAACTCCGGTTTCTTTTCTACATATACGCGCTTTACATTACTCATATATAATCTCCTCTTTCTGTATTACGTGTTCAAAACACGATACTACCTTCATTACATTATCTGTTTTTATCCTACCATAGTTTTCTTCATTAGTATAATTAATAAAATTAAACAATCTGATAAGCACCGCTAATTGATTGTCGTTTTCTCGTATCTTTCTCGGAGTCAGCAATATTTATTCTACTTTTTCATCTTTTGTGCAACGGATTTTTTTATTCTGTTGTATTTTCCCTTTATTTATCTTATAATAAGATGAATATTTATTAGGAGGTCTAATAAAATGATGGATATAAACTACGAATTATACAAAGTATTTTATCACGTCGCCACCACATTGAATTTCTCAGAGGCATCCAAGCAGCTGTTTATTTCACAGTCTGCTGTCAGTCAGTCGATCAAAACACTCGAACGAAAACTGGATCAGACGCTTTTTATCCGAAGCACAAAGAAAGTCCAGCTCACACCGGAAGGAGAGATTCTCCTGCGCCACATTGAACCGGCCATGAATCTGATCCAGAAAGGTGAGGCTCAGCTTTTAGATGCCGCTTCTACCGGTGGGCAGATCCGCATCGGTGCAAGTGACACGATCTGCAGATATTTCCTTGTTCCATACCTCGAGAAATTCCATAAGACTTTCCCGAATGTACATATTAAAGTTATCAACCAGACTTCTTTAAGATGTACAGAGCTTTTAAAGAACGGACTGGTGGATTTGATTGTTGTCAATTATCCGAACGCAGCGCTCAACAATATTTCCGCCTCTATGAAGATCAAGAATTTCCATGATGTTTTCATTGCCGGAAACAATTATCCTGAATTAAGGGAAAAGAAACTTACACTTGCCGATCTGCTCCACTATCCGATCCTGATGCTGGATAAGAACAGTACGACAAACGAGTTTCTTCATCGCCTGTTTCAGCAGCATCAGCTTGACCTGGTTCCTGAGATCGAACTTACAAGCAATGATCTTCTGATCGATCTTGCAAGAATTGGGCTTGGAATCGCATTCATTCCGGATTATTGTCTTTCTGAGAACAATGATGGTATCTTCAAGCTGGATATGGAAGAAGAGATGCCGGAGCGTTCTCTTGTGATTGCTTACAACGAGCAGCTCCCTCTGGCTAAACCTGCACAGGAATTTTTGAACTATTTTGAAGAGCAGTAAAATTTTGTACTGTTCGGAGCCAAGCAGAATTTTAAAACCAGCCTTAAAATGCAAGCATTTTATACCTGTTTTATGAAATTTCATCTGGCTCTGAACAGTTGCAAATATTCTTGAATCACTTCTTCTTTATCCAATAACGATTCTCATTTTTCATTTATCGATTCTCCCAGAATTCTTCCAACTTTTCTTTTATCTCTTTCCGCCCACACACTTCATATTCCTTCCACTCCCTCGGAAATAGCTGCTGATACTGTCGATTCTGAAAACGGTCATCAAGCAAAAGAATAATTCCTTTGTCATCTTCGGTGCGGATCACTCTTCCTGCGGACTGAAGTACTTTATTCATTCCAGGATAAAGGTACGCATAATCAAATCCTCGCATCCCTCTCTGGTCAAAATAATTTTTCACGATTTCTCTGTCATTGCACACCTGTGGAATTCCTGTTCCGACAACGATCACTCCGATCAATCTGTCATGTGTAAGATCGATTCCTTCTGAAAATACACCACCCATCACACAAAATCCAAGCATCGGATGATCTCTTTCTTCTTCAAACATTTCCAAGAATTCTTCTCTCTGATTTTCTGACATAAATTGCGATTGAATTACCAGTTCTACTCCGGATGCCAGTTTTTCAAACTCTTCCAAAACATCCTCCATAAACTGATAGGAAGGAAAAAATGCAATGTAGTTTCCATTCTTCCCATCCACTGTGTTTCTCAGATAATCGGCAATTTTGCGATACATTTCTGTGCCTCTTTGTGTATATTTTGTGCTTGCTTCACTTCCGATCAGAATTTTCCTGTTCTCCTGTGGGAACTTAGATTCAGCATAGACTGCATAATCATCCTTCTCAACAGATAGTAATTGTTTATAGTAATCGATTGGAAGCAATGTTGCCGAGAAAAATATTGTAGAATTCCCAAGTTTTAAATAATGATTCAGATTCTCCGCCGGATTTACACAGAACAACTTTATTTTGAATCTTCCGTTTCCTTCCAGTTCTGTATACTGTATATAATTTTCATCCAACAATTCATGAATTTCCAAAAACTGCCTTACCTGGAAAAAGAGTTCCATAAATGCATCCGGCTGCTCTGCATTTCCTGCATTCCTCTCTTCTTCAAGATATCTTTCCATTTGAGTCAGAAGATTCATCAGTTTTACTGCAAATGGAGAAACACTTTCCACCAACCGATAATTCTCGCACTCGCGTTTCATCTCAAGCATCAGTTTATTGACAGATTCCAGACTCTTCACAAGTTTTTTATCTCGGTCCTTCATCAGTTTTTTCACCTCGAGAATGTCTTCTTTATAGATGGAAGCACTGTACATTTCCCGTCCACGTTCCACAAGGTTGTGTGCTTCATCGATCAGAAACAAATAATCTCCGCTGACATTGTCTGCAAAAAATCGTTTCAAATGTGCCGTCGGATCGAACACATAATTATAATCACAGATCACCCCATCCGCCCATTCTGACAGATCAAGAGATAGTTCAAACGGACATACATGAAAATCTTCTGCCTGTCTTTCAATTGATTCCCGTGTCAGCTTCTTTTGCTTTTCTAACATGTCATAAACTGCATCATTCACCCGGTCAAAATGACCTTTCGCATAAGGACAAGCATCCGGATTGCATTCTGTCTCCTCGCAAAAGCAGATCTTCTCTTTCGCAGTCAATGTAATTGAACGAAAGGCAAGACCCTTTTCTTCAAGAATAGAAAATGCCTGCTCCGCCACGGTTCTTGTGATCGTCTTTGCTGTCAGATAGAATAATTTATCCCCTAATCCTTCTCCGATTGCTTTCACCGCCGGATACAATACTGCCATCGTCTTTCCGGTTCCTGTTGAGGCCTGGATAAATAATTTCTTTTTGTGATAAATTGTACGATATACGGAAGCTGCCAGGTCAAACTGCCCTTCTCTATATGCGAATGGAAATTCGGTCTGATGAATCGAAACATCTCTTCTCTTTTCCCACTCAATCTGCAGTTTTGCCCAACGTTCATACTGATGAACCAGATCAAGAAACCATTTTTCTAATTCTTCAAATGTATACTCTTCCCGAAATCTTTTCACATCTTCAGTATCAAGATTACAATAGGTCATCTGAACACTGATCTGCTTTAATCCCTGCTGTCTGGCATAAATATATGCGTAACATTTTGCCTGAGCAAGATGAACCGGCACAGGACGCTCCACTCGATCAAGGGAACGCACGACGCCTTTGATCTCATCTATTATTGTTTTTTCTGATTCAAGGAGAATTCCATCCGCACGTCCTTCCAGTTTTAATTGGAATCCGTCACACGGAAGCTGCAGTTTTAAGGAAACTTCTGCCTGATAGTTTGAGCCCATCATACGCTGGATCTTTCGGTGAAGGCGGCCTCCCATCAGCATCGCATCTTTATCCAGCGTACCTGAAATCCTGTTATCAATGTCACCTTCTTTTAATATGAATTCAACCAGATTCCGAACCGATAACCTGATGATTTTCTCTGTTTCCATTTCATTTGCACTCCAAAATATTATCGTTGTAAAACACATTGTGCCAATCTTTTGATAGATTGGCACGCTGAAATACATCTTTTATTTTACTTTACTTCTTTTTCTTTTGCAACGCTTGTTTCTGTACGGGCAACTTCTGCGATTGTTTTCGTAAGTCCTGCAATTCCCTGAATCTCTGAAGGAATGATGATCTTCGTCGCTTTTCCGTCTGCCGCCTTGGCAAATGCCTCCAGACTCTTTAATGTAAGAACAGCATCATCTGCTCCGGCATTCTTAATATACTCGATACCTTCTGCTGTCGCTTTCTGTACAGAACGAATCGCTTCTGCCTGTCCCTCTGCTTCTTTGATTCGTTTCTGTTTCTCAGCTTCTGCTTTCAGGATTGCTGCCTGCTTAGATGCCTCTGCCTCCAGGATTACAGATTCCTTTTCTCCTTCTGCAACAAGAATCGTAGACTTCTTCTCTCCTTCTGCACGCAGGATTGCTTCACGACGTTCACGCTCTGCTTTCATCTGCTTCTCCATCGCATCCTGGATTGCCTTCGGTGGCATGATATTCTTCAGTTCAACACGATTCACCTTGATTCCCCACTCATCTGTTGCAATATCAAGGATCGTACGCATCTTGGAGTTGATCGTCTCACGGGAAGTCAGTGTCTCATCTAATTCCAGATCTCCGATGATATTACGAAGTGTTGTTGCTGTCAGATTCTCGATTGCCGCAATCGGACTTTCTACTCCGTATGCATACTTCTTCGGGTCAGTGATCTGATAGAATACAACCGTATCGATCTGCATGGTAACATTATCCTTCGTGATCACTGCCTGTGGTTCAAAATCAACAACCTGTTCTTTCAAGGAAACTCTTTTTGCCACACGGTCAAGGATCGGCACTTTAAAATGTAATCCTACGCCCCATGTCTCCTTGTATCCGCCAAGTCGCTCCACAACATACGCATGCGCCTGCGGAACGATACGGATATTTGACACAAGAAGCCACACCACGATCATAATAATGATCATCCAAATAATAAGTCCAAATATCATAGCTCTTCCTCCTCACATTTCTCTAAAATCAGTTTCACTCCGGAAATTGCTGCTACTTTGGCAAGCGAATCTTTCTCAATTCTGGCTTTGTCTGACTTGCACCGTGCAGTCCATTCCTTCCCCTGTGCAATTGCAGTACCGGTCTGTGCAAAATTATCAACTGTCTCTGTCACCTTAACAACACTTCCAATCAATTCATCACAATTCGTCTTCACATGATGCGCATTAACATACTTCGCTGCAAAGGGCCTGGTAAAGATCACAAGCACTGCTGAAATAACTACGAATACAGCAATCTGTATCACCATTCCAGCTCCGGCAAGCGAAACTAACAACGCCGCCAGCGCACCGCCCGAAAACCAGATTGAAGTCAGACCAACCGTGGCAAGCTCAATAATCAAAAACACCACCATAAGCCCCAGCCACAAAAAAATCTCCCTCTCCAAAAAATCCGCCCCCTTTCGTTTTTGAATACGCTAAGTATCTCAGTCGATAAATGTCCGTCTTCTTACACACTTTCAAAGGGATGAGGTAGAGCGAGCCGGTGCTCGTGGTAATAGCAGGACTGGTCTTGCGACCATTCTATAAAGTGCTCATTTCCCCATACGAATCCCCTCAAAAACACAAATTACTCACACTCGCGAATCTTCTTTCTAAGTGGCAGTACCATCGCCGGAGATACAGACAATTCATCAAGTCCCATCTTCAGGAACTCTTCTGTCAGTTCAAGGTCTGCTCCAAGTTCTCCACAGATTCCGATCCATTTTCCTTCTGCGTGTGCATTATCTGCTGCCATCTTGATCATAGCAAGTACTGCCGGATGATGTGGATCATAGAACTCATCCAGCGCAAGGTTCTGACGGTCAATCGCCAGCGTATACTGTGTCAGATCATTTGTTCCAACACTGAAGAAATCAACTTCTTTTGCAAGTTCGCGGCTCATCATAACTGATGCCGGAGTCTCGATCATAATACCAAGTTCTACGTCTTCCTTGAATGGAAGTCCTTCTTCTCTCAACTCTGCCTTCACTTCTTCGATGATCTCTTTGATCTTACGAACTTCTTTTACAGAAATAATCATCGGGAACATAATGGAAAGATTTCCATATACGGATGCACGGTAAAGTGCACGAAGCTGAGTCTTGAAGATCTCCGGTCTTGTCAGACAAATACGAATTGCTCTGTATCCCAGTGCCGGGTTCTCTTCTTTCGCAAGATTGAAGTAATCAACCTGCTTGTCTGCTCCAATGTCAAGTGTACGAATGATGACTTTCTTTCCTGCCATGCTTTCTACAACCTGTTTGTAAGCTGCAAACTGCTGTTCTTCTGTCGGATAAGTACTGTTCTCAAGATAAAGGAACTCACTTCTGAACAGACCTACTCCGCCTGCATCATTCTTAAGTACTGCACCAAGATCAGATACGTTACCAATGTTCGCATAAACGTTGATTTTCTGTCCGCTCTTTGTCACATTCTCTTTTCCTTTGAGCTGGTTCAGAAGTTCTTTCTGCTCAAGGTCTTTCGCACGCTTCTCCTGCATCTTTGCAAGTGTCTCTTCATCCGGATCCACATAGATTGTTCCTGTAAATCCATCAATGATAGCCATCTCTCCATCGTACTTCGGATTGAGCGCTTCCCCCATTCCGATTACAGCCGGAATATTCATTGTTCTTGCAAGGATCGCTGTATGAGAGTTAGAAGAACCATACATTGTAGCAAATCCAAGCACTTTCTCTTTATCGAGCTGTACTGTCTCACTTGGTGCAAGATCGTCTGCTGCAACAATACAAGGTTCTGTCATCTCACGTGTTCCGTTGCTCACTCCGCAGAGAATATCAAGCACACGCTCGGAAACGTCCTTCACGTCGGCTGCACGTCCCTGCATATATGCATCATCCATAGATGCAAACATCTGTGCAAAGTTATCAGCTGTTGTTGAAACAGCATACTCTGCATTCACACTCTGTGTACGGATAATTCCTTCAATAGATTCCAGATAATCCAGATCATCAAGCATCATCTGGTGAATCTCAAAGATCATGGCGTTGGCCTCACCTACATCTTCAATGGCTTTGTTGTAAAGGTCTTTCAGCTGGTCGATTGCTGTGTTCTTAGCCTCTTCGAATCTCTTCCATTCCGCATCCACGTCATCCACATGTGTTCTTCTGATCACCTTTTCGTTTCTCTTATAGAACATCAGCTTTCCAATGGATACTCCACCAAATACGCTTTTTCCTTCAATCGTTATCATATACACAAATCCTCCTTGAAATAAAATATTTCATAGACATTGGTTAAATTATATAATACTTCCATTCTTTTTTCAATCAGCATCCTTTCTTTATTTTTCTTTTTCTACTCTTGTGAAATATTGCGCCTTACGTTTTCATATCATTATATGTATTTTGTGTTACTGTTCACTCTCGTGTGAGCAGTAACATTTTGTCGTTTTCTACAAAATAGAAAAGTTTACATTTGACTTTCTTTGTTAAACATGCTACAATAGACAAAGTGTCACTATGAATTTATACTGACACAATATTACAGTTTTCAGCGCATTGTAAACTGTGATGATTTAACAACTTATATTCTTTTAATGGAGGGCAACACAATGACAGGTACAGTAAAATGGTTTAATAACCAGAAGGGTTACGGATTTATCTCTGACGCTGAAGGCAATGACATTTTTGTTCATTATTCAGGACTTGTAATGGATGGATTCAAATCTCTCGAAGAGGGCCAGGCTGTTGAGTTCGAAGTAACAGAAGGCGCTAAAGGACCTCAGGCTGTTAACGTAGTGAAACTTTAATCAAGACTTTATGTACCTTTTAATTAATAAATAGACCGTATTTAATTTTTAAAAGTAATACAGAAATTCGATTAACAAAAAAGAGCTTTTTTAAGCTCTTTTTTTGTTGCACACCCCGGCAATCTACATTACGCTTACACGCGAAATGCAGTTTTGCCGGATATAATTATTTTACTAACAAAGTGGATATTTTGCAGTCAGCTCAGCAACCATTGCTTTTGCTTTCTCTACATTCTCTTCACTTTCGATTACCATTGCAATAATCTCTGCGATCTTATCCATATCATCTTCCTTCATTCCACGTGTTGTAACCGCCGGTGTTCCAAGTCTTACACCACTTGTTACAAACGGTGAACGAGGATCATTCGGAATTGTATTCTTGTTCGCTGTTACATGAGCATCATCAAGACGCTTCTCCAGCTCTTTTCCGCTTGTCTCTGTTCCCGACAGGTCTACAAGCATCAGATGGTTATCTGTATCTCCCGAAACAATCTTAACTCCGCGTGCTTTCAAACCGTTACAGAGTGCTTTCGCATTTTTAACAACCTGCTCCATATATGTTTTATACTCAGGCTCAAGTGCTTCCTTGAAGCAAACTGCCTTACCGGCGATCACATGCATCAACGGACCTCCCTGAATTCCCGGGAATACAGCTTTGTTGAAATTGAATTTTTTATTCATCTCTTCGCTGCACATGATCATTCCACCTCTTGGTCCACGGAGTGTCTTATGTGTTGTTGTTGTTGTCACATGCGCATACGGAATCGGACTTGGATGAAGTCCTGTAGCAACAAGTCCTGCGATGTGTGCGATATCTACCATCAGATATGCTCCCACCTCATCTGCGATCTCACGGAAACGCTTGAAATCAATTGTTCTTGCATAAGCACTTGCTCCTGCAACGATCAGTTTCGGTTTATGTTCCTTCGCAATACGAAGCACTTCATCATAATCGATCACGCCGTCTGCATTCACTCCGTAATGTGCTACATCAAAATATTTACCGGACATATTAACCGGTGAACCGTGTGTCAGATGTCCGCCATGATCAAGGTTCATCCCCATGATCTTATCTCCCGGCTCAAGCATGGCAAACATAACTGCCATGTTCGCCTGTGCTCCTGAATGTGGCTGTACATTAACATACTCACATCCAAACAGTTTCTTTGCTCTTTCTCTTGCAAGGTCTTCTACTACATCTACACACTGACATCCGCCATAATATCTCTTTCCCGGATATCCTTCTGCATACTTATTAGTCAGAGGGCTTCCCATAGCTGCCATGACTGCTTTACTCACCCAGTTCTCAGAGGCGATCAGCTCGATATGGGAGTTCTGTCTCTCCATCTCTGCTTTTATTGCATCTGCTATCTCTGGGTCTGTGTTCATAATCTCATCGAAATCGTACATTATCTCTTCCTCCATTAAAGCTTTACCACGTCAAAGCGTTGTAGTCATTATAGCACAGCACTTTACATCCGTCTAGCGCATTTCCTACGAAAAATCAAACAAGGAAAGCTGATTACTCTGTGGAAGATTCCCAAATAATCCCAGTTCTGCCATCAGATCGATCACTGTCTTACTTACTTTTGTCCTCTGACGGAAATCATCCAGTGAGAGATATGGACCGTCTTTTGAAGCTTCTTCCACAGCCTCCGCCGCCTTATCTCCCATTCCTTCGATGCTGGCAAGAGACGGCATCAGTTTTCCGTCAATGATCTGAAACATCTTCGCCTTCGCCCGGTAAATATCAATCGGCATAAACTCC
>UMKZ01058803.1_pt1 | contig 13131 bp, 13 predicted proteins | sample 1966441 | NCBI WGS metagenome assembly UMKZ01 (sample SAMEA4836189, study PRJEB28245) | human gut metagenome | biome: gut microbiome; material: fecal sample | place: Denmark | collected 2008
TAATCACCCATCCTTCGGGCATCTTCTGATAATGCCCGTTATCACAAGTGATTTCAGCCTTAGGATTGATGCGCTTGAGCAGTTCGCTGGCAGGTTCGTCCGTAGGGTCTTGGGGGACGAGTTTGCCGTGAATAGCGAGGTCGAGAATTTTTGATTTTGCAAGTTTGATGTTATTGGCTAAATTGAATTTATCCTTTTCAATTAAATCAATTAAACCAAACCAACGCTTTATCTCTGCAACGATTCTTTCTTGTTCTGCGACTGAAGGAAGTGGAACTTCTAATTCAGTGAATATTGCTTTGTTAACACGTTGTTGACCAACTACTCCTTTAAAGTATTTTGTTCCTTGCGAAATATACCATGATGACTTAAACAAATATAAATAGAATGGAGCATAAACACCCAAACTTCTTAATATTACAAGTTCTGTTGTTCCTGTTCCAACCCCATTTGGAAGAGACTGCAATATACAAGATTTTAAATTTTCAAAGCATGGTGAGATTTTTGCGACACCAATATCTCCATCTTGAAAATGACAATATCCTTTTTTTACATCCCCCCAATTTCTAATTTCAAAAGAATGTTTACCAGAAAAGCCATCATCTACACATGCCATAGGTATAAAACCTATTTCAGTATTGTCATTTATTTCACTTTTGGGATTAAGCAGAAACAAATCGGACATTTGTGCCATAATCCAAGATTTTGGAATATTGAAAGGTTCATTCTCATAATGCGGCTTATCAGAAGCCATCGGACTATCGCTGCGGCGAAAGATGATGTTGGTTATCATCTGTATATAAACAACAAAGAATAAATAGTAGTTTTCAGTTTCCTCTTTATTGTGTGACTCGCATGAGCATGTGTTCTTTTGTTTTACTTATGGTCCAACCATATGTGAAAGTTATTCATATTATGGCTTCGCAATTCTACTGCTTTTGTATTACGTAGTGTCCAGCCTTCTATTGGTTGTGAGAAGCAGCATCGTTATGTTTGACGGGAAACAAGGTGGTAGCTGGTGTAGACCCCAAAATTGTCCGCCCCGCCCCCGCATTTCATCATTGTCCTGAATTATCCCCTGGTTTATCGGGTGAGCCGAGCCGTGTCCTGTACGGATGTAGAGCGTACTTCTGAAAGCCCCAAGTGCATGATTAACAAAAAAAGAGGAGAACTTATCGTTCTCCTCTTCGTGACTCGCATGGGGCTCGAACCCATGACCCCAACATTAAAAGTGTTGTGCTCTACCAGCTGAGCTAGCGAGTCGCTCACAGCTATCATTTCTGAAAGCGAGTGCAAAGTTACTAATATTTATTTTACTGTGCAAATAATTTCCTTACTTTTTTACCCGTTTCGTATTGTGATGGGTAACAGGGAGTTTATGTCTATTCTTGTTCTGGTCATTTGGCTCGCTGTGGGTGGTAGCGGTGGTAGGGCGGTGTGCCTGACTGGAGCTGCCGGTGTTGTGGCATCGCTGGAGGGTGTCATGGCGGTAATGGCGGGGAGCCTATTGCTGCTGAGGCTGTTGACTCTCAGCCTGGCTGGCGGGCACGCCAGCCTTCTCCTTGGTCACATAGCGTTGCCAGTAGGCGATGATGAGGGTGGTGAGGGGCAGGGCGATAATCAGTCCGATGAAGCCCAGCAGCGCACCCCATACCGACAGCGACAGCAGCAGTATGGCTGGGTTGAGGCCCATGGCCTTGCCCATAATCTTGGGCGTCACTATCATATCGGTAATCAGCTGTACCACAGCAAAGAGCCCCACGGCCAGTCCGAAGATGAGCCAGAAGCTCTGTCCCGTGTCGGCGGCTTTGAGCATGGCAAGGAATGCGGTGGGGATGAGGGCGAAGGTGTGGAGATAGGGCACCAGGTCCATGATGCCGATGAGGATGCCCAAGCCTATGGCCATGGGGAAGTCCATGATAGAGAAACCTATGCAGAACATCACGCCCATACACAGTGCCACGAGACCCTGCCCGCGGATATAGTTGTTGAGTTCGCGCTCCACGTCTTTGGCCAGCACGCTCCAGAAGGGGCGGTTCTTCTTCGGGAATATGCGTATCCAGTTGGTGGTGAGGTATTCGTAGTCGAGCAGGATGAAGAACATATAGAGCAGCGTAATCATCGAGGCGATGATGCTGATGATGACGTTGGCGGTCTGACCCACAAAGCTGAACAGCTTGGGCATGGCGCTCTTGACGGCATTGTTGAAGTCGTCGCTGCGGAAGAAGCGCTCCACCTCGGTATGGTTTTCCTCGACCCATGACGAGATATATGCCGTGAGGTCATTGGTGTGGGTGGTCTGTCTCACCCAGCGGGCGAGGATGTCGCCGAGCTTCTGAAACTGCTCAATCATAGGCGGGATGATGAGGTAGATCACTCCGCCGATGACCGCAAGCACCATGACCATGGTGATGACGATGGCGAGCGCACGTACCCTTACGCCCATCTTGTGCTGCACAAACTTGACGATGGGGTAGAGCAGATAGGCGAAGAGCCATGCCACACAGAAGGGCAGCAGCACTCCGCTGAGATAGTTGACCAGACAGAACACACCCAGGGTGAGTGCCACCAGTCCGGCGCGGCGTATAAACAGGTCAAAGGTTATCTCCTTGCTCATATTCTTGTCATTCTTCTTGGTTGTCTTGTCCTTCCTCCTTGACGGCTTGCTGATAGCAGGCGCGGCAGAGAGGCTCGTACTCCTGGGCCTCACCCAGCATTACCCGGCGGTCGTTCTTGACCAGTCGGTGACTCACGTAGGCCAGCGCGCCACACTTCACACAGATGGCATGCACCTTGGTCACCTCGTCGGCCACGGCACACAGCGCAGGGATTGGGCCGAAGGGCACTCCCTGGAAGTCCATGTCCAGTCCGGCGATGATGACGCGCACGCCGCGGTTGGCCAGCTGGTTGCACACATCGACCAGGCTCTCGTCGAGGAACTGGGCCTCGTCGATGCCCACCACGTCGATGTCTGACGACAGCAGCAGTATCGATGCCGAGGCGTCGATGGGCGTGCTGGGGATGGCGTTATGGTCATGGCTTACCACGTCTTCGTCTGAGTAGCGGGTGTCTATCGCCGGCTTGAAGATTTCCACCTTCTGCTTGGCAAACTTCGCGCGCTTCATTCTCCTTATCAGTTCTTCGGTCTTGCCCGAGAACATCGAACCGCAAATCACCTCGATTCTTCCGGGACGATGGGTTTCTCTGTATATATTCTCCATCATAATGCTACAAAATTACGAAGAGCTTTTTAGTGGAGCAAGAGAAACGCCGCTTTTTTGTCTCAATCACCACGTTTTAACGTTTTTTCCTTTTTCCTAATTATTTTTTTTGACCTAATGGTTATCGATACCGATATTTTTGTGTAAGTTTGCAACCATATATGGGTACATTATATATTATACCGACACCTGTGGGCAATATGGAGGACATGACGCTCCGCGCCATACGCATATTGAAAGAGGCCGATGTAGTGCTTGCCGAAGACACGCGCACATCGGGCAATCTGCTCCGCCACTTCGACATCAAGAACCATCTGCTGGCCCATCACAAGTTCAACGAGCACGGCACTACCGCCGGTATCGTCGAGCGGCTCAAGGCAGGCCAGACCGTGGCATTGGTGAGCGACGCCGGCACTCCCGGCATCAGCGACCCCGGATTCTATCTGGCGCGCGAGGCAGCCAACGCCGGTGTCGAGGTAGTGTGTCTGCCCGGCGCCACAGCCTGCATCCCCGCCATAGTGGCGTCAGGTCTGCCCTGCGACAGGTTCTGTTTCGAAGGTTTTCTGCCACAGAAGAAAGGACGGCAGACGATGCTCGAGTCGCTGCGCGAAGAGACACGCACGATGATATTCTACGAGTCGCCCTACCGAGTGCTCAAGACGCTCCTGCAGTTTGCCGAAGTCTTCGGCGAAGACCGCCAGGTGAGCGTGGCGCGCGAGATATCCAAGCTCCACGAGCAGCACGTGCGCGGTACTCTGGCCGAGGCCATCGCCCATTTCGCCGAGAATTCGCCACGAGGAGAGTTTGTTATAGTAGTGGCTGGTAATAATAAGAAATCTAAAAAGGAAAAACTATGAAGCAATTGAAGTTATTCGCATGCCTGGCACTCCTGTTGCTTGGCGCTTGTACGGGCAAGAAGTCATCGCCTGACCTGGCAAATATGGAACAAAACGACTCGCTGCAGCGCATCATCGCCCAGCGCGACAGTGAAATCAATGACATGATGAGCACGCTCAATGAAATCCAGGAAGGGCTGAGCGCCATCAATCAGGCTGAAAACCGACTGAGCATAGCCCGCGAGGGCGAAGGCGCCAACAAGACGGCGCAGATTAAGGAGAACATCAAGTTTATAGCCAATACCATGGCCCGCAACCGTGAGCTCATGAAGCGTCTGCAGCAGCAGTTGCGCGAGAGCCGCTTCAACGGCGACGAGCTGCGCAAGACCATCAGCAACCTCACCCAGCAGCTCGACGACAAGGCGCAGGAGCTGCAGCGACTCAAGGCCGAACTCGACGCCAAGGATATACACATCGCCGAGCTCGACGAGAAGATAGACAACCTCAACGACAATGTCGAGAACCTGCAGACCGACGCCCAGCAGAAGGCGCAGACCATCAGCAACCAGGACAAGCAGCTCAACACCGCATGGTTTGTCTTCGGCACCAAGAAGGAACTCAAGGAACAGCATATCATGGAGAATGGCAAGGTGCTGCAGTCCAACTTCAACAAGAACTACTTTGCCAAGATTGACATCCGCATCGACAAGGAAATCAAGTTCTACTCCAAGTCGGCGCGCATCCTCACTATGCACCCCTCGGGCAGCTACACCCTCACCCCCGATGTCAACAAGCAGTATGTGCTGCGCATCACCAATCCACAACTCTTCTGGTCTACCAGCAAGTATCTGGTGGTGCTCGTCAAGTAACCCCATACACCCACGCCAAGGCCCTCCCTCATCACGAGTGGAGGGCTTTTTTCGTCTACGAATATTATCTGCAAGAATTATTGGAATCTTTGGAAATATCCTATACCTTTGTAAATACATAGATATTAATGACAATTCTTGATATAGTAAACTGTGCGATATGGAAAGTAACTCGCTGTCGGATAATGATAAAAAACGAATAGCCGAGGAGTTGAAACAACTGTTGAAAGACTCTTCCGGTCATTTGGATGGTATCAGCCAAAGAGTTAATCAGTAGGAGAAGAAGGTAGGACGATACTCTGAGAGGGTAGAGGATCTTCCTTCATTCATCAGAAAAACCAATGAGGAATTTGAGAAGTATACCTCCCTGACAGATACGGATGTTGGCTTCTTGATGTTTGCAGTCGCTCTACAAACGGCAAGGCAGGTTGTCGTCAATCTCTTTAAGGAGAGAATCTCCGACCAGGAGGCAGCTAAAAACACAATGGGACACCATAAAGAAAAGACCGACCGCCAGGGCAAAAAGTATTATGCCTCAGTAGACGAAATCATCAAGAACCCTGTCCCGTTTGATGCCATAAGGAAAGAGGAGAATGTCAAGAATAGCATCAACAACCCTAAGATCTCTGGATTTAATCATAGATTCAAGGCTCTTGGACACGACCCTTACCTTGGTCTTGTCTTTGGCACAGCAAACATCATGACCAGCACGATAACTGTGAATGAAGGATTCTTTGGTATATCCTCATACCATGTCCATACAGGTACTTACCTGCGTCAAGGCAAAGAGGTGCCTACTGATAAGATGTACGAGTCTGCAAGTACTATGGAAATCTTTGAAAACGTATTTCAAAGATTGCGGGAAGAAGGAAAAGAAGGTGTCAAGGCTCTTGCTGTATCGCTATTCAAGGAATGTGTACATCTCAGGTCTGACCTCAGAACCAAGAAAAGCCTTCCTTTACCGCTGTTGAGCCTTACTTCTCCCAATTTGACAAGGGTTTTAGGATATTGCGAACTTGACTACCTGACCGTAAAGAATATTGAGAGGGAATACATTCTTTCCGTTATCATAGACCTGATTATCAGAATTCTTTATTCATTTTGCTATAATGAAGAGAAGGATGTCTCGAAGGAACTTTATCGGGCAAGGATGTTGAAAATACTCATGTACTCCAACGAAATGGCCATGGTGAGTTCTACTGTGCAGACTGCGATAAGAATGGCAGTTGGCGATATAACTTCTGCAAAATACTTTGATTTTGGTGGAGCGTTCAATACGATTTATAGAGTATTTACTACACCACAGAAGATTGCGCAGATAAAACATGAGTATTTGCTGTCTAAAAGTATTGACTACATAAAACTACAAAACAATGATTGAAAAGATAATGGAACCCGTTGCCAAGGCAGGGGCTAAAGCCGCTGCCAAATGTGCAGAAGTGGTGTCTAAAGAATGTGTGAAAAAAGGTGCTGAAATTGCTGGCGTAATTGCTACTTGGGCAATGACTATGTTATTGTCAATATGGCTTACGTCAAGATATAAAGACAACGTCCATAAAGAATTGTTAGACAAGCATGACGAAGAGACTGCCAATAGACTGACCGAACAATTCAACATAGAAGTTGAAAAGCTCAAAAAGGAAATAGTGGAGTTGAAGAAGGAGCTAAACATAACAAAAGAAGAGGCGGAGTCTCGTTTCAGAGAAGGGGTTATTAGTATTTGCAAGAAATTTGGTATATCGCCTGACAGCGTCCTTAAATAAGGCTGCCTGCAACTGAAGAATATATTGCCCTCCGAGCCCATCGGGGGGCTTTTGGTATACGTTCCGCACGAGCATTGGCTGACGGGCAATATCTCTTTTCCCTTGAGGATGACAGGGAAAGTCTCTATAGTTGTGATGTCATCCTCGGTAGCGTCTCTTTCCCGCGCCAATGCTGCCGGAGTTGCCATTGGTGGAGCGTCAGACATCACTGGCAACGCCGGGACCATCATAGTTGGTTCGTATCGGACGATACTCGCATCCGCATCGGACGGTACGCGCATCCGTATCGGCCGGCACGTGCTTTCGTATCGGCCGATACGCGTCGGCAACAGTCATCTCCGCGCTGCTGAAAAGCGTGAGCGTGAGGCTCTTTGGCGTCTCGTTGAGTGTGGACGATATTGCCGTTTGCGTTGGCAGCGTTGTGGTTATCTACGCGTGTGGTTTCGCAAGGGGGCAACCCTTGTCAGAAATCTTCTGCAGGGCCTATACCTGTTGGTCGTTCTTAGTAGGGTAGTGTCACGTGTCGTTCATCTCGTTGCGCGCCTTCTCCCACAGCTTTGCGAAAGGGAGGAACTGGTAGGCGTCGTCTCCCATATTCTTGAAGCAGAATGACTTGTGCGTCTTGAGTTCGTCAGCGGAGTAGGTGTAGATATAGTCTTCTATCTCGCGGTCGGAAACGGTCGTACGGGTCTGCGTCCGCCACAGTCTGATATCCTCCGTGCGGAAATACTCGTCGCTCACGGTGTTGCCGGCAGGGCTGAAGTAAAGTCAGACGTCAAAATAGTAATCCTGAATGGTTTAGGCGGTTGATATATGGTTGACAAGATGATGGATGGAGGCATTGCCTTTGTCTTGGATTAAATCTTTGAGGCAATATGTTTGTAAGATTTAGGGAGAGGGAGATGTGGTCTCCTTCTCCCGTTTTATATTCTCATCAAATTTCAATAGTTCCACAATCTGTGGCACAAATCAAAATAGAATTGACCAACAACTTGTAGGGAGAGTGTTTTGCCCCAATTTGGGCAAAGTCAACTGCGTTTAAGGTGTAGCCTAAGGAAATGTATTTACGCCACAGTCTTTTCCGTTCCGGGCTGTTTCTTGTAGCCGTATTCTATGAGAAGTTCATCGGTGAGGTAGATGTCGCTCATGGTCTGCATATCGGCGATGCCCTCATCCATAAGGATAAAGGTATTTGAGTTGTAGAACTTGTCAAGAGCCTCGTCAAGGGAGATTCCAGTTTCCTTGGCGAATGCCTTGACGATGCGTCCATATTTCATCTGGAGGATTGTCTTGTTTGTTTCCATAACATTATAGTATTATAGATTTGACATAATGCAGGTTTCTGTCAAGAAGTTCTTGGCTCGTAATGCATATTTGGTTGTTCGGTTTCTTGTAAATCAGCATGTCAAGAGCTTGCTCTTTGGTATATATACCCTGCATGTACAGGTCAACAGTGTTGTAAACCTTATCGTCGGCTATACCACCTTCGATTATGTCATACCGTGTATGGCCTTGAAGCCTCCGGCATGCAACAATGTAATCAATCCAGTCGCCGTCATACTTTTCAAAGACATGGGATGTAAAGCCTTCCAGATTCTCATCAAAATGATAAATGTTGAGAACGGCAGAATTATAGAGTCTTATGAATCTCTCGGCGTATTTGTCAGCCTGAGACCGTAGACGGGTAAGGTAAAAGCCTTTCCCGAAGTCAAGGCTCTCGCGGGAGTGAAGGATGTCGGGCTTATCGACAACTACCCGGGAGGAATGGTACAACGTAATCATGCGACAACCCCTTTCTCCTTCATCACGGATATGAGGTCGTCGGTGATATACTGCTTCGAGAAAGTGTGGAGCACGTCATAACATGGGATTATGTAATTGCTGATAATCCCCGATTCGCTCATCTTGCGATAAACATCGCGTGCGCTCATCTTCATCCTCTCCGCTACGCAGGAGACGCAGAATATTACAAAGTCCAATGTTTCTGAATTCATATCCAGTCTTTTGTGCAAAAATAAGGATATTCGTTGGGATTAGCAAGGGAAATCCTGAAAATCTTATTAATTTCCATCGTTTTCCCACATAAAGCAAAAGGAGTTACGATAGTCTTCGTAACTCCTTTTTCAGTAGCGGGGGTGGGACCCGAACCCACGACCTCCGGATTATGAATCCGACGCTCTAACCAGCTGAGCTATCCCGCCATTTGTGCGATTGCGGGTGCAAAGGTAGTGAAAATTTTCGTGCTTGCAAAATTTTCGGACACTTTTTGTCTCTTTTCCTATGTTTTTTTTGTTGTGACGCCTTCCGGCGCCTCCTCGGATGGACGCAAAAGCGGCGGCGGCAGTAATAAAAAGTGAAAAAATAAGGAGAATATGAATAATTTATGCTAACTTTGCACTCAAAATTATGTACACGCGTATATAGTCACCACGTACATTATGCTGCGAATAAAGAAATTAGATATATTCATCCTCAGGCAATTCAGCCTGCTCTTCTGCGGTACGTTCTGCATCAGCCTCTTTGTTCTGATGATGCAGTTTCTGTGGAAGTTTGTAGACGAGCTGATAGGCAAGGGTCTGACTCTCGACATTATGGGTCAGCTGTTCTGGTATATGGGCCTGATGTTCGTACCCCAGGCGCTTCCGCTGGCGCTGTTGCTTTCTTCGCTTATCACTTTTGGCAACTTGGGCGAGAGCAGTGAACTCACGGCCATCAAGGCTGCGGGAATCTCGCTGATGCAGACCTTCAGGTCGCTCGTCGTCTTTGCAGTGGTAACCACCGGCGTGAGCTTCATATTTCAGAACCAAATAGGCCCTATAGCCAACCAGAAGATGGCCCAGCTGTTTATCTCGGTAAAGCAGAAGAGCCCTGAACTGGAGATACCCGAAGGCATCTTCTATAGCGGCATCCCCAACTGCAACCTCTATGTGCAGAAGAAGGACATGAAGACTGGTAAACTCTATGGCATCATGATTTATCGCATGACGGCCAGCTATGAAGACCATGCCATCATCCTGGCCGACTCGGGTATGCTGCAGTCAACGGCAGAGAAGAAACACCTGCTGCTCACACTATGGAGCGGTGAGTGGTTTGAGAATATGCAGACCCAGAGTTTCGGCGATGCCGCCTCGGTGCCCTACCGCCGCGAGACGTTTACCGCCAAACGCATCGTACTCGACTTTGACGGCGACTTCAGTCTGATGGATGCCTCCAGTCTGTCCAACAATGCCAAGGGCAAGAGTCTGGCCGAGCTCCAGCGTGGCAAGGACTCGCTCACGCTGCACTACGACAGTGTGGGCGCCGACTATATGGACTATGCCCGCATGACCTACTACCGCCAGGACAGCATCACACCCCACCAGCGGCTGGCTGTGGCAAAGATTATCAAGAGCCAGTCGGTGGACTTTGACTCCGTGTGTGCCAAACTCTCGCCCGACGCTCGCAAGAATATGGTGAACAGCGCCCTCTCTGATGTGCAGAGCGCCAAGGTGGACTTGGACTTCAAGAAACTGATAACCAATGACGGTGACCGACTGATACGCGAGCACAAACTCGAGTCTATCAAGAAGTTTGCGCTCGCCCTGTCGTGTCTGATATTCTTCTTCATCGGTGCGCCGCTCGGCACCATCATCCGCAAGGGTGGTCTGGGTATCCCTATCATCGTGTCGGTGTTTGTGTATATCATCTACTACATCCTGGACAGCACGGGATATAAGATGGCACGTTCGGGAATATGGTCAATATGGTATGGCACGGCACTTGCGCCGGTGGTGCTCATCCCCACGGCGGCATTTGTCACCTACAAGGCTTCGCACGACTCGATGGTGTTCAACCTCGACCTGTGGCGCAGTCTGGCCATGCGCCTGCTGGGTCTGCGCCTGAAGCGCCATGTGCCCATGAAGGAGGTTATCGTAGACGAGCCCGACTATCGCGGCGATGCCGAGAAACTGGCGCAGATAAGCCGAGAGATACTGGAATACTCGCGTCGTCACCGTCTGCGCTCGGCGCCCAACGTGATAAAGGTGTTCTTCAAATACTCGCCCGACCACGCTATAGAGAAAATCAATGCCCGACTGGAAGAGGTAATCGAAGACCTGTCCAACACGCGCGATGTGGTAATCATCAACGAGATGAATTTCTATCCCTACATCGCCACCAAGGCCCATACGCGCCCCTTCGAGCGCCGATGGCTCAACATTCTGGCTGCGCTGTGTCTGCCCCTGGGTCTGTTTCTGTACATTCGCATGTGGCAGTTCCGTATCCGGCTGTTCAATGACCTGCGCGACATCCAGCAGGCCAATGCCAACATCATATCGAGAATAGAGAAGATAGTATAATATATATAATAAGGTGTAATCACTCAGACAAGAACCAAGATTATGACAGATTTCAATATAGATAATATAGAGGCAGCCGTCAAGGACTTTGCCGAAGGTAAATTTGTGATTGTGGTTGACGATGAAGACCGCGAGAATGAAGGCGACCTGATTATCGCCGCCGAAAAGATAACACCCGAGAAGGTGAACTTCATGCTCAAGCATGCCCGCGGCGTGCTCTGTGCCCCCATCACCATCAGCCGTTGTGAAGAACTGGATCTGCCCCATCAGGTCTCTGACAATACCTCGATGCTTGGCACGCCGTTTACGGTAACGATAGACAAGCTGGAGGGCTGTAGCACAGGCGTGTCGGCACATGACCGAGCCGCCACCATACAGGCTCTGGCTGACCCCGCATCGACTCCGCAGACCTTTGGGCGTCCCGGTCATATCAACCCCCTCTACGCCCAGGACAACGGCGTGCTGCGCCGTAGCGGCCATACCGAAGCGGCCATCGATTTGTGCAAACTGGCAGGTCTCTATCCAGCCGGCGCACTCATGGAAATCATGAACGAAGACGGAACGATGGCTCGTATGCCCGAGTTGTGCAAAATGGCAGAAGAGTGGGGCATGCGCATCGTGTCTATCAAGGACCTTATCGCCTACAGACTCACCAAGGAGTCGATTATCGAGGTGGGCGACGAGGTCGAGATGCCTACCGAGTATGGCGACTTCAAACTCATCCCCTTCCGTCAGCAGAGTAACGGTCTGGAACACATGGCCCTCGTCAAGGGAGAGTGGCGTCCGGACGAGCCCATACTGGTGAGAGTGCACTCATCGTGCGCCACCGGAGACATCCTGGGCAGCAAGCGCTGCGACTGCGGCGAACAGCTGCACAAGGCCATGCAGATGATAGACCGTGAAGGTAAAGGCGTGCTCATCTACATGCAGCAGGAAGGTCGCGGTATCGGACTGATGAACAAGATAGCTGCCTACAAACTGCAGGAGGAGGGCTATGACACGGTGGATGCCAATGTGCATCTTGGCTTCAAGCCCGACGAGCGCGACTATGGTTGTGGCGCACAGATGCTGCGTCATCTCAATGTCCACAAGATGCGTCTGCTCACCAACAATCCCGTGAAGCGTGTGGGTCTGGAGGCTTACGGACTCGAAATCGTGGAGAACGTGCCCATCGAGATTACCCCCAATGTCTACAACGAGCGTTATCTCAAGACCAAGCGCGACCGTATGGGCCACACCCTCCATCTTAAATAATAATAGGTCAAATCACCGTAGATGGGATAGGGTAGGCCGCGGCCGGGTTGTTTATAATAATATAGAACTGCCTATATAAGAACGTTAAAAAGTATATTATGATTAATTTGTCAGATTGTATCAATCGCCTGGCTCCATCGGCTACGCTGGCGATGTCGCAGAAGAGTAGCGAGATGAAGGCCCAAGGCATTGATGTCATCAATCTCAGTGTGGGAGAACCAGACTTTAACACTCCCGACCACATCAAGGAAGCTGCCAAGAAGGCTATCGATGACAACTATTCGCGCTATTCGCCTGTGGCGGGCTATGCCTCGCTCAGGGAAGCCATTGTGCGCAAGCTCAAGCGCGAGAACGGACTCGACTACACGCCTGCCCAGATATTGGTGTCAAACGGTGCCAAGCAGGGCGTGTGCAATACGGTCATGGCGCTCGTCAACAAGGGCGACGAGGTCATCATCCCGGCTCCCTATTGGGTAAGTTATCCACAGATGGTCAAGATGGCCGACGGCGAACCGGTCATCGTGAACACTGGATTTGAACAGGACTTCAAAATGACTGCCCAGCAACTCGAGCAGGCCATCACTCCCAAGACCCGTCTGCTCATACTCTGCTCGCCAAGCAATCCTACAGGAAGCGTCTATTCGCGTGAAGAACTGCGGGAATTGGCAGAAGTGATAGTGCGCCACGACGGCGTCTATGTTCTGGCTGATGAAATCTACGAGCATATCAACTATACCGGACATCATGAGAGCATTGCTCAGTTTGAAGGCATGCAGGAGCGTTGCATCATCGTCAACGGTGTGTCCAAAGCCTATGCCATGACCGGCTGGCGTATCGGTTACATCGCCGCC
>UMKZ01042960.1_pt1 | contig 13099 bp, 13 predicted proteins | sample 1966441 | NCBI WGS metagenome assembly UMKZ01 (sample SAMEA4836189, study PRJEB28245) | human gut metagenome | biome: gut microbiome; material: fecal sample | place: Denmark | collected 2008
TGTCTTCTTTGTATATGAGGATGGATCACGTTCAGAGCAGGTTATACTTAACGTATTCTCTGATTATAAAGGTACAATACAGAGTGATGCCTACATTCCTTATCGAAAGTTGGAATCGGATGCTTATCCGGACATCATGAGAATCGCATGTCTGCAGCATGTCAAGAGAGACTTCATCGACTGCGGCAAGGAAGACAAGGATGCTCAGGAAGTCGTAGATATCCTCAACAGATTTTATCGAGAAGACAAAAAGCATAAGGTTGGCGTAAAAGGATGGACCGTTGAAGACCATCTGGCCTATAGACAATCATACGCACCAGACATTTTGCAGGACTTATTAGGGAAACTGGAGGAAATATCTTCCAGGAAGGATTTGCTGCCCAAGTCTACCTTGGCGCAGGCGGTCGGTTATGCCCTTAATGAATATAGTGCCATTTGTGACATCTTCAAAAGAGGTGATACGGCTCTTGACAACAACTACATTGAGAGAATCCAGCGGTACATATCACTATCAAGAAGAAACTCAATGTTCTTTGGCTCGCACGAAGGAGCAGGACGTGCGGCTATCCTATATTCCATCGCCATCTCATGCAGACTAAATGGCATCAATCTGTTCGAATACATATGCGACGTAATAGAAAAGACTGCAGAATGGCAACCAAATACTCCATTGGAAAAATATAGAGACTTACTTCCTGACCGATGGAAAAAGCAGTAACAGCATTAATTTAATCAGCTGTTACTGCTTTTTTTGAATTATGCAAGGTATAAACGCGGAGCCGCTTACGTTCAACTAACTGATATTCAATAATTATCGATACGAATATTGCGCAGAACTAAAAAATGTCACATTTTTGAATTCTTAACACGTTGATTTCGTGCGAATTAACTTGTATTTCGGTGCAAAAAAACGTGTCGAAAAATTAATAGATTTTGAACACCCTACCTTGCAGGGCACTTTTCACTCTTGAAACTACATATAGGAAGTGTTTGAGAGAAGAATGAGGAAAGTTAGCTGGTTATCAGTTGCTTTCCTCATTTTGATTAAAAATGTCGAGGACAAGCGAAGACAGGAATATGACAAGCAGAGACGGAGAAACGTTACCAATCCGTAACCTATGCCTAAAATGAGGGTTGCTGACATTCGGAAGAATGGAACAGGTTGCGAATAACGTTTGAATACACTGATTGATAGTGAGTTACTGATGAGTAACGTGAGATTTTTGGTGACGAAATATATTTGCGTTATTCTGCTGTGAAATGCTTAGCAAGAAAAGACTCTTCATGTATTAATTTTGTACGAAAAAAAATAATGAAGTTATGAAGAGTACATTTTCAATCATCTTCTACCTCAAAAGACAGGTAGTGAAGAAAGATGGTGCGGTCCCTGTCATGGGACGTATCACAGTGGATGGAACACAGGCACAGTTCAGCTGAAAGATGACTGCAAATCCTAATTTGCGGGACACCAAGGGTGGACGCATGACAGGTAAGAGTTTGCTGGCTTTGGAAGTGAACCGTAAGTTGGACAAGATGCGTGTGAGTATCAGCAAGCATTATCAAGAGATAATGGATCGTGACAACTTTGTTTCTGTTGACAAGGTTAAGAACGCCTTTCTTGGATTGGAGTATCGCTGCCATACTTTGATGAAAGTCTATCAACAAAGCTGGGATGAAATAGAAAAGCAGTACAAGGCTGGCATGAAGTCTTTGAGCACATTCACAAAATATAGAATTGGTTGTGCTTATGTGGGTGAGTTCTTGCAGTCGCATTATCATGTAAAGGATATCGCCTTAAAGGAATTGTCCCTGCCATTCATTACGAGTTATGAGACATTCCTCAGAATAGACAAGCAACTGAAGATAAATTCCGCAATGGTGTTTGTCCGTAGTCTCCGTGCCATGATTTTTCGTGCGATTGATAACGAATGGCTCGTCAAAGACCCTTTCAGACGATATGAGTGCAAGAATGAGGAGACAACGAGAGAGATCCTGACAAAAGAAGAAATCCACCTGTTAATGGAAACTCCAATCACCAGAAAATATATGGGATTGGTGCGTGACTTGTATCTATTCTGCTGTTTCACAGGTCTCGCTTTCATAGACCTTTACAACTTGAAGGAAGAGAACATCAAGACGTTCTTTGACGATGGGGAGTGGATTGTTATCCATCGACAGAAGACAGGAACGGAAGCAGATATCAAGTTGCTTGACTATCCCAAGCAGATAATGGAGAAATATCGTGGGTTGTGCAAGGATGGTAGAGTCTTTCCTGTGCCACCTTATAGAAGTTGCCTTCGAAAAGACTTGGCAAGAAATGCGGTATCACCAAGCCACTTTCCTGGCATGTCTCAAGGCACTCGTTCGCTACGTCGGTTTGCCTCTCCAATGGCGTACCTATAGAAACTGTGAGTTCAATGCTTGGTTACAAGGACATAAAGACCACACAAGTCTATGCCAAGATTACCAAGGAAAAGTTGAGCAAAGATGTGGAAAAGTTGTCTCAGCGAATCAACCACATAGAAGAATTTACGTTCGGAAATGTTTGCAACGATAATATGAACATCAAAAATGCAGAGTATGAAACGACAAGTGATAACAATACAGGAAAGCATGGTCATCTATTCACCTCATCATGGTGAGGTGTGGATGACCGCTTGAGAGATAGCAGAACTGCTGTATGTGACTGGTACATTCGTGAATAATGCCATCAAGCGTATTTGGAGGTGTCTTAAAAAGGACTTTGAGCATTCACAATACATCAAACTTGAAAATGGATATTCTGCCGATGTCTATAGTTTGGAAGTTATCATCGCCATCGCATTGCAAGTAGATACCTACCAAGCATTGCTTTTCAGAAGATGGCTTATGGAAAATATTGGAAATTGCAAAGAAAGCCAAGCTACTCAAGAAAAGCAGGGGCTAACGATGATTATCGTGATGAATGGCAAGATGCCAAGAGACATCAGCTAAGTTACACCTTATTATATTATAGCGTACAGAGAGGAAAGACCAAATGATTCTATCTCTCTCTGCACGTTTTTTTTGTTTCCTACTTGTGGGGCTATAGACATACATTCTATATACTTGACACCTATTTCAGAGCGCTTTATTACACAAAATAATCGAGATATTCAAGCGAATAGGTTTAAATAGTCTTAAATTTACGACAAAATATAGACTTTTTTAATCATAGTTGCTATTTTCTCGATTAAATTCCGTACTTTTGTAATTGGACTGTACTTGCCTGACCGATGTTGTCATCGTTAGACGTGCTCTTACAAGATAATCAAGTCGGCAGCCTACGCCGTGCTGAGTGTAGTGAAGTCAACTATGACATATCTATACAAAAGCGGGCATTGGGTGGGTTGACAGTCCTGACATAATGGAAGGCGTTTATCGACGCTGTGTTTAAGACTCTCTGTAAATCTAGCAAGTTCACAGTTAATTTTGGTCTTGAACGTAGTCAACGGTAGATGTCCCGGGTGTGATCATATCAATCCCGTGGAGACCTGTAAGCTTGGATTGTACCCTTTCGGGCGCACTCTAATGTGTTATATAGGTCTCTTTACGGACATGATTTTCATATCGGCGTGGGCTCTGACGTTGTCTGTTCAACCAAAATAGGCAATTGCTAGAGCCTCAGAGAGTGGAATGGACAACAGGACGATTCCACGCTTTTTTCCTGTCGCAATTTAACGGATTTCTGTCTAGAAAAAAGTTAGCACCGATATGAAAGTCGATGAATGGACATCGGAAGATGGACACACCCCAGGAGGTGGTGAATTCCCTCCTTGCGCTGGACTTACCTCCAACGCCCTCCCCGAAGCTCAATGCACGGTTTCCGCTGAGAGTTCACAAACAGGGGTGTCCACCAGAAATGCGCATATAGCAACTAAGCCAAAGGCACAAAAAGAGGAAGAATTCCCTCATTGGTATGCCTTACGCACCACCTATGGTAGAGAGAAAAAGGCATACGACTATATGACAGCAAAAGGCATCACGGCTTTCTATCCTACCACCGAGGTAGTAAAACTTGTTAAAGGTAAGCGCAAAATTGTTACTGAGTCACGTTTACCAAATATGTTCTTCGCCTATGGTACAGAAGAACAACTCAAAACTTTTGTTTACGACAACGTAAACCTCCCATTTCTTCGTTTCTATTATCGTCACGTCCACATTGGTCGCAAGATAGAAAAGACTCCATTGATAGTTCCCGACTATCAGATGGACAGTCTGAAAATCATCTGTGCTGCCGATGCGGACAATACAATCGTGTCATTAGTTGAAGTGCCAAAGTTCGAGAAAGGACAGTTGGTAAAGATTATTGATGGTGCGTTCAAGGGAGTGATTGGAAGGGTTGCACGATGGCAAGGACAGCAGAGGGTTGGGGTTGTGGTGGATGACTTGGTGACAGTAGTGACGGCTTATGTGCCGAGTGCGTTTTTGGAAGAACATATTTGAATAGTTGATATACACTCTTATGTTTATTCTAATACTTTTGTAAGGCTTAAAATTAATGTTTTATCTAAAATAAATGTGAGTATGGCTATATTATTTATTCCTCAAGGTTATTTAGCATCTGACAATGATGCTGCTGCAAAAATCCGTGCTAGTCTCGCAAAAGATCTTAAAGAAGGAAAGCCTGTAGAAATTGCGTCTTCGGGGGATGTTATGGGTCAGAATGGTGAGCAAAAGAAACTAGTAACCCAACCTGGTAAATTGGCATCAGAAGATGATGCCGCAGCAAAAATCCGTGCTAGCCTTGCAAAAGATCTTAAAGAAGGGAAGCCTGTGGAAATTGCGTCTTCAGGAGATGTTATGGGGCAGAATGGTGAGCAGAAGAAATTAGTAACCCAACCTGGAAAATTGGCGAGTTATCAATGGTATGATAGAGAGCCCCAAAGACTAAGAGATGAAATTGAGGGAATGAATCATTTTTTTCCTCAATTTAAATTATACAAAATGGATGATGGACGATATTATTGGAAAGGGACTTTACGCCCAAATGTTTTACCTAATGGTTGGGCATGGGAAGTTGCTGCAATTTATAACAATGACCATCCTGCTCCTGTAATGGGAGGTTCTGTACGTGTCGTTCTTTTAAATCCAAGTATAGATACTGTAATTAACGCATTAGGATGGAGACCACATCATCTTTTATATTGTCCTAAAGATGGTACATACTTGTGTACTACTCGCAAAGAAGATATGAGTTATGGTACCCAATATGAAACTACGGCTGTGCAAACTCTGACCTGGGCTAATAAGTGGTTGATGGCTCTTGAATTAGTGATGACAGGAGACTTGTCTAAGGAGTTGTTTAATAGTCCCGTTGGAATATAATAGTGCTATGATTTCTCATGTCATTTTTACTAAAAGAGCATTCAATGCAATAATTACAGAGACAATAGATAAAAATCCAGTTGAAACTGGAGGTATATTTATTGGATACTTGCTTGATAATGGTGTTTGTATAGTTGTGGAAACCATACCACCTGGAATTAAAACAATAAATCAGAGAGCATATTTTGAATATGACGCAGATTTTATAAACTATTTATCAAATGTTATTGCAAAACAATATGTAGGAAACCTGCATGTTTTAGGTTTATGGCATCGACATCCTGGAAGCATGGATTCATTCTCCACAACAGACGATGGCACAAATATCCTATTTGCTAGAAATAATGGTAAGTATGGAGCAATATCTGCCCTTGTAAATTGCGATCCTAAACTTAGATTAACTATGTACCATGTTGATTCCAATTGTGGATATACTCCCATTGATTGGAGTGTAGATGATGGTATTATTCCAGCTGACTTCCTAAAATTACATTATGAAGATGCATCAAATCTTCCGATTTTAGGAGAGCGACCATATAATTTAGGCACCACTATTCCTACATCTTTAAATGATAATAAGGGTAATGATCTTATAGAGGATTCTATGTGCCAATCTCCAGAAATAGGGGTTACTAATTATAATATAGCAGATGCAATTGATGATTTTTGCAAAATAATTAAGAAACTCATTTATAAGGCATAAACCAAAACCAACTATGAATGCGAATGAGATTATAAATATCGTTAAAGAATCCATATTAAGTGAGATTCAAAATAATCCAACAATAATACAATATGTAAAGGAGATATCATTAGTTAAATCCAATATACATATGCATTATGAAAAAGGAACGGCGGGCGAGATTTTTAATATCATTGTTGTAGATCGGAAATTTGGTAAATGCTATAGAATTAAAAATTTATTTACGGATTCCGATTGTGAGAAGTTATCGACAATTCTTGAGGTAACTTTTAGGCAATTATATAACACACTTGAAACAATCAAATCTGGATCAGACACAAATGATATTTATTTAGACTCTCCTATATGGCATTTCGAATGTATCCCCATTAATCCTCACGAGATTTCCGATATAGATTTAAGTAAAATGGAATTACTTTACAAACTGTAATAATTGACAAATATGAATTCGCTCATTATAGAATCTGCCAACCTGAAATTAGAAACGAAACAAACGGGCAAAATAATTTTCCCATCAAATATTTATGATGAGAAATATATAGGTCCGTTGTATGGATATTATGTTCCGGACACCAATGTGTTTAATGTTATTCCTATTGATTCTCCTAATAGAATTAAAGAAGATAAAAGAATTTCATTATTGGGATATGTTCTACCAATCAATCCATTGAAGTTTATATTAAATGAAAATCAGATATCAGACTCAGAAGATACTAATGAAAATAGATTGATGAGATTGACGGAACTGTTAAGAAATGGAGAAGTCCTAAATAACGATGAACACATTTGCATTAAAAATGGGGAACATTCAGATTCAATTAAAAATGTATTAATTCCTGAATTAACAAAAATTTTGGAATTTAATCCTTTGTCAGATTCTATAATAGAATGGGTTGAATTTGTTTTTGGATCAGACAAAAACATATATAGTAATTTATTACTCGGATACTGGGATGGAGGCAATTTACTCTTTAACCATATAAGTGTCCAGGGTTATATTACAAATGTGACTAAAACCACTTTAACACAAGAAACCTATACATTAAAACTTGATGTATTTTCTAGGAACACAGGAATACTTGAATCTGATATAATGTTAACAAAAGGTGCTGTATTTATTGGATGTGGTTCCGTAGGTAGTTTGTTTGCTTTAGAGTTAGCACGTGCTGGTGTAGGGAGATTCATGCTAGTAGATAGTGATATTTTGGGATATCATAACATCTGCCGTCATCAATGCGGAATCTTTGATGTTGGCAGATACAAAACAGATGCTATGCGAGATCGAATTCTACAAATTAATCCATACGCAGAGGTTATTACATATAATATGAGAATCCAAGAAGTTCCTTTGAATGACTTAATGAACTTTTGTGATTCCAACACAATTGTCATCGGCGGAGCAGATAATCGAGAAGGAGATTTGTATGCAAATGGAATAGCTCAACAGGTAGGAATGCCATTTATGTCTATTGGATGCTGGGAAAGAGCTTTTGCAGGAGAGATTTTTTATTGTTTACCAACAGGAATGCCGTCGTATAAAGATTTTATGGAAGTTGCAGGTCATATGTCTGCGCGTGTGAATCAAAATAGAAGATTTTATACGACTGAAGCAGAACTCGAAAAAGTGTCCTTTGAACCAGGAATATCTGTTGATATAAACTTTGTTACGACAATTGCAGTGAAATTAGCAATAGATTTACTCAATCGAGATAACGAAGGCTATACTCAAAGATTATTGCCTCATTTGACGCAATATACCTTGGTCTGTAACACGAATAGCACTAAAGTTGGAGGGGAGATGGCGGAAATATTTTCATACCCTCTTCAAGTAACAACAAGTATTGTTGTTCCATATTCAAAAAAAGGATGATATGGCAGAGTTTGATCAATATGGACGATTAAAAAATAATAACTATAGGACACAACCCCTATCTAGTTTTGGTTCAACATATACCCCATATAGCTCGTTATATGGAAGACCTAATCTCTGGAGCAGACTGAATAACTTTATAGAGAATATAGGTGAATGGTTACGAGATAATACAGAAGCCTTATCTAACAATATTGCTATTGGCGGTTTTTTCCTTGCTTGCGCTATTGCTATAATAGGTGCTATCGTAGTTTGGATTGATGAAGGTTTTTGGTCCTTTGTAGGTTATTCCATTATTGGATATCTCGTTATGTATTATGGAGGTTTGATAGTAACAGGTATAATGATGTATGTATTGAGAATACCGATTTTTATTCTCGGATTAATTTTCTATAATGCATATGTGCTACTAATAGCAATTGCTATATCGCTTGGAGTATTATTCTATAATGTTAATGATTGGACGTTTAAATCAACAGACCATCGTGCTGTAAATACTACGACCAAAATACCGACGACAACTCGCTATAAATGTACTGCAAATACTATTGAATGTGCGAAAAGAGCCAAACTCTTCATCTCAAATAATTGGAACTATTCAAAGTAATGCAATTGTTGATGTCTGTGATATTTCAGATGGGTTTGCTCGTATAAAGTATAAAAATCAAGATGCTTACATAAGCAAGAAATACATAATAAAAATATATTAATTTAATTAAAGTTGAATGATTATGAAAATAAAAGAAAACCTATTGGAGAGAAAAATCGGCGAACGATATTTCTTAAATTCTTCTGATAATGGAAGTAGTGTATATATCATGAATGAAACAACCTATAAAATTTATTTATTGATAAAAGATGAAATAGAGATGCCAGAAATTATTAATCGACTTTTTGAAGAGTTTGATGTAGATAAGATTGAGCTAGAAACAGATGTTAATGCATGTATAAAAGAAATGATTAATGCAGGAATAATAATTCAATAACTATATAAGAATGATATCAATATTGTCTAAAGATGATTATTTGAATAGTTTTATTATTGAACAATATTCAAATTTAGATACCACAAATTATAAGTGGTCAGACTTTAATGTTATTCGGATTGAAGGTTTAGAAACATTAATTTTTAATACCTTTTCTAAATCACTAGTTCATCTATCTTGGGATATTAGTCATCGGAAAATAGAGGATTTGACACCTGATGAGATTCAGATTTTACATTCGTGTAATATTGTTGTAAATATTGATATCGATGAGCAAGTTAAATATTGGGAACTTCATCATTTGTTAAGACAGTTAGAATACTCAAAAGATACAATTAATCGATACAATATTCTAACAACGACAGGTTGTAACGCTCGTTGCTTCTATTGCTTTGAAAATGGTGTTGAAATCAAAACAATGTCGCTAAGAACAGCAGAACAAGTTGCCACATACATTTATAACAATTCCCAAAGTGATGAAATGATTGAGTTAAGGTGGTTTGGAGGGGAACCTCTTGTAAATTATAAAGCTATAGACATTATATGTTCTAATTTGAAAAAAATGGGGCAACCATTCTATTCTACTATTTCCACCAATGGTTCTTTAATAGGTCTTCCTCATATACATAATTCGCTCAAGAAATGGAATTTCAAAAAAGTACGTTTGTCTTTTGACGGACTTAAGAATGAACATAATAGACGTAAGAATTATCCAACTATTCATGATGCTTACACCGTAACACTTGAAAATGTTGACAAGTTAATTGCCATAGGAATAGAAACTAGTATTCGTTTGACCTTTGACGAAAATAATTTAAATGATATTTGCAAAGTCGCAGAAATGCTTATTAGAAGGTATAAAGATAATCGATTGGTCAAGGTGTATTCTAGATGTATTTTTGAGAAACTAACAACTCTTGCCGCTAATAATGATTTAGCTCAAGTAAAAAAGTTAGTAAAGTTTAAAGAGTTTATAGATTCACTTTTATTAGAAAATGGTCTTTATGATGAGTCCAAATGGCAGCCAATTGGTTATCAGGCAAGTTTTTGTGCCGCAAATAATCCTAATACAGTTGTAATTGATCCAATGGGAAGATTAGCATCATGTGAAACAATTACACCTAACACCCAATTTTGGGGGGATATAATAAATGGTGTTACGAATGACAATGAGAAGAATCGATGGATTCAAGTGATGCCTTTAAAAGAGAAGTGTAAGACATGCCATTTCTTACCGTCATGTACTACATTTAGCTTATGCCCTAACGATTATTACGATTGTCAGGAACGTGCAAACAATTGTTACCAAAATTATCTTTTATCAGAATTTTTAAAATTATCGCCTCGTAAGAATGATTGACCATTTATAATGCATTATGAAGAGGTTTTGTATAACACTTTTATACTTATTAGTATAAATTGTCAATGTTTATAATTGTAGGTATAAAAACAAAAATGAAGCACTATGAAAAAGTATCAGAAGCCTTCTTTTACAGTTGTTAACAACACTGTAAAGGGCGGGAAGGATGCAAATGTGTCTTGCTGTACCTATGGCCAGTAAGAGTTTGCCTTGACCGCTTGGAGAGCAGATGGTAAAATCCAAACTTGCTCTCCATTTTTAGTAATTTAACATTGACAGATATGGTTGATAAAAAAGATTATTTTGTTGTCGTTTACATAACAAAAAATTGCAATCTTAATTGCAAGTATTGTTTGCAATCTTTTAAAGAACCTGCAAATATGTCTTTAATGACAGCGCAAAATATAGTAAGAAAAGAGATTGAAATAGCTCGAAGCAAAGGTCGTAAAATGGAGTTGCGTTTGATGGGCGGAGAACCATTCTTAAATTTTGAACTCATACGAGATTTAAGTTTATGGATTTGGGATACCTATCCTAATGGTCAGATTAACATCTCTATAAGAACCAATGGCACTTTGCTTTCTGAAGATAAAAAAAAATGGTTATCACAATATCATTCATTATTGAATTGTGGCCCCAGTATTGATGGAATTGCAGAGGTAAATAAAATAAATCGAGGAGTAAATCGAGATATCAAGGATTTTTTTATGAAGTATTGGCCAGAATACGGAGCTCACGGAACATTATTCCCTGACTCAGTAGAATATTTATATGAATCTATACGATACTTTTATGAGGATTTAAAATATCCGTTTGATATTAAAATTGGCTTAGGAACAGTATGGAACGAAGAAGCCGCAAATAAATTAGAGAAGCAATTGGGTTTATTATGCAATTATTTAGTAAAAAATCCAAAAATCAGTATCCCTTCTGTGTTCATAAAAGACTTGAGCAAATTTGGAAGTGAAGCTATTGATGACCCCAATTTTAATTGCTTGGGAAATCAAGGTGGAGCTGTTTATGACATTGATGGTAAACAATATTCTTGCGAAACATTAATGCCACTTGTTCATGGATTAAAAAAATCGATTGAAATAAATAACTTAAATCGATTGATGCGGGAGTATGCCACAGACGCTGAATGTCGTAAATGTCCAGCATTAGCAATATGTCCCACATGCCCATCGATGAATATAAAATATCGTGGAACATCCAATAAATCAGCAACATTAACAACAACTTGCAAAGCATTTAAGGTGCAATTAAAGATGTCGGCTTATTTATTTATGTTAAAATATGAAGATTATATTATGCGAGGTAGTGATGTACCATCTTTTGTATTAGACAATCTCGAAGGATCTACTAGAATCCTTTCTAACTTATCACTTTAGTATGAAAAGATTATATAATATAATACCAAACTATTATTCACCCATGTGTGGTGATTGGGGAACTGGGATTGAGTCATGCGAGTCTTCTCATGGTATAATATATAGGAGATGTAATTATCATTGTGCTTTTTGCAATAATAGTTTTCATGAAAAAGAATTATATCAAGAATATAGTACTGATGAGTTTATTGCCAGAATGTTAACACTTCTGTCCTCTTCTTGTCATTTTAAATTCTCTGGAGGAGAACAAACGTTAAATCCATTTTTGCAAGAGGATTTGAAAATCGTTAAAGAGCTTGGGGGACTAACATTTTTGGATAGCAATGGTTCACATCCTAATATAATAAGCAATTTAATTGATGAGCAACTTGTAGATGTACTTGGTATTTCTTTAAAAGGTCTTAGCGAAAATGAGGCTTTAGCTACATCTCAGGTTAAAAAATCTCAGTTGTGTTGGCAGAATGTACTAGATACAATAAAAATAGCAACACAAAAAGCAAGTCTAAGAGTTATTGTTACATATGTATTTTACAATTCTGCTAATATAGATACGTTAGACCGATTTGCAAAATTGATCGAAAACTATGACAACGTAGTTTTGAAATTAAATAACCTTCTCTACGATCATCATCACAGAGAAAATTTAAAGCCTATTGATAATAAATACTTTATTTCCTTTGTAGAGGATTTTCTTAATAGAAATAAACAGTGGAAAGGAAGAACTATAGTTGTTAATACCGAGAAAGCGATAACAAATTATGACGATATAATATTCTTATAGCATGAATGTTGTTTTTTCATATTTATCAAAATTAATCAGAAATGTAAATCAATTGAAAATTATCATTTATGGGACAAAGAATAAATGCTTGTCAATATATAATTATTTCTGTGTACTAAATATAACATCATATATTGAAGGTTTTATCTATGAAGACCATGGTGAGGTTTCAAGTGAAATTAATAATATTAAGATTTTTTCAATTTATGATTTACTTTATCTAAAGGATGAAGTTTGCGTTATTGTTGCAGGAAGGAGTAATGACCAAGCAGTTTCAATTATTAATAATATCTGCAATTCTATTCCGCTTTATTTATGGTATTTTGATTCAGCCCATAGGGCCGATATTATTGATCCTTTACTAGGATATTCAAGGAATGGTTCTATCGAAGGATATGTAATACATCAGTACAAAGAATCTTACAACCCCTTAAAGATATTGGTAACAGGAGGTTCGACAACAGATGGTACATTTGCCAATATTAAGGCGTGGCCTGAAATTTTATCAGGTTTTCTTAAAGAACAGGAAATAGCGCACATAATATATAACGGAGGAATTGTGGGATATAATTCCTCTCAAGAATTGATGAAGGTAATAAGAGATATAAGTGTATTGTCTCCACCAATACTCTGTTAATTCTAACGTAATCGTTTGAAAATGA
>UMKZ01040056.1_pt1 | contig 13073 bp, 10 predicted proteins | sample 1966441 | NCBI WGS metagenome assembly UMKZ01 (sample SAMEA4836189, study PRJEB28245) | human gut metagenome | biome: gut microbiome; material: fecal sample | place: Denmark | collected 2008
CGCCCTCCCTACCCAGGGAGAGCAAGGGTGAGAAGGTGGGGTAAGAGCCTACCAGACATATAGCGATATATGTGCTGTGCATCTTAGGAGTTGTAAGGTCATGTAAACCGGCATTAACGAGGGTTGCTCGCCCCACGTCGGAGGGTAGACCGCTAGAGCCTGTCGGTGACGGCAGGATTAGATAAATGACAGACGTCTTATTTATATAAGAAACAGAACCCGGCTTACAGACCAACTGCTTTTTTCTTTTTCTAAAGACTTCTGACATTCAAAGAAGCAACCAATCAAAAAAAACAAGTCACAACAATTATTCAACGCCACAACAGTTTTGCGCATAAAAAAAACGGCAGCAGAATCACAAAAACAGTCTTTTTTCATCGTACATTTATCTGTTTTTATAGGCTTAAACCGATAAAAAACACATTCTTACGATATGCCCCAACCGAAGAATCAGAAAAAAACACTAACTTTGCCGTTGATTTTTTATTTTATGAAAGCATATACATACTACATACTGTTTTTATTTCTGCTGATTCCGGCGATTAAAATAGCAGGACACGAGCCAGCTAACAATAAGCGTTTCACCGTAGTAATCGATGCAGGACACGGTGGACACGACCCTGGAGCTATAGGACACAGAGGTAAAGAGAAAAACATCAACCTAAGCGTTGCGCTGAAATTAGGACGACTCATAGAACGTAACTGCAGCGACACACGGGTGGTGTATACACGCTCTACCGATAAATTCGTAGCCCTGCACGAACGTGCCGAAATAGCCAACAACGCTAAAGCCAATCTCTTTATATCAATACATACCAACTCGTTAGCTTCGCGCACCACTAAGGTTAGCGGCACTGAGACCTACACGTTAGGATTACACAAGACCCAAGAGAACCTGGAAGTAGCGAAGAAAGAAAACTCGGTAATCTTGATAGAAAGCGATTACAAAAAACAATACGCCGGATTTAACCCTAACTCTGCTGAAAGCTATATCATATTCGAATTCCTTCAAGACAAATACATGTCGCAGAGCGTTAGTTTCGCCAAAAGCATACAACAACAGTTCAGACAAACGGCATGTCGTCCGGATAAAGGAGTTCACCAAGCAGGATTCCTGGTGCTGAGAGAAACATCTATGCCTTCGGTTCTGATTGAATTAGGATATATCAACAACCCTACTGAAGAATCTTATCTGTTATCGGACAACGGAAGCTCGGCTTTGGCACAGAGCATTTATAAAGCGTTCGCCAAATATCGCAACTTGCGCAACGAAGAACATGCTGAAAATTCTATTCCGGCACAACAGAGCGTTGAGTCGCAACCTCAAATACCAGAGGGAAAAGAAACGCCAGAGATAAATGTTATCACTGACCAACCGGCAGAGGAACAAGCGAAACCGGACAACGCCACTAAAAGAGAAGCGGTAAAAGCCGAAGCTAACCAAGAGCCTCAGTCAAAACCGATACGCCAACAAGAGGCGCAAAGCCAAAACAAACCGGTATTCAAGATACAGATTCTTACAGCCGGAAGAGTATTGCCTAAAGGAAGCCCTAAGTTCAAAGGACTTTCGCCGATAAATTATTATAAAGAGAACGGCATTTATAAATATACCTATTGCGAAAGTACTAACTACAACCATGTTTTACGCGAAAAACGCAGTAAGGTAGACTCAAGATTCAAGGACGCGTTTATCATCGCATTTAAGAACGGAGAGAAAATGAATGTATCGCAAGCTATCAAAGAATTTAAGAACAACAGAAAATAAAGAAACAAACAGACTTTTATGAAAAAAGAATTCAAAATAGGATTGATGGGAATCGTATCGCTCGTCATGCTTTTCTGCGGCATGAACTACTTGAAAGGTATCAACATGTTCAAGCCCGAAAGTTATTATCTGGTAGACTTTACCGACATTAACGGACTGGCACAGTCTAGCCCAGTGTTTGCCAACGGATTTAAGGTGGGTATAGTACGCGACATATGCTATAACTATCAGAAACCGGGCCATGTGGCCGTTGGTATAGAAATGGACCAAGCCATGAAAATACCTCAAGGAAGCCGCGCCGAACTGGTAACAGAAATGCTGGGAACTGTCAAAATGAACCTGATTCTAAATCATGATAGCCACGAATATTTAAAGGAAAACGATACCATACCGGGCGTTGCTAACGAAGGCATAATGGGAGCAGCCGAAAAGAACCTGCTACCACAATTGCAGAACATGATGCCCAAAATGGACTCTATACTTACATCGCTGAACCAACTGCTGTCAGACCCCGCACTGAAGCAAACGTTGCATAACACAGAACAGCTCACAGCTTCTCTAAACGCAAGTAGCCGTCAGCTCAGCAAATTGATGGATACCGACATACCGCACATGACGCGTAATATTTCGGTCCTGACCGATAATCTGAAAACTATCAGCGATAATCTGAAGGATGTAGACTACGCATCTACATTCGCCAAGATAGATTCTACGTTATACAACGTACATCTGCTCACAGCTAAGCTCAACCGCAAGGATAACTCGCTTGGAATGTTGATGAACGATGCCAATCTGTACAACAACCTAACACAGACCTCGGCCAACGCAGCGACATTGCTGGAAGACCTGAAAGAGCATCCGAAACGCTACGTACACTTCTCGCTATTCGGAAAGAAAGACAAATAAAGAACAGGCTTTTTTAAACCAGTCATCCGGCTATATAAAGCCGGATGACAAGCCGCTTTTTCATCCCACTTATCATTCTATTAAATTAAAGGATAACAGCAAGCCATCTTGTTATTATATAGAATTCATCTAAATAATATATATATAACAAGACTATGGGATCATAAACGCAACATGGTATAAATCAGCATATAACGCACTTTAAAAGATACTATCCGTGTCCGCCCACATGTTTATAAAAAGTTGAAGTACAAAACGTTGCATATTTACAAACGAAAGAAATACTACATTCGTCTTACAAGCATCGCAACAAACTGTTTTTCAATAAATTATAAAACACATAAAAAAATCAAGCAATAACGCATTTGTTTATATGAAAATAGATTGCGACCTTTGCACGAGTAGAAGTATCGCTTTATTAATAATATACTAAATATGATTGAAACCAATCAGGCTATTGTCTTATGGAAACGTTGCTTGAACATCATCAAGGATAACGTGCAAGCGACAGCCTTTGACATGTGGTTCAAACCCATTGTGCCACTAAAATTTGAAAATAAAACACTTACTATCGGAGTGCCAAGTCCGTTCTTCTATGAATATCTGGAAGAACACTTCGTTGACATTCTGAGGGAGGTTATATATAAGGAGTTCGGAGAAGGTACAGCACTGATGTACTCTATCATGACCGATAAAACCAACGGATTAGAACAAAACTTTTCTGGAGGCAATACATCACATCCATCGGCACCTATAGTAAACGCCAATAAAGCGCCGATGCCCCCTACTACACCAACGCAAGAGCTCGATCCGCATCTTAATCCGAAATATAGTTTCGAGAACTTTATAAAAGGAAGCAGTAACGAATTCTCTCGTACTGTAGCAGAAACGGTAGCGGAGAATCCGGCACGAACATTCAACCCTTTATTCTTGTACGGTCCGTCGGGAGTAGGAAAAACTCACCTAATAAACGCTATCGGTGCACGAATCAAGGAACTTTATCCGCAGAAAAGAGTACTTTACGTTTCGGCGCATCTGCTTCAGGTACAATACACCGATTCAGTAAGAACAAATCATTTCAATGATTTCATCGGATTCTACCAAACGATAGATGTATTGATAGTAGATGATATTCAGGAATTCGCCGGAGCCACCAAGACTCAAAACACGTTCTTCCACATATTTAATCACCTGCACCAAAACGGAAAGCAGTTAATCTTAACTTCCGACCGCGCTCCAGTAATGCTGCAAGGCATGGAAGACCGACTCTTGACACGATTCAAATGGGGATTGGTTGCCGAACTTGAGAAACCGGACATTGAATTGAGAAAGAACATACTGCGCGACAAGATACGCCGCGACGGTCTGATAATACCAGAAGTAGTTATCAGCTACATCGCAGAGAATGTAAACGAAAGCGTACGTGAGCTTGAAGGTATAGTCAACTCACTCCTTGTATACTCTATACAGTTAAAACGAGAAATCAACTTAGATTTGGCTCAACGTATCATACGCAAGGCTGTACGTTGCGCAGAAGTTAAACCGATTACCGTAGATTTCATTATCGAAAAGGTATGCGAACACTATAAAGTAGATGCTTCAGTTATCCACACCAAGACCCGCAAGCGCGAAGTGGTGCAGGTACGTCAGGTAGCAATGTATCTGGCCAAGAAGCACACCGACACGTCTTCATCGAAGATTGGCAAGCTGATAGGCAACAAAGACCACGCTACCGTGCTTCACGCATGCAAGATAGTGAAAGATCAGGTTGAAGTAGACAAACAGTTTAAAGCTGAAATCGAGGAGATTGAGAGTCTTCTTCATCAGAAAGCAAGCTAACACACACAAGCATACATAATAAAGGCGGATTACGTATCACTACGGTCCGCCTTTCTTTTTTATAATCCAAAAACTATGAAAACTTACTTATCGAATTTCTGCAGCTTGAGTGTTTTCTTCAGAACCTCAGTCATAGCCTCGTTATCCGCCTTACGGTAACGTATATCCGTAAAGATATGAGCCAAGCTTTCAGTATGGTTTATCTCTACGAAATGCTTGTTCTCTGGAAGGCTTTCTTTATAAGCGAAGCATCTGTCGATATCCTCTGCCGAATAATCGTGATAGGTTTCTTCATGTACGATAGCCTCCAGCGGCAAGCGATCGGGCTGTGCTGGAGTTTCGTCGGGATAACCCACTGTAATGGTAGCTACCGGAACCACCAACTCCGGAAGATTCAGAGTCTTTATTATTTGGTCGGGATTGTAGATGGTTGTACCCAAAAAGCAAGTTCCCAGTCCGCAGTCCTCAGCCAATGTACAGAAGTTCTGAGTGAACAGCAACGCATCTGTAACGGCATTCATGAACGACAATTCATTATCGTAACCAGGCTCTGCGCCACGCAAGCGACACCATTTGCTAAAACGGTTGAAATCGGCACAGAAGGTAAGAACTACAGGAGCGGCGGTCACCATAGGCTGATTAAAATGAGCAGGAGCCAACTTTTGTTTCATAGCCTCATCGCGAGTAACAACCACACTATACAGCTGCATATTGCCCATAGTAGCCGCACGGCATGCTGCCTCTATCAAATCATTAAGCAACTGGCTGGGCACATCCTGTTGCTTGTACTTTCTAATAGTACGTCTGTTTTTTATCGATTCTATCATAGCTCTATTTTTTAACGCAACAAAAATACGAATTAATCTACATAAACACGAATCTTATCACCGCCTACAAAGCATCAAATCATACGGAAACAGACTAACAACACATACCGAAACACACATTACATTTTCAATTCAAGGAAGCCACAACATCACTCAATTATCCAAAACGGAAAACTTTCAGAGATTCATAAAATTACAATTGTCTAATATTCAATATTATAAGTTTTTATTTCGGAAAACCTTCAAACCTGTTAATAACTTCCGCATATTTTATTTTGCTATTCTAAAAAACATAATTAGCTTTGCAGCGTTGTTGTTAATAAAGCGATACTACTACATTTAATACAGGATTAACAACTAAAACACAAAAAAGTGGAAACTAAAACCTATAGCTACGACGAGGCGTATGAAGCTTCGCTGAAGTATTTTAAGGGAGACGAACTTGCTGCTAGAGTATGGGTAAACAAATATGCAGTGAAGGATTCTTTCGGAAACATCTATGAAAAATCTCCCGAAGACATGCATTGGCGTATAGCTAATGAAGTAGCACGCATCGAAGACAAATACCCACAGGCTCTAAGCGCCCAAGAACTTTTCGATGTATTCGATCACTTCAAATACATTGTACCACAAGGAAGCCCTATGACCGGCATCGGAAACAATTATCAAGTGGCTTCTCTATCAAACTGTTTTGTTATCGGACTTGACGGTCCGGCCGATTCTTATGGAGCAATCATTCGTATTGATGAAGAACAAGTGCAACTGATGAAACGACGCGGTGGTGTAGGACATGACTTGTCGCATATCCGCCCGAAAGGTTCACCGGTTAAGAACTCAGCACTTACCTCTACCGGACTTGTTCCGTTCATGGAACGCTACTCTAACTCTACACGCGAAGTAGCGCAAGACGGACGACGCGGTGCATTGATGCTGAGCGTCTCTATAAAGCACCCCGACTCTGAAGCGTTCATCGACGCAAAAATGACAGAAGGAAAGGTAACTGGTGCCAACGTATCGGTAAAACTCGACGATGAATTCATGAAAGCTGCCGTAGAGAACCGTCCCTACATGCAGCAATTCCCTATCGATTCTAAAGAGCCTACATATAAAAAGGAGATAAACGCATCGGCTCTGTGGAAGAAAATAGTGTACAACGCATGGAAATCGGCAGAACCGGGAGTGCTTTTCTGGGATACTATTCTGCGCGAATCTGTACCCGACTGCTATGCCGACTTAGGCTTCCGCACTGTATCTACAAACCCATGCGGTGAAATTCCTCTTTGCCCTTACGATTCATGCCGCTTGCTGGCTATCAATCTTTACTCGTATGTAGTAAATCCGTTCACACCAGAAGCTTATTTCGATTTCGAAAAGTTCAAGAAACACGCATCCATGGCACAACGCATTATGGATGACATCATCGACTTGGAACTTGAAAAGATTGAAAAGATAATCGAGAAGGTAGATTCTGACCCCGAAACTGATGAAGTAAAAGGACCGGAACGTCATCTCTGGGAAAAGATTTACAAGAAATCGAGTATGGGACGTCGTACCGGAGTGGGAATCACTGCCGAAGGCGACATGATTGCGGCTATGGGCTTGAGATACGGCACCGAAGAAGCTACAGAATTTGCGGAAAAAGTACACAAGACTTTGGCGCTCGAAACTTACCGCTCGTCTGTAAATCTGGCTAAAGAACGTGGTGCATTCGAAATTTACGATGCTATTCGCGAAGAAAACAACCCGTTCATAAACCGTATAAAGGAGGCCGACCCGGAATTGTATGCCGAAATGAGACAATACGGACGTAGAAACATCGCTTGTCTTACTATTGCGCCCACCGGAACCACCAGCTTGATGACTCAGACTACATCTGGCATTGAGCCGGTATTCATGCCTGTATACAAACGTCGCCGTAAAGTTAACCCTAACGACGAGAATGTACACGTTGACTACGTAGACGAAACAGGCGACGCTTTCGAAGAATACATAGTATTCCATCATAAGTTCCTCACTTGGATGAAGGTAAACGGATACGACCCCGACAAACGTTACTCGCAAGAAGAAATAGACGAGTTGGTAGCCAAGTCGCCGTATCACAAAGCTACATCGAACGATGTAGACTGGCTGATGAAGGTTAAAATGCAAGGACGCATCCAGAAATGGGTAGACCACTCTATCAGCGTAACCATCAACTTGCCTAATAGTGTAGACGAAGAGTTGGTGAACCGTCTGTATGTAGAAGCATGGAAATCGGGATGTAAAGGATGTACCGTATATCGTGATGGCTCACGTTCGGGTGTTCTTATCTCTACCAAGAAGAAGGAAGACAAGAAAGAAGAGCTCAACGCTTTGACACTGCTGAAACGCCAAGTTGTAGAAGTTCGTCCTAAGGTTTTGGAAGCCGATGTAGTTCGTTTCCAAAATAATAAAGAAAAGTGGGTAGCCTTTGTAGGATTGCTTGACGGACGTCCTTACGAAATCTTCACCGGATTGCAAGATGACGAAGAAGGTATATTGCTGCCTAAATCGGTAACAAGCGGACGCATCATCAAGAACTACGATGAAGACGGCAACAAGCGTTACGACTTCCAGTTCGAGAACAAGCGAGGCTATAAGATGACCGTAGAAGGATTGTCTGAACGATTCAACAAGGAATACTGGAACTACGCTAAACTTATTTCGGGTGTGCTTCGTTGGCAGATGCCGATAGACCAGGTAGTGAAGTTGGTAGGTTCACTGCAATTAGACAGCGAAAACATCAACACTTGGAAAAACGGTGTAGAACGTGCCCTGAAGAAATATGTGCAAGACGGAACAGAAGCTAAAGGCGTGAAGTGTCCTAACTGTGGCCACGAAACATTGGTTTATCAAGAAGGATGCCTCATCTGCAAAACTTGCGGTTCATCGCGTTGCGGATAATAACTGCTATACAAGAATAAAAGTTCTTCTAAATAAGGTAAACACACAAGCCACAAAGAAACGGATAAAACATAATCCGTATGCTTTGTGGCTTGTTTTTAATTACGGAAACATTAAATCATGAAATCAAACGAAATGTATATCCGCTTAGACGGAATGAAATATTTTGCCTTTCACGGTGTGTTGCCGCAAGAAGCGGTTGTGGGGGCAGAATACACTGTGAACCTAAGACTGAAAACAGACTTCACCCACGCTGCAGAGACCGATGAATTAGACGGCACCATCAACTATGCTTCTGTGCACGAGGCGGTAAAATCGGAAATGGCTACGCCATCAAAACTCTTGGAGCACGTAGCTTACCGCATAGCTCAAAGATTGTTTCACGACTTCCCTACATTAGAGGAGATAAAAATAGAACTGTTCAAGCAGAACCCGCCGATGGGTGCTCAGGGCAATGCGATAGGCATAGAAGTAACCTACACAAAAGACTAAGTTGTCTCACATCGGTCGATGTGAACATGCGTATCGGTCGATGTGAGACAACTTTAATAAAATAAGGAACAGATTCTTTATTAAAAATCACATTTTTAAGTTTACAAAAAAGAGGAGATATGCATTTCTACATACCTCCTCTTTTGTTTTCAGACTATACTAAGTTATTATTCTATTACGATGCTGTTGCTTATCGGCTGCATGATGAATGTAAATTCATAATCACCGTAAGGCAACATATACTCTTCTCTTGGTATTGCGCCCCAGCTATCAACACATCCTAATCCCATCTGAACCTTGTCTATCAAGAAATTAGTCAGGTCGGCTGGTTCTACCTCGTTAGAGTGTTCCTGCTTCTTCTCCCATCCAGAGTCGAGCGACTCGATAGTGTAATGCAATGCCGATGCAGAGAATGGAGCTTCCGCTACAAACTGAAGTCCGCGTCCTGCCTCATTCAATTGCTTCCACCAACGAATATCGGTCTTGTTTCCGTTTTCCTGCGGACGGATATAAGCATAGAACTGATCGGTAACAGTCTGGTTATATACACCCAGCTCTGTAGCCCACTTACGGTCGATATAGTTTTCCACCGGTCCACGTCCGTAGTAAGAAATATTCTCGAACGATTTCGGCATTACCATCTGCATACCGAAACGGAAGATGTTAGACACCTTAGCGCTCTTTTCAGCAACCAACTTCTGGTTAACCTTCACCGCACCGCGGTTATTGATTTCGTAAGTAAGCTGCAACTTAGTTCCAGCAGAAACAGAAGGCATTTCATATTCAGCAGAAACAACAGCCAAGCCGTCTTTCATTTCGCTCTTCAACAATGTAAGTTTGAATTCAGGATTCTTCCAAACGGCATACTTCTGCTGCAATCCGGCACCGAAGTCATTATCGGTCGGAGCACGCCAGAAGTTAGGAGTCAGTTTAGCGCCTTTCTTAATCATATCAAGACCGTCTACCATGTATTTATCCATGAATCCGTCAGCCTTAGCGAACTGTATATTGAAGTTTTCGCCTTCAATCATCACACACTGGCTATTTGCATCGTCGATACGAGGCAATGCAGTCTGAATATTCATATCGGTTACATTCTGCAATGTCATAGCCGGTGCCTTATATGCATTAAGAACCAACTGGTCTTTCGCTACAATATGTCCAGCCGGAATCAGACCTTCGCGCTGTTTCTGAACATATCTTACGTTAAGAAGCCATTCGGCACAAGCACAAGTCTTGCCCAAATCCAACTTAATCTTAGCGGTCTGCTGTGGAGCCACGTTCAGGTTATCCACTCTTCCGGTGCGTACCACTATTCCGTTCTTCATAACCTCCCACTCTAACGCATAGGCAGAAAGATCGCGGAAGAAGTTTTCATTATACACATTCAGTTCGCCTGCTTTCAAGTCGGCAGCTGTAGTCCATATATTCTGATAGAAATATCCTACTTCATACATATGCGGATTAGGCACACGGTCGGGGCTAATCAATCCGTTATCGCAGAAGTTATTATCGCTTGCATCAAAACGATTGAAGTCGCCACCATAAGCATAAATCATCTTACCGTTCTTTCCTGTCCAGCGGCACGACTGGTCAACAAAGTCCCAAATAAATCCACCCTGATACTTAGGATACTTACGAACCAAATCCCAATATTCCTTGAATCCGCCTTCAGAGTTACCCATAGCATGAGCATATTCGCACTGAATTAACGGCTTAGTCTTAGAATCGTCTTCGCAATATTTTATACAGTCCTTATAGTTGAGGTACATAGGGCAATGTATATCTGTCTTGCCTTCATATCCGCTACGCTCATACTGTACGGCACGGCTTGGGTCTTCCTTCTTGACCCAGTCATAAGCAGCCTCGAAGTTAGAACCATATCCGGCTTCGTTACCCAATGACCAGAAGATGATACTCGGGTGGTTATAATTACGCTGTACGTTTCTCTGGTTACGCTCCAAGTGAGTCTTCTTGAATGAAGGCACCTTAGCCAAAGTAGCTTCATCGTATCCCATACCGTGAGATTCCAGGTTTGCTTCTGCCACTACGTAGATACCGTACTTATCGCACAAGTCATACCAGAAACTATCATCGGGATAATGACAAGTACGAACAGCGTTCAGATTGAATTTCTTCATAATCTGAATATCCTGAATCATACGTTCGCGAGATACTACATATCCACCGTAGGGATCCATTTCGTGTCTGTCGGCACCCTTGAACAATACCGGCTGTCCGTTAACAAGCAACTGAGAGTTCTTCAGTTCTATCTTACGGAAACCGACTTTCAAAGGCACTACTTCGGTAACCTTACCACCTTCTTTCAGCGTAGCTCTGATGGTATATAAATAAGGAGTCTCGGCAGTCCACTTGTTAGGATTGTCTACACGGATAACAGATGACTGTTTACCTGCGCCTTTCACTTCGGCAGTAGCTACAGTCTTGTTGGCAGCGTCGAGCAATTCCAACGAAACGGCAACATTTCCTTTCAACGAAAGGTTTACAGTTAAAGAACCCGATTTATATTCCGCGTCCAAATCGGGCACTACACGTATATCGTCTATTCTTTTCTTGTTTCGAGCATACAGATAACAGTCGCGTGCCACACCTGTATATCTGAAGAAGTCCTGATCTTCAAAATATGATCCGTCGCACCAACGGAATACCTGAAATGCTATCAAGTTCTTCTGCCCCGGCTTTACGTACGGAGTAAGATTGAACTCAGCCTCCAGTTTGCTGTCTTCACTGTATCCAACGAATTTACCATTAACCCATAAATACATATTAGAACTTACCGCACCAAAGTGAGCCACGATATCCTTACCACTCCAATCGGCAGGGATGATAAATTCGCGTCTGTAAGAGCCTACATGATTCTTTTCTGTAGGTACATACGGAGGATTATTCTCATACTGATTACGCCAAGGGTATCCTACGTTCACATAGATAGGATCGCCATAACCATTCAATTCCCATACGGCTGGAACCTTCATATTGTCCCATCCTTTATCATTAAATCCTACTTTCCAAAAATCTGTTGGACGCTGATCGGCATTCTTTACCCAAAAGAATTTCCAATCACCGTTCATCGACATAAAATTCTTTGAATTTTCCTTTATATCACTAACTGCCTTCTCCGCATTCTCGTATGCAAAGAAACGGGCGTGCATTGGAGCGCGGTTTACCTCATTGACACTTTCGTCTTGCCACTCTTTAAATGTCTGTGCGTTTGCAGAAAGCAATGCGCATCCGGCTAAGCCTAATAATACGTATTTCTTCATGGTTTAAATTAGATTAATATATTAAGTTTCTCTCATTCATTGGTTAACTGCATCATACGGCTCAGGTATTTGCCTATGATGTCGAACTCTATATTGACAATACTGCCAACTTTAAATGTGTGGAAATTTGTATGTTCAAAAGTATACGGGATAATGGCAACCTGGAAAGTATCTTCCGTAGGGTTGCAAACCGTAAGGCTTACACCGTTTACTGTTACCGAACCCTTATCTACCGTAAAGTATCCACGGCGAGCCATGTCACGATTGAAATCATACTTAAATGTGAAGTACCAGCTACCTTCAGCGTCGGCTATATTGATACAAGTAGCAGTCTGGTCTACATGACCCTGCACGATATGACCGTCCAAACGTCCGTTCATCATCATACTGCGTTCCACGTTTACCTTATCGCCCACTTTCAGCAGTCCGATATTAGAACGCTCTATAGTTTCCTTCATGGCTGTCACTGTATAAGTGCCATCCTGTATGCTTACCACAGTAAGACACACGCCATTATGCGCAACGCTTTGGTCTATTTTCAACTCGTCTACAAACGAACACTTCAAGGTAAGGTGAAGGTTTTCTTGCTCTTTTACCACCTTTACCACTTCTGCATATTCTTCTACTATTCCAGAGAACATATATTCTTGATTTTTATTAATTTATTTATTCAGATTATTTCGGAATCGGCTTGCTCCAAACGGTTTCTCCGTCGGACGACACAACAGAAATAGTGCCTCCGGCATATTCTTCTACATAGCTGTTCTTTTTGACCAACATATCCTCGGCCATACGAATCGCCTTTTCTTCCGTCTTTATATTAAAGCCCTTATTATCGCTTGTACTATTATCCGAGAAATAAATATCGAATGTCTTCATCTTCTTTGTACATTATAAACAATGCACAAATATATATATTATACTCCACTCCCAAAACAATGGTATAAAAAAAGACATAATAAAAGAGGGAATCAATTCATCATTGACTCCCTCATTGTGGAGCGGAAAACGAGACTCGAACTCGCGACCCTAACCTTG
>UMKZ01005531.1_pt1 | contig 13060 bp, 10 predicted proteins | sample 1966441 | NCBI WGS metagenome assembly UMKZ01 (sample SAMEA4836189, study PRJEB28245) | human gut metagenome | biome: gut microbiome; material: fecal sample | place: Denmark | collected 2008
TTTCCGTTTAGCTGAACTATAGTACCGAAGGCTTGCGGTTATGTGGGAAACTCCTTGGCACCTCTATCGAAAACGCGAAAGGTTGCTCGTGGCAAAATCTTGATAGCGCGCAGCATTCGAAGGCAAAGCTCTTGGACGGGCCGAGGTCGAACTCTAATTCCCTATGGCGAAACTTGGCATTTACAGTGGTCTTGCCGTTGCATTCTGTTGTGCGTTGATCACCTCTAATGTGCTCGCCACCAAAACGCTTGATCTGGGAATGTTTGCGCTTCCTGCTTCCATTCCGACGTTCCCGATCATGTATATCATCAACGACGTGCTATCTGATGTGTGCGGATTTCATGCTATGCGTCGCACTATTGTCGTTGGATTTATTGCTATTACCGTTGCGGCTGTCGTGTGCCATTTGGCAATTATTATTCCCGGCATTCAGCCTGAAATGGCGGATGCATTTGCATTGACCCTTGGTGGTTCGTGGCGCATCCTTCTAGGCATATTTGCCTCATATGTGTTGGGCGGTTTGCTGAATTCGTATTTGATGGCTGGACTGAAGAGGCACTTCGATAAATACCTGTTTTTCGCTGTGTGGTTTCCGCTGTTGCAGGTGAAACTGTCGATTCGTGCGAATTCCATTCAGTTGCTTTTATTGGTGTATGCGCTCCTGAGGTGATTTTGGTGATGATCGGATCCCAGATCCTAATTAAAACGCTGTATGAAATCGTTATGTACCCAATTACGCGGAAGGTGCTTCTTACCGTCCGCAATCATGCGGGGGTTGAATGGGCTACGAAGTCAAGCTCGCAGATTTGTTAGCTTCCCGACAGTACTTAGATGGGGTTCCGAAGGTAATCGGAACCCCATTTGTTTTCCTGGAATTTGTGCGTGGGCTAATTCGCTTTGGCGTAGAGGCCAACGGTGTAGCGGGTGATATCTGTTCTGCTGACGATGCCAATCATCTTACCTTTGTCCATAACCGGAGCTTTCTTAAGATGATGTTGGGCAAGCGTTGCGCATACGGTTCTCATGTCGTCTTGCAAGTTAACAGTAAGGACGTTTTTGGTTGCAATCGTACCGACTTTCATGCCGATAAGGGCACTGGCTTTTTCTTCAAACCCTTGTTCATTTGAATCAATGGTGTAGGAATAGAAACTTGTGAAAGTGGTGTCTTGGTGCGCCAAGGTGCCGATGATATCGCCATCGCTGACGAATCCGCAAAGGTTACCGTTATTGTCGAGCACAGGTGCTCCGGAAATCTCTTTTTCAGCAAAGAGCCTTAGAGCCTCAAGTGCATTGGCGTTTTCGTTAACGGAGAAGACATCTGTTTGCATAAGTGAAGAAAGCACGCTTGCGTCTGCGACGCTTCCCTCTTTCTGTGCAGACTGTTCCTTTTGCAAATTGATGCGGAAGGCGAGGAAGAATCCTAAAACGGCCATTATCAAGGTGAAAGCAAAACCGATATGTGATCCCTCGGTGAACGCCAGTGCTGAGTCGGTGCCACCAGCGGCAAAGTAGGTGTTTTGCCCAGCTGCAAGAAGACAGGTGGCAACCGCAGTGCAAATTGCTCCCAATACTTGCTGCAGGGTGTTCATAATAGTGCTACCGTCGCTATTGAGTTGCGGCGGGATCGAGGCAAGTGCATGTGTTTGGCAGGGCGACATAGCCAAAGGCACACCGATCATCATGATGATGTGACACGCCACCATGTACCAAATGGGAGTTTCTGGCGTAGCGATCATCAGCATAGCGGAAGCTAGCGCCGAACAAGCAAACCCGATTGAAACTGGGCCGCGCGCCCCAAAGCGATCGAAAAGGGTTCCGGCAGCAACACTTACTGCTGCATTGATCAAGCCACCGGGAAGCATAAGCACGCCCGCTGCTGCAACAGCTATGAGCATCGCATTTTGGTAAAACTGCGGTAGCACATACATAGCGGCAAGCGTAATGCCGAAATTGAGCATAAGGCACATTACACCAACGCGATAACCCTGATAGGTGAATACGCTCAGGTCGAGCACGGGGACCTTAATGCTCAATTGGCGTTTGATATATGCGGCAAGACACACAATACCAACCGCGAATGATCCAAGGGCAGGTGCAGAAGTGAGTCCAAAAAGGCTTACCATGCCAGCACCGAGTACAATTCCGCCAAAGCCGAAGCACGATGTTATGACCGATATAGTATCAATTCGAGGTTTCGTAAGCTCGTAAGGGCTCACTTCGAATTTAATTGCAAGCAAGATGGCAATTGCAAGCGTGATGCAAAAGCTGAAGAAAATCCAACGCCAAGAAAGGGTACCAATAAGGAAGCCAGCAAGGGTGGGGCCAATGGCTGGCGCAAACATGATTACCAGGGCTGCAACACCCATTGCCTGGCCGATTTTGTGAGGCGGGATAACCTCAAGAACCATGGCGAACATTAGTGGTAGAACCAATCCGGTGCCAATGCCCTGTATGCACCGACCTACAAGGCATATTTCAAAGGAACCAGCAAAACCGCTAATCAAAGCTCCGATAAGAAACGAGCAAAGAGCAAATAGGGTTATTTGGCGTGCCGTGAACCATTTCATAAGAAGACTTGCGAAGGGGAGGACCAAACCGATCACGAGCATGTATGCAACTACGAGCCACTGCACCATGTTCAGCTCGACGCCGAAGACTAATGAGAGCTGGGGAAGGGCGATGTTGAGTGCGGTTTCGCTGTACATGCCGGTAAAACCGCCAAAGTACAGACACATCATACTGAGGTACGGATGTTTGACTATAACGCGTGCTTGGGGGAGAGAGGGGTTTTGGGATTGTGTCACGTAAATAAACTTCCTTTCTTTAAGGGCCGCGATGTGCTTTGCCCAATAAATAAAAAAGCGTTCGTAGCAACTGCTACGAACGCTTCGTATGGGTGAGCGACTTCGCTTTAATCAACGCAAGGATTATAAGCGGAATTGTGAGGTCTGTGTAAGTGTTGGTTTTATGGAATATATTAGTCGGCTTAGTTTGAGGCGAACATCTCGAATAAAACCTGGACTGTCGAATCACTCATGATGCCAATAATGTAGGCACATGCAAATGAATTCTTCCATGGAGGATCTGAAATCGAGTTTGGGGTTATTAATGCCTAATTCGTTGAGCGCCTGAGAAACCATGGGGTTGGTAGCGCATCCTCCAACCATTCCTGTGCCATGGAAATGAATGGTGGAAATCAGGTAATCGAAGCGGTCCTTTGACACTCCCAGCATTGATCCCATTTGCGAATAAAGCTTATCTAAATAATCGAAATATCCCTTCTTGAACGCCTTTAAGCGATCAAGAGTGACATTTGTTTCAATGATGGTCATCAAGATATCGCCGTATACAAACCAATCTTTATTTGCTTCTGCGATTTGAGCCCAGCTTGCTGCAATTGCAGAAGCATTGAAGTCAAAAGTAGGAGGAAAGGCTGAAAGTAGGTCCTCGAAATAAGCATTGCGGGCATCGGCTGACAGCTCTAAAAATATTTCTTCTTTGGTGGTCACATACTTGTAGAGGCTTGCCCGAGACCAGCCTAAGCGTTCCGCAATGGTGGTAAGAGTGATCTCATGATAAGGAAAATCTTGGTACAGTTGGGCAGTGGCCCGTTTGATGTCGGCCATTCGCTGGCTCTTCTGCTCACTGCTTCGCGCCCTTATGAAATCTTGTTTCATTGTTCTTCCTTGCCAGGATCTGTGTCTTTGATCGGCGGCCATTTATGTACCTTAGTATACCGTACCAAGCATTCTGCATTATATAAGTGACGGCACGTTGTTTAGGGATAACTGTTTGGTTTATTGCAATAAAGCGAATTGGATCCAGGGCGACCTCTTCGGTTTACGGTGTTGACGATTCCTGGAAATAGACCGGTATGTGGCATGGTCAATGCATTCAAGCTTTAGGCTCATATAGCATGTAGCCAATAAGTCACGGGCGTGTTCAGGGGTAGCATTCTGAACTTACAATTTTGATCTGGCCTTTTGATTTATGGGCTGCACAGCAATAGATAAATACCCTATAGTGTCGTAAGTATTTCATCAAAAGACACTATAGGGCCATTTCATGAAAAGTAACAGGTGCTAAGCGTCTGACAGAGGTCAAGCTTGATCATTGTTATCTGTTGTTAGTGATTTGCTTGTAGGTCAGAATTAAGAAACCGCTTACCCATTTTGAGGTTCAAATGGGTAAGCGGTTCGAATCAAACGGATGGTATTGAAAATAGCTACTGTTTTCTTGTTTGCATCAATCAATCCAGGGTCTAATACGGTAGGTAACGCCAAGCCTGTCGCAGATAGTCTGACACTGCATTTCCTCTTCATGGGTAATTGTCGTTGCTACAGTGCTCATGACCACATTGGGAACGAATTCTTTAACGTTTTGAGCGAACTCCAGCATGGCGGGGAATGCTGCTTTTCCGTATCGACTTCTTGTGAGGTTGAGATACTCTTCAGCGTTTGGGGTATTGAGACTGATCGAAACAGTGTCGATCAGCCCTTTGAATTCGGGAGTAATATCTCGCTTGTTGATAAGGGATCCTTGGCCGTTTGTATTTACTCGAATGGGTATATCCCAGCGACGCTTCGCCTCAGAGGCTACTAGCTTGAGCGTGTCAAAAGCTTCTGTTGGTTCTCCAAATCCGCAGAAAACAAGTTCTTCGTACCTGTCCATGTTGAATGCGCTGAAAGCCTCCATTACCTCTTCGAAGGATGGTTCGTGCTCTAGCCAAAGCGTGTCTGACTTTCCTACTGCATCGTCGGATTGGCGTACGCAGAATGTGCATGCGCATGAGCAACGGTTGGTAAGGTTCACGTACAGACCGTTATGAACTTCGTACAGGATGGTCATCGCTTTTTTCTTCATGGTTGGCTCCTTGGAAAGGTTCCCTCTGGTGTTTCTAAAACAGGGTGTGCAATTTTTCTTCAAAACACAGTCCGTCAGTTGGGGGTAAATTGAGTTCAATAGATCGCTTTACGCATTCTTTAACGAATGCTGAAGCTTTGCGGACAGACTCTTCAAAGGGGACGCCCTTTACTGCGTCTGCGATAAGGATGGCCGAGAATACATCCCCGGTGCCCGAGCGTTGGCCTCCAAGCCGTTTCGTGGTGACGGTAAATGCTGCTCCGCCTTCCTCCCAGCATGCGTTGGTAACTTCGGCTCCTTGCTCAATGCCGGTAACGATAACGCGCTTTGGCCCAAGCTGGGTAAGTTCATGGGCAAGGGCTAAGGCGTTCGTGATGGTGATAGTGTTGCTATAGGGACGATTGGCTAAAATACATGCCTCTGTGAGGTTGGGGGTGATTATATCGGCCTTGGCAACCAGGTTCCGCATTCCCTCGCACATTGCGGGTGTGTAGGTTGCGTAAGGACGGCCTTCGTCTCCCATCACGGGATCCACCATTACCACGGTATCGCCTGCACCGAAATCATCGATAAACGATGACACGATATTTATTTGCTGCTCAGATCCCAAGAAGCCTGTGCAAATGCCATTAAAGCGCAGGTTCAGCTTTTTCCATTCAGCTATGTGCTCTTTCATATAGGGGGTAAAGTCCTGGAAACTGTAACTTTCAAATCCTGTGTGGTTAGAAAGGATTGAAGTGGGCAGCACGCAGCATTGAACACGCATTTGCGAGATGATGGGAAGCTGAACTGCAGCTGAGCATCGGCCGAATCCGGTTACATCGTTGATTAACGCTATTTTCTTCTGGTTGTTGTGGCTCACGGTGATCTCTTGCTGTTTATACTCGTTTACTAATATGACGCAAAAAGTATAGGTCAAAAAACACGTTGGCCCCGGCAGTTTGCTGGGGCCAACGTGAGGTTTGCAAATTAATCTTACCTAAGCGTTACTCCCTCTGGCAGGTCAGAAGGATCAAACAGCTCTTCTTCTTGCTTCACCTCGGGCTCTGTGGTTGTTTGAGGCTCGGGTATGCCAAATGCCTCGTTGAAGGTTTCGAAGTGAACTCGAGGCACTGCGAAGACGATGTTTGCGATCGAGCCAGGATGGGTATCAATCCAGTCTTTAAATTGGGTAATAACTTGATTTGCGGGAAAGCCTTGACGACCGCACCCGAAAGCTCCGACGATGAGCGTATCAATCTCTTGAAGTGCTGCGATGTTCAGTAATGTTGTAATGCGATTGGCTAAGCTGGCGTCGCATTCTCGCTCGGATCGATGGTTTTCCAGCGCACGTGTGCGGTTTGGCTCGGGGATGACGATAACGTCTGCCTTGCGTATGGATCCTTCGCGGTTGAAGACGACATTTTTAACATAGGCGGCACGATCGGTGAATAGTTGCCCGCAAGCGTATCCTCGGTTCTTGCTGTGGTAGAGGGGCTTTATGCCCTGAAGGACGGGATATAGGTTGCTTTCGGAACAAAGCACCTGTTCAGGTCCGAAGGAACCGTCTTCGTAAGCTCCGCCGGGACGAGTAAACGATGCGGCATCAACGAGCGCGATCTTTCCTGATGCATTGTGGAGTGCCGATGTTACAAAAGCGGTTGTTACGTTAGTTGTGGTTGAATCTGCGTTCGGTTCTGGCAATTGTGCGCTACGGGCTTCTCCATCTTCGTAGATGATTGTCGATTGGACGGATACATCGGTTTCTTTGGAGAAAACCCCCTTCACGAACGAAAGGTGTTTGGCGGCTTGCGACGCTCGCTCTTCCTTCGATATTGGCATTGTTCCTCATTTCGTGGGTGATTATTGACGGCATCGGATCCGCTTGGGCGGCCATTTGCCCTATTTGCTATTTATGAATTTTACGACAGTGCTCATTCTGGTTGTCTTGGTGTAACCGATTTGCTATCAAATCAGGGGGCATAGATGCAGCTTGGTGCTGTTGGGGGAGGTTAAGTCTGCTAAAGTGAAGTCACGCCAAATACACACGATTTAAATGAAGAAAGATGGCGACAATGCGAGAAGAACGCGCAAATTTCAGATTCCTTTTGGTTGCTGCCGCCCTGTTGCTTGTTGCCGCAATCGTTACCGTAACTTCCTTCGCTTCGTTGGTGAATGCCGGCGATTCATCTAATGCCGCTAGCGCGAATCCTGCCAACGTTTCCGGTCAGATCAACGACCTTCCAGAAAGCCAATCAGATAACGATTCGTCAAAGTAGTTTTCGTGACTGTGCATCCATTTTCTCACACAGCACTCCGCTTCGATAGGCTTCCATGAATTCCTGGAAATCCCGTTCATTTTGTTTGGCGTATTCTTCCGCAAATGAAACGATTGCACGGTCGAAAGTGTCGCTTTTCCCCAGATAACCTGCTATAGCAAATCGATTTCCAGTTCGAGCATGAGCGTGGGCAAGCGTCCAACCGCAGATTTTGCCAAGCGCAGTAAGTCCTTCTGCATCGATTGCGTTTAAATCAAACGACCCTTTTCCGTCCCATAGTTGGCGCACGTAGAAGTCGTGTACTTTTCCGTCTAACCCTACTGCCCGCGTCCATCCGAGAAAGATATCGCTGGCTGTTTGCATGGCTCGTTGGCCTTCAACTACTCGTTGTCCGTGCTGCAGGAACGGTGCCTTTCCCGCATAGCGCTCTAATACTGATCTCTGCGCTTCTTTGATTTGCAACACAAGTACGTCATTCGAACTGCTTCCTTCAAGTACTACAATCCATGCTCGAGTGCCTACGCTACCAACACCTACTACTTTACGAGCAATGTCGACAGCACGATATTGCCTTACGAGGTGTCGTTTGTCACGAGCTAGGCTTTTACGGTATTCGGCGAGAACCAAGGAGATGAATTCTTCGTATTTGCTTTCGCCATGTTTGATAATAAGAGGATCTGTGCTGCATTTGATTAGTTCACGCATGGGAACGATTAAAGGTGGCTGATTTATTATGCGCAGTTTGCCATCTTCGATTTCCGTAAATTTGGAAACCGCTCGAGCGCTGTTTTTCATTCGTGCCTTATCAACGGCTTTATTTACCGCTTTACGGTAGCTTTTTGAGGCTTGCTCTTTGATTATGCGGGATAGGCTTTCAATGTCTGCGTGGGCGTACCACACGTCAAGGGTTCCCATTTCCGCAAAGGTGTTCATTGCGTTGCGATATGCCGCGACTGTGGCTCTCGATGCGGCGTCCCTCTGCTCTCTCGTGAATCCTCGTTGCTTTGCGCAGATCTGAACGCTGGTGACGAGCCTTTTGACGTCCCACTCCCATGGTCCTCGAGCTGTTTCATCAAAGTCATTTATGTCGAAAACGAGTCGCCGCTCTGGGGATTGAAACATTCCGAAATTGGAAATGTGGGCATCTCCGCAAGCCTGTACTCTGATGTTTGAATTGGGTGTGGAGGCCAGATCATTCGCCATAATCAATGCGCTGCCACGGTAAAAAGCAAAGGGGGATTCCGACATACGCTCATAGCGAATGGGGAGTAGCTCGGGCACTCGGCTTTCCGCTTGTGAGAGAAGTAAGCTAACAGGGCTGGGACGGTTTTCGGGCGTATTCCATGCTGCATGTGCGGATCGTGGGGTTTGGTTTCTTAGCTCCTTGCCGCGCTTTCTGCTTTCGTCTGAAGTGATCTGGTCATCGAATGCGAGATTGTGCCGAATGTTATTGCGTATTTGGTCAAACTGGGTTAAGTGCATGATGTGCTTCTTTACTCTTGTTATCCGATGCAGCGATTCAGGAAGGTATTCAGTGCATTTTCATATGATGTGGGGCAAGCAAACGATGCCTGGCAATGTCCTGCGTTTGGCGCAAAGAAAAACATGTTGCCAGTCGAGCTCGCTGCTATATAAGGAGAGGCCTCGGATCCAATCGGTGATACATCTTCTGTAGGCTGTTGGTCGACGACAAGGTCCGAAAGATCATCCTCGTGGAAATCTTCAATAACCTCTTGGAAAGTGTCCTGCGCTCTTGTGCGCGTGGCATCATCGCGATTCCTTGCTATTTTGTCATCGCTGTTGGGTTCCGCCTCAATATCTTGGCTTGATTCCTCTATTGATACGAGTGCGCCGGGTTGGTTGGCTGTTGATGGACCGATTTCGTTTGCATTGGTTGATGGCGTTTCGGTTTTAGGAGTGTTATCTGGCTGCGATTCGTTATTGCTGGAAATTTGAGTTTCTCGGTTCGCTAAATTTAAAGCCTCTGCTTTAAGAATTGCGATGTCTGTCATTACTTGCTTAGCGGTGACGGTATCGAGAATGGTATCAACATCGCAGCCAGCAGCCTTGGCAAGGTACATGCCCATATATGGCGGCGTGCAAGCGTCTTTTTCGCCGTGCATAATAAATAATGGCGTAGAAATGCTCTGCATGCTGGGAAGTATATTTCCTATACCTAGGTCATATCCTCCCTTGCTCTTTTTGAGGATTATTCGGTAAAGATCAAGCATGGGCTGGGGTTTTGCGAATCCTTTGCCGAAACGCAGTGCAGTTGCATTCCAGGTATCGGTATACGCCGAATCGCTTACGATGGCCCGGACCTGAATGGGAAAATCCTTCTCTTCTGCGGCGAATAGTGCAGCGGTAGCTCCCATTCCAATGCCATGGATAATGATCTGAGTTTCTTCTCCCGTTCGCGCGATAATCCAGCTGCACCATGCAATGACATCGCGCCGATCAAGCCAGCCCGAACCGGTCCATTCGCCTTCGCTTTCTCCGTGTGCGCGCATATCAACGAGCATGATGTTGCAATCGTGGGCAGCATAAATTCGCGAGAAGGCCAAGCTGTCTCGCCAAGACCCTCCAAAATCATGAAGCATAAGCACCCAGGGGCGCAACCGTTTGGTTCCAGGTATCATGCGTCCTGCCAAGGTGGTTCCGTCATCGGAGCGCACTTGGATGCGACGAGGCGTGCGTGCATTAACCACCCATTCGTTAACCAATACCGCTTCAGTAGCGCGATGCAGGTCTATAGTTGCTGCTTCTTTATCCGAAAGGGTTGGCGTGCTGAGCCTGATGGTGGTTTTGTCGGAAGAAAGATAGCGGCCCAGGGGGGTATCTTCGCAGGCCGTGTTTCGATATCCCATGAACCGAGCTGCAGAAGCTCTGACAATGATTCCCAAGATGGCCAAACAGGCAAGACATACTGTGATGAGGGCAATTCCAATTGAGAACAATCCTTGGGAATACAGAAAGACACCCAGCAGGATGATGAGCAGCGCTATAACTGAGGCAAGTCGGGTGCGCCACATAACGGGCTTTACATATGTTGTTCCAACGCAGTCGATTGATTGCGCTTGGAGAGAGTTGGTGGCAAGTTCATTAGTTGGTTCATTGTTAGTGCTCATGGTACCGCCTTCCTGGATTTAGGGTACTCGGTTCGCTGTTTGTCGGGCGGCGGTATTTCTGATATTTGCCCCAAAACCGCGATAACCCCACGAAGCGGCTAGGGACTTCGCGGGGTTATCTATTCAGCTCGTCGATCCAGAAGGGGAGAGGGCGCTTCTTGTACCAGTTATTTCACAATCAGGACTGGGCAGTTCACGTTTTCGCTGACGCTGCGGCTAACGCTGCCGAGCAGCAATTCTTTGATGCCGCTTAGACCGCGTGATCCCATAACGACCAGATTGGCATCGGTTTTCCGTGCCTCTCCGACGATCGCGGCGGCAGCTTCTCCAGTGCAAACCTTTTCGGAAGCCTTTACGCCCGCATGCTCAAGTGTCTCGGCGGCGTGTTTAGTCGCTTCAGTGGCACGCGCTGCGCTGATTTCCGAAGTGCTCTCTGCAACGGAAAGCACTTCAATGTTTTCTACTTTCTTTAAATCTATTGCGTGCGCAGCAAAAGTTATTGCCTCGAGGGATGCTTTGGATCCATCCGTGGCAATAAGCAAGGTGTTTACAGAGGAATCAATGATGCGTGCCGCTTGTTTGTTGGCTAGGCGTGCGGCATCAAGTCGGCAATTGCGGAAGTATACTGCCCAGTTAACCGCTAGGCAGACGAGGTTGATGAAGTAAACGGCAAGAACCCAGTTGATCATGCCCGATGCAAACTTTGCGGCAATGCCAGCAAGATATCCAACAGTAATAAGAAGAATGAATTGCCAGCTAGTGCCTGCGGCTGTTCCTGCTTTAAAATTTTTATAGGCATTGATAGGCCATGAAAGACCGAAGCAAATCAGCATTGCGGCTTCAAGTACCTGGGCGATCACCATGATGCAATTCTCCTTGTTGGGCGTGGTTATATAACGGCAACAACCCTAGTCTTTGAACACATTCATTTCAAATATCGACTTTGCATAAAATGATGCAGTTTAGGTATGATTGGTTTATGGATATTCAGCAGCTCAAATACTTTCTCGATGTTGCCCAAACTGAGCATATGACCAGGAGCGCAAAGCGTCTCAATATCGCCCAGCCAGCGCTAAGTCGGTCGGTTTCTCGCTTGGAACATGAGCTAGGGGTTTCTTTATTCGATCGTGAGGGTCGTGGCTTGCAGCTCACTGATGAGGGTCGGTTGTTCCAGCGTAAATTAATCCCCCTTTTGAACGAATTGGACTCGATTTGCCAAGAGATCAAGGGTGTTCATGCTAAAAATCGAGAGGTACGAGTTCATCTTGGAGCTGCTTCGCACATTGCCGCCGATGCGGTTGCTTCATGGATGTCAGCTGCCCCCAATCGTCGCATTTCCCTTTCTCAAACTGCTTCGCGAGATACCGAGCCTGATGTGGTTGTTGATTCGTTATTTCCGAGTGTTTGCGCAAAGGTGGAAAAGTTCTCGGAGCGTATGATGCTTGCGGCGCCTGAAAACCTGATGTTTTCGCGCGTTCCGGTGCCCCTTGACGAATTGAAGGGGCTCGATTTCGTTTCGTTATCTTCTTCTTCGGGCTTTACCCAGTTTACGAAGGAATTATGCGTATCGATGGGGTTTGCGCCTCGTATTTCTTTTGAAAGCGACAATCCTAGCGTAGTTCGTAAGATGATCGGGCTGGGCCTTGGCGTTGGTTTTTGGCCTGAGCGGAGCTGGGGAGGGACGAAAGGAGAGGGTGTTGCTCTTCTTCCTCTTGATATCCAGCAGAAGCGCGAAGTGTATGTCTGGCTTTCATCATCTGCCGAGGATAACCCTCTGTCTTGTTCCTTCTATGACTACCTTTGCCATTATTTTCGGCGGTGTTTTTCTTAGTCGCTTCGTATAGACCTCTTGTTCAATCACCGCTTGTTGTTCTCTACGCGCCATCAACGTGGCGTTTTTATTGAACAAATAAAAAAATGTTAAACGAGTCCTACAATAAGGAGCTGCTCTTACCCAAAATTTAAGATAGGTACTCAATGGATTTAACGGAACTGTTAAATGCGGTAGACGCCGCTGTGTGGGGTCCACCTATGATCATCCTCTTGCTGGGATGCCATATTTACACCACCATTCGCACAAAAGTCATTCAGCGAAAATTACCACTCGCTCTTAAACTTTCCGTAACGAAAGACGATGGAGCCGAAGGCGATGTGAGCAATTTCGGTGCCATGGCTACATCACTTGCTTCAACGCTTGGAACCGGTTCCATCGTAGGTGTCGCTACAGCGGTTCTCTCCGGCGGTCCTGGAGCGGTACTGTGGATGTGGCTTACTGGCATCCTCGGTATGGCGACCAAATATACCGAGGTTTTCGCTGCTATGAAATATCGCGTGAAAGACTGGCGTGGCGAAATGATGGGTGGTGCCATGCATGTTTGGGAACAGCGATATAAGCGCCCCGACGGGACAGTGCCTTGGTGGGCTAAGCTGGCGGCTATTTGGTTTGCACTGCTCGCATGCATCACAATCTTTGGTATTGGCTCCGCCGTTCAAACCAGCGCTATCACCAGTGTCGTGCGTGCCAACTTTGGATGGGATCCTGCAATTGTTTCTGCATTTGTCTGCGGTACGGCATTGTTGGTTATCTTGGGTGGCTTGCAGAAGGTTTCTGGTATCTGCGAAAAACTAGTACCCATTATGGGAGGGGCTTACATTCTGGGATGTATTTACATCTTATTCTGTAATAGTTCCTTTCTTGTTGAGTCCTTCTGCCTCATTTTCGAATGTGCTTTTACTCCTAAAGCTGCTTTTGGCGGTGCGGTAGGTTCGGGCATTATGTTTGCCCTTCAATTTGGTTGTGCGCGCGGCTTG
>UMKZ01002033.1_pt1 | contig 13050 bp, 10 predicted proteins | sample 1966441 | NCBI WGS metagenome assembly UMKZ01 (sample SAMEA4836189, study PRJEB28245) | human gut metagenome | biome: gut microbiome; material: fecal sample | place: Denmark | collected 2008
ATAATTTTATTATCTCCCTGTTTTTTGTGTTATGGGGGATAAAGTATGGATTTTTATCGTATTAAAGAAGAATATAATCAATTTCTTCAAAAGTATGAAAAAGAAAAAAGAGGCATTACAAAGGTACCTAACATTAGATATTCTGATCGTAATAAATTTGCTTTTGGAGCAGTTTTACAGATAAATGATATAAATTATTACGTATCTGTATCCTCTTTTGATAAAAAACAAGAGGCCAATATTTTAATTCGTATACCTGGTGATGAAAAGGAAGTAAAGGGTTCCTTGCGATTTAATTACATGGTTCCAGTTCCTGATGAATGCATCGAAAAACTTATAATTAAAGAAATTGAAGATGAAAAATATCGGCTTTTATTGAACAAAGAATACCAATTTTGTATGGACAATATCAGCCATATTCAAAAAAAAGCGAATAAAATATATGAAATGGTTACAACGAACCGAAAACAAATATTAACAGATAATAGTTGCGATTTTCATATATTAGAAGCTGGTTATCGTGAATATGTTGAAAAGATTTTGAAAAAACTCTAAACTATAATACATAAATAAATCTATTTTCCGAAACTCAAATCTTTCTAAAAAACTTTATTTCAGGTTGCTTGTGCAACCTTTTTGCCTGCAGCAGTTTCCATTTTATATTATTATAAAAAAGAGGTCTATGGTAAATAACCTCAGACCTCTTTGAAACTTCTTTTAAAAACTACGTTCTTTTTCGCCGCTGGCTCTCAGGTACGGGTGCAGACTTCCCGAATAAATCCCCGCTTAACGCCTCTTCTTGCTCACCTGATATTACAAGCGTCATGGGAAAAATACTTCACCACAAAGTATTTCATATTCCTATTATTAGATTATCAAACCATACGGAATGTGTCAAGTTTAAATTCCTATTTTTATAGGTATCTACATTCACTTATGATTATATATTATCATTCGCAAAATCGCAATAATTATTCTTGCCACCTATATTCACCTTTTAATATATCTGAACCTTTTTCTTATTCTTATACCAAAATTTTTATCTTTTATTTCAATGAAACATCCATTCTTTCCCATATTGACAATCCTTCTGCAATAGTGTAAAATCCAATACAGAACATACGTTCTGTATTTGCAGTAGGAGGTGTCTTATGGAAAATCAAAATCGTACCTATATCGCTATCGACCTGAAATCATATTACGCCTCTGTGGAGTGTGTATCTCGTAACCTCGATCCAATGACAACCAATCTTGTGGTTGCAGACCAAACAAGAACTGAAAAAACCATCTGTCTTGCGGTGTCCCCTGCCCTAAAACGGCTTGGTGTCCCCGGCAGACCTCGCCTTTTTGAAGTGGTTCAGAAAGTAAAGGAAATAAATGCTGAGCGGAAATATAAAGCACCCGACCATAAGCAGTGTGGCACATCCTTCAACAGCTTGGAACTGCAAAATAACCCTGCTCTTGCCGTTGATTATATCATTGCACCGCCACGCATGAGCTACTATATTACCCAAAGCACTACTATCTACGAAATCTATATGAAATATGTTGCTCCGGAAGATATTCATGTATACTCCATCGATGAGGTATTCATGGATGTAACCAATTATCTGAAATCCTCCGGTCTTTCCGCTCACGAATTTGCAAAAAAGATTATTAAGGATGTACTGCAACAAACAGGAATTACTGCCACTGCAGGCATTGGCAGTAATTTATACCTTGCAAAAATTGCAATGGATATTGTGGCAAAACACGTCGAGCCGGATAAGGACGGCGTATGCATCACCGAACTGGATGAAATAAGCTACCGAAAGCTCTTATGGAATCATCAGCCAATCACCGACTTCTGGCGTGTGGGAAAAGGCTATGCAAAAAAACTCGCCGAGCATGGTATCTATACAATGGGTGATGTGGCCCGATGCTCCATCGGCAGCCCCACAAACCCACATAATGAAGATTTACTCTATCGGTTGTTTGGAATCAATGCAGAGCTTCTGATAGATCACGCATGGGGTTGGGAGCCTTGCTCCATGAAAGAAATTAAGGCATATCGACCACAGGCAAGCAGTTTGGGGACAAGTCAGGTTTTGTCCTGCCCATATACCGCAGAAAAAGCAAAATTGATTATAAAAGAAATGGCTGACCAGCTTTCTATGGATTTGTTTGAAAAGAAATTAGCTGCAGATCAGCTTGTTCTCACTGTTGGATATGATATTGAAAATCTTAATTCGACAGAAAAAAGAACTGCCTACAAAGGAACTGTAAAAACTGATCGTTATGGTCGAACTGTTCCCAATCATGCACATGGTACAATTTCCTTAAACGGCTTCTCCTCATCTACAAAAAAGTTCGTGTCCAGTGCAACACAACTATTCGATCGTATTGTCGATACAAGCCTTCTGATACGCCGTATTGCCCTTGTAGCAAATCATGTAGTATATGAGTCAGATATTCCTAAAAACGCCGTATACGAGCAAATAGACCTGTTTACGGACTATGCCGAAAAGAAAATGGAAGAAGAAAAAAAGAAAACGGAACATGAAAAAGAAAGAAAGCTGCAGCAGGCGTTACTCGATATAAAGCACAAATTCGGAAAAAATGCCATCCTGAAGGGAATCAGCCTACAGGACGGTGCTACTGCAAAAGAACGAAATTCTCAAATAGGAGGACATAAAGCATGACTGACAAATATGCTGATATAATTTATCTGCCACATCATGTTTCAACGAAACACCCACAGATGGCACTCATAGACCGAGCTGCACAGTTTGCTCCATTTGCAGCATTAACCGGATATGGTGCAGCCATTAAGGAATCTGAACGACAGACCGCAGCTACCCCTACTCTATCTCAGGAACAGATAGATGAAATCAATCAAATTCTTTTCAGCCTGACAGACCTGTTACCTGCAGAAGTAATGATAACCTACTTTGTGCCGGATGCTCTGAAATCCGGCGGTGCATATCATAATAAAATAGGCACTCTAAATCGAATTGATGTTGATAATCAGGTTCTTATTTTTTCGGATAAAACAAAAATCCCACTTGAAAGCATACTATCCATTACAAAACAATAAAAGGCAGCACTTGAAGTGCCGCCCTTTTCTATTCCTCATTCTTCTATTATTATTCTCTGAGTTACTCCGTCCTGCAGATAGTCCCCTGCAACATCGGGTATATATAAGCCGGAAAGCATTTGCTCCTCCGGATTGTATTCTTGATTTATCATGCCCGTAGCCAATTCATCCGGGCTCTTTATCGTGTGCCTAATCACACTGTTCTTAATTGTCGAAAAAAGTCCAACAACCGGCACAGCCACAAGGATTGTAACTGCCAGAAGGAAAACCAAACTAGACAAAAACCGTACCAATTCTCTTTTCTTCCTATCTTCCCTCGGTTTCCCTGTTTTCAAATTTTCGTATCTCTCGTCTATTTGACTGCCGATGTATTCATCGACCTGTACAGCCATGTTCTTCGATGTATGACCAAACCTCAAAATAAGACCATGTGTCTTTTCAACCATTTTGTTTAATGCGGCTTTCATGATTAACTCCTTCCTTGATTTCCTTGAAATGCCCTGGGCGAACATTTTACTTGAAATTTTTGATAAACACCGTAGTTTGCCCGACCTGACCAAACTTTTTAAATTCAGCAAATTGCAGTGATTCCGGCAACGTCTCATCTGCACAGATAAAGCCATATTCCGGCTTAATCAGAAAACTGTACTGCAGAATATCAGCAATCGCCATTAAAATCTTTGGCTCCAGCTGCTTTCGCTCTATACCCATTTTGCCTAATACATCTTCATACACCGTTAATTCAGATATATAGACCATCCAGCCGGATATGGGCTTTTTCCTTTTTATAATGGAAGATGCCGACTTGTTCAAATAATTGCATATTGTAGCAAACGGCTTTTCTTCATTATCTTTTTCATACTCTAAAGCATACCGCCAAAAAGCATTTTCCCTTTGGCTCGCTGTATTCCAGAGCCTACAGGCAACATAAGCAATAAAGTCCTCCTCATCCGCCCTATCCTTTAAGCGAATCCCGAACTCTATCGTCCGGATAAATGGATTGTCCGGTCGAAAACGCCATCTGACACCATCCTGAAACGTCAGCCGCCGATTTACATCAACAATAAACTCATCCATTCTTCTATACACCTCCCTCCTGCTTCTCTTCATTATTTTTCTTATCCTGTACTCGAAACTCCGTATTAGAGCGAGACGGAATCCTAGTCCAGAGTTTGAACGCCCTGCTTTGGAATTCCGAAATATGGCAAAATGAAATTGATTCACCATCATCAACGAGAATCATACCATTTACCAGCTCATACTCCTTGGGCGGAACAAGCTTTGATTGCCAACTGCCATAGATTTCCTCCATGACTTTTTGCTTCACCCACGTCGCAAACGGAGCATGATTGGTTGCCTTTGCAAATAGATCGAACAGATTTCGGTCAATATTAACCGATTTACAAATCTGCTGCTCTTTCCGTTCCTTCTCCCACGCAGAAAAATTCTCCTTGTTTCTTCCGATTTTTCTTACCAGTCCCCGAAGGGTGATGTGGTATTGATTATTTACATAGACCAGCTTATTAGCTGGACTGTTCGTTATTTTCGTAATTTCATAGCCTTCATCGGTCAGATAGTCTGCCAATTCATAAACAGACATCTTCTCTTTCGGCAATGGGATTCTTTTATTTATGTACTTAGATAAATCTAAAGCCATGTATTCCCCTCATTTCTCTATATGTTATAGTTATAACACATTATAGCACCGGTGAGCATCCCCAAACAAGGGAATTTATCCTTTTTGATTGACAAATTCCTACAATCATGCTATTGTTAAGTTGAATTTGTTATTTTTTAATAGCGGCAGTCTGTATTTTTTTACAGGCTGCCTTTTTTTGTTGTCTGAAAACCAAAAATGTGAAAAGGAGTGATAAACATGGATGAATTCAACGAACTCATCAAAGATGCAATAAGGCTGCAGGAAATCCGCAATAGATTGGATAATACATCAAATCTTACGGAAGTATCTGAAATCATCGATGGTCTGACCGAGGATGAAGCAAAGAAGCTTCTAAAAATGTATTTCAAATATTGCAGAACAAAGAACTGGTAAGAAAAGACGAGCATATAGTCCGTCTTTTTTTATATGGAAAAAAGGAGGAAAATTTTATGAAAAAAGAAATCAGAGTATTAGTAGTGGAACCTATGAGAAAGCCCTATGTAAAAACAATCCCCGACACCTTAGAAGCAATCTATCAGGTGATCGAAGGTGATTGTATGCAGGTTGTTCCCTTATACGGCATGAACATCAAAAACGCTGCTATCGTATGCAATGATGATGGTAAACTCAGAGGACTGCCCTTAAATCGACTGCTGTGCAATAAAAATGGTAATCCGTATGATGTAATTGCCGGCACCTTTTTCCTTACCGGCGTAGACGGCGAGGACTTCTGTTCTCTTACTGATGATCAGGTGCAGGAACTCTTTACTCTTTACGAGTATCCGGAACTGATTTTCTCTACAGAGAACGGTTTTTTTAAGATTCCGATTGATCCCATTCAGTCGGAGACAGAGGAATAAGGAGGTCAGCCAATGAAACAGATTACAGAAGAACAGGTACAGGAGGCTATCGCCTACGGTATCAGCGAAAAGGATGCCAGACGTGGATACTGTATTGCCTGTAGTACATACGGCAACGGTGCTACGCATATTGAGCGTATAGACTACATGAACGTGTTCTATACCGACAAAGAAGCCGCAGTGCAGGCAGAACTTGACGGTATAAAGCTCATTCACGATATGCGGTTTCCTGCAGAACACGATGCTGCATATTTGGATACGCCATATAATAGACTGCTCCTGCAGTCATTAGTACTGCCGAATGATAATTAAGAGTTAAAAACGTGGGAGATATTATTGATAATATCTCCCTTTTTGCTTTTTAGGAGGGAAAATTTTATGATTTTAAAAAAGAAATTCTATCCGCTAAAAACCGGATATATTTTGCATCTGATTACAGCCAAGGATAAGAAAGGCGTTTTCTTCTTCATTGGCGTATTTGATGCAGAAAATCAGGAAAACCCAATAGAGAAATTCTATTTCAGAAACTCTATCTTGGCGAATAGAAAATACAAAGAATGCAGAGAAAAATACAGTCAGAAAAAAACGGGTGTCTATTCGCTTGAATCCACTTCTGCCGCAGCGTATAATTTATCCCAACAAGATAAACCATCTGACTGGGAAGGAAGTGCTGCAGAAAATGGTAATGAAGTACGGACACATGAGGGAGAAGTTCCTACGGGAACACAGACCGGAGCTTTACAAAGCTCTGATTCAGCAGAATGCTCTGGAGAGCCATCTGAAAGAGATACAGAAGCAGGCAGAAATGCGGCTGGAGTTTCTCATCACCAGACAGAAAAGGCTGGAAGGTGTGACGGAGGAGATGAAAGCAACAGATCAGCTCAAATGGGTTGGCATGATGAACAACATCAAAGCATCAGCCGAGGAGATTATACTGAACGAGCTGATTTACAATTAAATACTCAGTCCAGAAAAGGAGTTAGCGTAGTAAAGGAATCGCTGTCTCCTTTTTTAAATGCAAAAGCAATCGCCTTTATTCTTTGTTATGACAGATTTTTAAGTGTTTCACGCACTGACGTTATCCGTTATTTCGATATGAATACAGATAAGCAAAAACGTGTGGCTTATTTAAAAAGCATCTATAACAACGATTATACCGAGTTGAATACACCGGAAAACAACCGACTTGGCTATAAAAAGGATGATTCCGGTCTGCTTATGTGGGAAGGTACATTTTTAACCCGTACCGCAGAATCCCATTTCTCTTGGGAGCTGCTGCAAGCTCTCATCGGCAGCCTGATCCAGAAGAAAATATATCTGCCTTGTGCTGAGAAAAAGAAGAAAAAAGAGCACAAAACACCAAAGTCGAAAACATTGCATCAGGTTTCGCTGTTCGATACAGATATTGCGGAGAGCAACACTCCTATCGAGTATGCTCCGTCTGCGAAAGTCTCCCCTTCTCTACAGTCCTTTTCTGCAGAAACGGTGGAAAATATTTTACGGACAGGCGGTAATAAGACAAACAGCCGTACCCGTATTTATGAGAAATACCGCAGGGGAAAAGATGCCGCATATATGGCAGCTTTCCTGCAGAAAGAATACGGTGAAACAGGGAAAGGCTTTATTTTCGGCAACGGACTAAAGACTTCTGTATGGTTTAATGCAGATGGTATGCGTATCAGCTATGGCAGTTCTGCCAGACAGCCAAATGCAGAACTTTATTCCTGGTCGAAAATTGAAGGTATCGTCCGCAGCATGATTGAAACAGGTACATATATGAGTGCATCTGAGGTCGATTCTATTGATAAGGTTGAACAGGTTCGTGTAGCAGAAATGGCTGTAAATTTCTTCTTCGATATGGTGCATGAAAACCCCAAAGAACTCGGTTTTCTTAATAAACATCTCTGGCCGGAAGTAAGAATCAAAATGCAGGAAATGTTTGCTACCAAGGATAGCCTTCATCTGTTGCTTAGCTTAATCGACAGAGATCTGAAACGCCTTAATTCAGGTGAAGTAAAACAACGCTTCAGATTGATTTACACACCACAGGATGTACGCAATGAAGTTGCCGATTTAATGCTTGAAAAAATAATATTTCCTGCACAGGATACCATTGCAATCAAAGGAATTGATTTCATTACACAGGATGAGATTGACTATGTTTTATGCGGTGGCAGCTCTATTTCCGGCGGTAAAGTACGCATTTTCAATTATTTTGACCATGGTCACTCCAGTGATGAAAATATAAAATTTTTGAAAAATGAGTACGGCATAGGCGGAAGAAGTTATGCTCTGCCCGGCTGCGATAACTCTTGGGAAGATCACGATGCAAAAGGTATCCATCTTAGAAAAGGTAATATTTCAAATCCCGATGTTGAACTCTTATTAAACTGGAAAACTGTTGAAAAACGTATCCGAGAATTGGTTCAATCCGGGAAATATAAGAAAGGCTTACCTGAAAATTGCATAAAAGACAATGAAAAGAACTTCGAGAAGGAAGAAACTGTGACTGTGGAAAACGAAGCTACAGCTGATACAGACACATGGGATTTTGTCGATGAGGATACTGCTGTTCCAATGTCAGCAGACAGTACGGTCACACCCGCATTGCCTGAACCTATCAACCTGACAAACTTCCGGTTCTTTGAGGATGCCGATAGTATTACGCAATCCAATACCTTCTCCCCGAAGGATAAATTCCGGAAGAATATCGCTGCTATTCAAACATTGAAAAGCATTGAGAAAGAAAATCGTTACGCAACAGCTGATGAACAGGCTGTTCTGGCAAAGTATGTCGGCTGGGGCGGACTAAGTGATGCTTTTGATGAATCAAAGACAGCATGGGCAAAGGAATACGAGGAGCTGCGCACTGTATTAACCGACAGTGAATACAATTCTGCTCGTGAGAGTGTTTTAAATGCACATTACACCAGTCCGGATATTATCCGTTTCATTTATCAGGTGTTAGACCGTCTTGGATTTGAGAACGGTAATATCTTAGAGCCAGCTATGGGCATCGGGAATTTCTTCTCCATGCTCCCCGATAAATGGCAGGATAGCAAGCTCTACGGTGTTGAGCTTGATAGTATCTCCGGCAGGATCGCAAAACAACTCTATCCTAATGCAAACATCCAAATCTGTGGGTTTGAGAGAACAAACTTCCAGAACGATTTCTTCGATGTAGCGATTGGGAACGTACCCTTTGGTCAGTATAAGGTTTCCGATCCGGCTTATAATAAGCTGAATTTCCCTATCCATGAGTATTTCTTTGCAAAGACACTTGATAAGGTTCGCTCTGGCGGTATTATCATCTTCATTACTTCGAGATATACCATGGATAAGAAAAATTCTGCAGCACGAAAGTACATTGCTGAACGTGCTGAATTATTAGGAGCTGTCAGATTACCGGACACAGCGTTTAAAGGCAGTGCAAATACTGAGGCTGTAGCAGATATTCTGATTTTGAAAAAAAGAGACAGATTGCTTGCAGAAGCCCCCGATTGGGTAGCGCTTTCAGAAACCCTTGACGGTATCGAAATCAATAAATATTTCGCTGCTTTCCCTCAGATGGTTCTTGGGAATATGAAAATGGTATCAGGCCCGTTTGGTATGCGTCCTACCTGTGCCGAACTTCCTGACACATTACTTTCTACAGCGTTATCATCTACCCTATCCTACATTCATGGTAAAATAGATTCCATTACCCTATTCGGTTCGGATGATGAAGAAATTGACAACACCATTCCTGCCGATCAGAATGTGAAAAACTATAGCTTTACAGTTATAGATGATACAGTATATTATCGTGAAAATTCTGTAATGTACCCGACTAAGGTAGCCAAGGCAACTGAAAATCGCATTAGAGGTCTGGTAAAAATCAGAGATTGTACCTATGAACTGATTCAATGCCAGCTCACAGACATTTCCGATGATAAAGTCAAGGAAAAACAAACTGAGCTGAATACATTGTATGACGGATTTTTTAAGGATTTTGGCCCGATCACATCCATGGGTAATAAAAATGCCTTTGAGCAGGATTACAGCTACTACATGCTCTGCTCTCTGGAGGTATTGGACGAAGAAGGAAAATTCCTCAAAAAAGCGGATATTTTCCATAAGAGAACCATCAATAAGCCTATCTCTGTAACACATACTGATACTGCCGTAGACGCATTGGCAGCATCCATGAATGAGAAGGCTATGGTTAATCTGGAATATATGGAAGAATTAACAGGAAAAGACCAGGATACCCTGATTAAGGAGTTGAAAGGACTTATTTTCTTGAACCCTATCACTCAGCATTGGGAGCCTGCAGATGAATATCTCAGCGGCAATGTTGTAAGAAAATTAAGCGTTGCAAAATCCTATGCTGCAGATGATGCTATGTATGCCGAAAATGTAGCTGCATTGGAACGTGTGCAGCCGGAGAAACTGGCAGCTACAGATATTGAGGTTCGTCTTGGTGCAACATGGATTGAGCCAAAATATATTGAGGATTTCATGCGTGATGTGTTTAAAACATCTTATATGATGATTAAAACAAGTATTAAGGTACAATACAGTCCTATGACCGGTCGCTGGTTTATCAGCAATAAAGGTAATGACTCCGGCAACCCGCTGACAACCAAAACATACGGCACCGATCGTATGAACGGCTACTATATTCTGGAGCGCACCCTGAATCAGAGTGATGTAAAGATTTATGATTCCGTCCCTACCCCTGACGGAAAGGATAAGCGTGTATTAAATAAAACCGAAACATCCCTTGCACTGCATAAACAAGAGGCGATCAAAGAAGCCTTTAAAGATTGGATTTTCTCCGATCCGCAACGCAGGCAGGAACTTTGCGAGGTTTATAACTCTACGTTTAACACAATCCGTCCAAGAGAATATGACGGCAGTCACTTACAGTTTCCAGGCATGACACCGGATATTTCTCTGCGCCCTCACCAGAAAAATGCAATCGCACATATCCTGTATGGCAAAAATACCCTTCTGGCACACAGCGTAGGGGCTGGGAAAACCTATACCATGACCGCAGCAGCAATGGAACTTAAGCGTATTGGACTATGCAATAAATCTATGTTTGTTGTACCAAATCACTTAATCGGGCAGTGGGCAAGCGAATTCCTTCGCCTGTACCCCGGCGCAAATGTTCTGGCAACAACAGAGAAGGACTTTGAAAAGAAAAACCGGAAACGGTTCTGTTCCAGAATTGCTACAGGTGATTATGATGCAGTTATTATCGGTCACTCGCAATTTGAGCGAATTCCCCTCTCTACAGAACGTCAGATTGCATCCATTAACAAGCAGCTGGAGGACTTAGAAATGTCCATTTCTGCATACTCTGCAGAAACCGGTATGCACTTTACCGTAAAGCAGTTTGAGAAAACGAAGAAAAATCTGGAAGCAAAACTTGAACGCCTGACAAGTGGGAAAAAGGACGATGTTGTTACTTTTGAGCAGCTTGGTATTGACCGTCTTTTCGTAGACGAGAGCCATACATACAAAAATTTGTTCTTGTATACGAAGATGAGCAATGTTGCAGGTGTGCAGACAACGGATGCAAAAAAATCCTCCGATATGTTCAATAAATGCCAATATATATCTGAAATCACAGGGAATAAAGGCATTACATTTGCAACAGGCACACCCATCAGCAACAGCATGACGGAGCTTTACACAAATATGCGTTATCTGCAGTATGACACTCTGCAGGATATGGGATTAGGTCATTTTGACAGCTGGGCAGCTATCTATGGCGAAACAAAAACGGTTGTAGAACTGGCCCCGGAGGGTACAGGATATATCACCAGAACACGTTTCTCCCGGTTCTATAACCTACCCGAACTGATTGCCCTCTTTAAAGAAGTGGCTGACATCAGAACCGCCGAAATGCTCAATCTCCCCCGTCCCAAAGCTGACTATGAGAATGTGCAGCTCAAACCGAGTGAGATACAGAAAACGCTTGTAGCCGACCTTGCAGAGCGTGCAGAAGCCATCAGAAACGGCAGTGTTGATCCAAGCGAGGATAATATGCTGAGTATCACCAATGACGGCAGAAAGCTGGCTCTGGATCAGAGACTTTTCGAGGATATTTACCCAGATGATAAGAACTCCAAAATTAACTCTCTGATTCAGCGTGCAATTCCTATCTGGCAGGAAACCAAAGCACAAAAAGGCGTTCAGCTTATCTTCTGTGATATGTCTACACCGAAAAAAGACGGTTCTTTCAACGTGTATGACGATATTCGGGATAAACTGATTGCCGAAGGCGTTCCTGCAGATGAGATTGCATACATCCACGATGCAAATACCATTGCACGCAAGAATAAGCTGTTTGCCAAGGTACGCAAAGGCACAGTCAGATTTCTTCTCGGCTCCACAGCAAAAATGGGTGCCGGCACAAACGTGCAAGATCGCTTAATTGCCCTTCATCATTTAGATGTACCTTGGCGGCCAAGTGATATCGAACAGCGTGAAGGCAGAATCCTCAGAGAAGGCAATAAATTCGGAAAAGTCAAGATTTTCCGGTATGTTACGGAAAACACATTCGACAGCTATAACTGGCAGATTCTCGAAAATAAGCAGAAATTCATCAGCCAGATTATGACAAGTAAATCGCCTGTGCGTACCGCAGATGACATCGACGAATTAGTCTTGACATTTGGTGAGGTGAAGGCACTTGCAACAGGGAATCCATTCATTAAGGAAAAGATGGAGTTGGATGTTGAGGTTGCCAGACTAAAGCTATACAGAGGGAATTTCAACAGCCAAAAATACAGACTGGAGGATGATATTAACTTTAATCTTCCCCAGCGTATTAAACACCTTGAGCTTATGATTGATAGCTATGAGAAGGATATGCGGACATATCAGGAGCATTACGAAATGTCCGATGAATTCACTCTTACAATCAATCATGTGGACTACACCAGCCGAAAGGAAGCAGGTGCAGCACTCGCCGAGCAGCTGCATAACCTTCCGCCTAAAAAGGTCGGCGAAGCCGAGAATTTCTTAATCGGCAAGTACCTTGGCTTTGACCTGATGTTCCATAGAGAGCCTTATGATAAGTATCTGATTCTGAAAGGCGAACTGAACCATATCATTAGATTTACAAATACTATCCAAGGTACTATCATGCGTCTGCAGGATGCTCCAAATGATTTTAAAGAGAATTTAGATGAGTATATAGAAAGACTCAGCTATAACCAGACGCAGCTTGCCAATGCGATGGAAGAAGTAAAGAAGCCCTTCCCAAAAGAAGAAGAATTAAAAGAAAAGCAGGCTCGTTTGAACGAGCTGAACGCACAGCTTAATATCTCTGGCAAGAACACCAATCTTGCCGCAAGTTAAACAGCTGAAAGATCAAAATATGCAGACAGGGGATATCTCCCCTGCCTGCCCTTTGATTTATGCTTGATAAGGAGGATAATTTCATGAACAGATATTTT